>Ga0194129_10004761_pt1 | contig 17811 bp, 15 predicted proteins | sample TA2KigCa35mmetaG_FD_150862 | JGI IMG/M metagenome (GOLD analysis project Ga0194129, IMG submission 150862) | Freshwater microbial communities from Lake Tanganyika, Tanzania - TA2015038 Kigoma Deep Cast 35m | ecosystem: Environmental > Aquatic > Freshwater > Lake | place: Tanzania: Lake...
TTAAATAATTTCCAGATTTATGTTTATTATATATTTCATATAATATTTTTATAATTGCTAACTCTTCCAAAGTATAATCGAATGGATTATTGCCACCGCGTATGAATGGGAATGCATTTCGGCCACCAGTTGGAACAGAAGGTGTATCTTGACACGTGTATAAATATACTGTCCGCATATTTTCTTTATTATGGTTTCCTTCTCCGTGTGATACTACATTATCATTGTATGTATGTGAAATTTTATTTCCTGTAGAATCATATTTTTGAAAAACATAATGTATATTGCCAACCCATTGAATTGCGCCTGATTTTACATATGTTTTTTTATTGACTTCGAAAGAATTAATAAATGTTATTTGTCTGTTATCTGTAACAGGATAGGAAATTAATATATATTTACCGCAGGGTATATATTTTGTTTGTTCCATTAGTTTTTTATAATATTTTCCCTCATAGTGCATCGCAATATTGCCATTGTTTATATACGCATCAGATCTCAACTTTTTAAATTCACCTGTGTTAACTTCAACATATACATCTTTTTTTAACTTTTTAAATTTATTTTCTGCGCGCCTGTAATCCTTCGGTTTGTGGTGATAAGCGTTCTTGAAGTCTTCTAATATTTTTTTATAATCATCATTTGAAATAATTACGCTCTCCTGTGATATGTCTAATTTTTTGAACACATCATCTACATTTGCACAATCATCATTTTTTCTGCTGCATTCATCGCAAAATATGTTCGCATTATCCATCATCTCCTCATGGCCATTAATTATCTTATCAATATTTACAGTTGTACTCAGCTGTGAACTTATATTGATAAATTGTATATCATTACTATCGGCGCGATCGTCGTCATATATTATATTATTTGCACACTTAGAGTTAGTAACCATCGTAACTTTAATTGAATTCAGAAATATGTTTACACATGGGTCAGTTTTATTTCCCTTATGTTCAATAAAATTTAAAATACCGGCCACAAATTCACCAGAATCAGCCATGCCCTTATCGTTTTTTTCATATTGTACATTATTGCGAATTGTCTGCAGATATACTGCTGTATTTTCGTTATTCAATTGCTCTTTTTTATAAATATGCCTAACTATTTTGTGTATTGCTTTAAATACATTGCAGACGGAGGCGTCTTTATATAAATCATCAATTTTTCTATTAAAATTGTCGTCACTTTGATCGATTCCAAAAAGTTCGCAAAATTCAGGAATAGTTGCTAAAAATTGCAATGCGGTGATAGCAAAACAATATATGTCTGGATTGTGTATTCCATTTCGCATCATGTTATAATCAACAGTTGAAGCAGGTGCTGGAACTAGAGCAGAAGCGGGAGCAGGTGCAGGAGCTGGAGCAGGTGCAGGAGCTGGTGCATGAGCAGGAGCTGGTGCAGGAGTAGCATCAGATGCCTCTTTTTTTGTTTTCTCTTCTGCTTCTTTTCTTGCTTCTTCTTCTTCTTCTGCTTTTTTTGCTTTTTCTGCTTTTCTTGCTGCCGCTTCTGCTTCTGCTTTTCTTGCTTCTTCTTTTCTTGCTTCTTCTTTTCTTGCTTCTTCTTTTCTTGCTTCTTCTTTTCTTGCTTCTTCTTTTCTTGCTTCTTCTTTTCTTGCTTCTTCTTTTCTTGCTTCTTCTTTTCTTGCTTCTTCTTCTCTTGCTTTTCTTGCCGCTTCTTCTTTTGCTGCTTCTTCTCTTGCTTTTCTTGCCGCTTCTTCTTTTGCTGCTTCTTCTCTTGCTTTTCTTGCCGCTTCTGCGTCGACTCTTGCTGCTTCTTCTTTTTCTTCTTCTTTTTTTTCTCCTGCTTTGTCCCACATACTAACGGGTGATATCAATGTATTTGCCGTCGATATTACGCGGCTTTTGTCGCTGACCGCATCAAATATTTTTTGTTCGTCGGAATTCAAATTATGATCCCACTCACGTTTATTAATTTTATTTTGAACGATTTTACTCATCAATTTAATTTTCTTTTTAGCGGGACCTCGTTCATGATCAAGATTTACGACTTTTTTAGCAAAACTATAATATGCCATTGGTAGAGGAATTAAATTTAGATTTATCCCACTTGCATCTATACCTAATTGTCCGGCTAAACTTTTTTTTGTATCTGATTGTAATTTATCTGCATATACATCATAAACATCTCGTTGTTCTTTACTCAAGAGATTGCTGACAGTTTTGAAATCAGTCATTCTATATATTTATAATATCATAAAAAAATACAAAAATAATTTATAGTTGTTTTTATTATGCTAATAAAATAAACTGATAGCAAAATAATTATGGGTTACAATTTGTTGACATGCATTCATGAAAATTTGAAATGCCATTTTTTAATATACAAACATAAAAGTGGATGTTATAAAATTACCATTTGCAACTATAATTTTTATAATTCTATATAATTTTTTATTTTAATTAATTCAAAAAGATTACGCTTTCTATTATTAAGACTAACCTTCAATATTTTTAAACTTTCTATCAAATCGTCAAATTTATACGATCGCATGCTTTTACCATACCATAAAGAATTATTATAAGTTTCTCTTTTATTGATTTCATCAAATGTTTTTTCTATTTCCAAAATTGTTTCTTTGATATTATTAAGACTCAATCCTATAGTTTTCGAATGTATTTTTTCTATGTTTATTTCTTGCAACAAACTATCAATGAGTATTACATCATTATCTATATCTAGTTCTTTAATAATTTTTTTAATTTCCATATTTTCAGTCGCTTTTAAATTACTGGCCAAATTATAAATACTTTTAACAGAAGTAGATAATATGCCCAAACATTTGATTGTAAAATCGATTCCAATTGTTTTCACAATGAGATATTCCATAAATTATTTTGTTATAATAAAAATATAAAGTTTTTTTTATATAAAAATTAAGTCAATATATAATATTTATATGCTCACTATTGATTTGATGGGTGGATTAGGCAATCAACTATTCCAAATATTTACTCTTATTGCATATAGTCTAGAAAGTAAAAACAAATTTTATTTTCAAGATTGTGGAATTGCACATGGCCATCGAAAAGTTACGTATTGGGATAATTTATTAAAAAATCTTGCAAAGTATATAAACAGGCCTTTACAATCAATTGTTTTTCGTGAATCCGAATTTCATTATATACCGTTGCCCCAACTAAATAGCGATATAAATTATAAACTTTTTGGGTATTTTCAATCACCGAAATATTTTGAAAAGTACAATAATTTAATATTCCATTTAATCGGATTAGAAGAACAGAAAAAACAAATAATAACAGACCATAATTATGCTAATAGTGTTTCTTTACATTTTAGAATTGGCGATTATGCTCATTTACAACAATGCCATCCAATTATGGACCTGACTTATTATAAATCTGCATTGTATAAATTAATAAAAACGACTGATAAAGACAATTGGAATGTTATTTATTTTTTTGAAAAACAAGATGCACATTATATAAATTCTAAAATTACAGAATTAAAAGAAGAATTTAAATTTTTAAGTTTTATTCCAATAGAACACAAATATGCCGATTGGGAACAAGTTTTAATTATGTCGAATTGTGCCCATAATATAATTGCCAATAGTACTTTTAGTTGGTGGGGCGCTTATTTTAATACAAATATAAATAAATTAGTATACTATCCATCTGTATGGTTTGGACCTGCGTTAAAAAAAAATAACACCAAAGATTTATTTCCAGAAAATTGGATTAAAATATAGGTATTTATATTATTATTTCTTATTTGTATTTAAGTAAATTACACCTTTTTCACTGTAAAATGGGACATCTTAATATGATTTGAAAATTATATTAAGAAATAATAATTGATATTATTAAGATAGCGAATGGTTATTATTTATTCAATATCTTCCAAAAAAATAAAATCATCTGGCCCGCTTTTTAGCTGTCAAATAAATGATTGCATCTTAGAGGTGCAATTATACTTTTAACAACTATAAATAAAAACCTAAGGGTGTCCGATTTTTAGTAAAAAAGGTATAATATAACTTGATACACTTTTATAATTTAAATTTTTATTTTGTTTGTTTTTTACTTCTCTTTCTTTTTGACAATTTTTTTGACATTTTTTTATTTGATTCTTTTATTCGATTTCTTCTATTTTTTTTAATTTTTTCTAGTTCTTCGGTGTATCTTTTAATTAAATCTTCTGAATATTTCATCCATCTAGATTTACCAGTTTCGAAAGAACGCAATGATATATATTTTTCGCCATCGTTTCCCATTTTTATTTGATTTGTACATTCATTTGCGGGATATGGCGGTGAGTTGCGCATTGTATATTTTTTATTTGTCTGTTTAACGCAACTGTATATTTTTTTTGATATTTTACGCCGCATTTATATATTATAACTATATATAAATAATTAGTTTTTCTAATTTTACTTTTATATCTTGATAATTATAATAAATAGTATTTAGTTATACCATTTATTATATTGATAGTTCATGATTTATTTTTTTATTAAATAAATCATTTTCCGTGCCATTATAGGCATATATTTTATGTTCAAGTTTTTATATTTATAGTATTTCTCTAGGTTATATTTCATACTCAATATATTTATTAATCCCTCATATTTATTATTTATACAATGATCTATAAATTCAAATATATTATTTTCAAAAAGCTTTACTAGATCCATCGAACTATTATATTTTAATTCAAAATACTTAATGTAAAATTTCAATACAGTTAAGTCTTTATTGTTTAATTCTAAAATGCATACATCAGTGTAATTATCTGGAAGTTTAATCTTTTGAACATAGACAATATAATTATAACGTTTCAACCATGTGATGATTAATTTTGCACCATAGGATGATTGAGATGATTGTGTAAAATATAATGATTGCATAGTTTTTGCAGTAGTAAAAAATAGTTTTAGAATCATCAGTACATAATTATGTATTTCATTATAAATTTCTTGGTAGTTTTTTTTATTTTGATGATCATCAAGTTTGTTGGAAAATAATTTTGTATATTCTAATAAATTTTTATTAGTTTTGAATAAATTAGCTACTAAATTTTTGAATCCATACCACCATAATTCTAAATCATAATCTTGATTTTCTTTATGGATTATTTTATCAGGATTTATTTTAGAAAAGTCCATTAAATTTATAATAATTATAAATTCTTAAATAAAATAAATTTTAATTCAATCTAACTTTTCCTTTAGAATTAATTCTTCCTACTAGAATACCAATATTGTCATCTTGACATGCAAATAATTCATTTGTTTCTATATTTTTCAAATAAGTTATTTGTTTATGTTCTATTTTTTCATAGCCATCAAGTTTCTTTTTTTTAGTTTTCTTTTTTTGTTTGGGGTCTCCCATGATAGATTCTTCTGTTTTTTCCAATGCCGATTCTGTATTTAATTCTGGTTTGAGAACTTCTATTACTTCCGTTAATGTTGTACTAATTTTAGGACTGTCTGATTGAGAAGCATTATTAGACTGTGTATTTGTATCTATAGATTGTCCAACAGATAATTCTTTTTCGAGTGCATGTTCTGGTTTACTCTTATAAATCCTAATTTGTTGTTCTAAGATAGTAATATATTCGTTTTTTTCTTTTAATTGTCTATTCATAGTTGCTAAAATAGAATTCTTTTTATAAGATGCCAATTCATCCTCTAGCGTTTTGATAATTTTATCTTTATCTTGGATAGATTTTATAGATTGTGCTTGTATATCTGTACATTCTTTTTGGACAAGTGTGAGAGTATTTTTTAAAGTAGTCACTTCTGATTCTAAATTTAGCTGCTTGCTAAGAAACTCATCCAAATTATTATTATTAATAAAACTATTGAGATCTTTTAAAAGATTCACTAATTCCTGCATTATAATTGATTATTTATATATATTTTTATGTTATTTTAGAAAATTCAACTTTTTATTCAAAAAATCATTACTAATTTTTATACTTTCAGGGGCGCGAGAAATTTCACACACATTTCTAATGATAATTGTGTGTGGAAATTTTTGACAGGTTAAAAAATCTAAAAAAAAAACATTTATTTTAATAAAAATTATATGAGAATTTTATTAAGCTTTATTACTTTTTAAATATAGTCAAAAATCAAAATTTGCAATTTTCAAGGGGATTTTTTGGCAGTTTTAAAAATTTAGAAAGTTATATAACCAAGCAACTGTAGTTTTTCTACAGTACTGTAGTTTTTCTACAGTATAAAAATTTAAAAATATTTTCTAATTGTTATTTATAAAATGACATATAAATGCCAACTTTGTAATTATGAAACGTCAGATTCTGGGAATTTTTCGCATCATAAAAAATCTAAAAAACATCAGCTTTTGGCCACAAAATTATCATACTGTGATAACACATCAAAGTCACAAGCTGACAATAAAACTGTAGAAAACTACAGTCAAAGTTATCATTCGAGTTATCATCAGTTATCATTAGTTATCATTTGTAACAGCTGTGGTCGCGAATTTTCGCATAAATCTAATTTATCTAGACACAAAAAAAATTGTAAAAATAATCTTAATATAAATACTTTACAAAGTGAAAAAGCCGTATTAGAAAAAGAAAATGAATTATTAAAAAAAATAGAAAGAGAAAAAACAGAATTTATAAATACTTTTATGGCAAATACTAATACTATTATTACTAAGTCTCAAGACACTACTAAAATAACTGCGCAAGCAATGCAAAATGTATCAATGAGTGCATTAAAATTTGCTAATCAAAAATATAAAGATGCTCCTGTCTTAAAAGAACTTGAAAATTTCAATATAAATAATTTATGTTTAGATGATCCAAAAGATAGAAATTCTTTAATAGAATTATTTATATACAATGCAAAAATAAAAACACTTGACAAATTATTGGGTGAACATATAATAAGTGTCTATAAAAAAGAAAATCCAAAGGCTCGTTCAATACATACAACAGATTGCTCGCGATTAAATTATTTGGTACGAGAACTTATTAAAGATGCAAATAATGGAGAATCAGTATGGGAAGTTGATAAAGCAGGTATAAAAATATGCAGTAAAATAATAAAACCTTTAATAGAAAAATGTATGGAATTATTGGTAGACCATCAGAAAAAACTAATAAATGAAATTGCAAATGGTAATTATAAACTTGTGGATAATATAAATACGATTATGAGTATTTTAGCAAGTATTGACAAGGGATTTTTAGAATTAGAAATTAACAAATATATTGCACCACATTTTAATTTAATTAAGTGATATTTGAAATTTAATAATTTTATATTATGTATAGTAGATAATGTTGGATGATAATTAAAATATAAAAAATATTCAACTGCTTATAATTAAGCTATAAAATATAATATAAATACCGAAACTTAATTTGAATTGGATAAATTTTAATAAACACAAAAGTATGATAAAAAAATACTTCGTAAATATATTTACAATAAATTAAAAAAAGCTATAATCTATTTTCTAATATTTTTTTAATTTATGTAGAAAATATTTATCACATATTGCATTTAATTCTAAATCTATACCGATAAAAATTTCCAATGTTTTTTTTATTTTTTCATCATTAACTTTTGTAATTAAATATTTTATTTTATTTTCATAATCTTTATCTATATTTATTGATTCTAAATAGATACCCAAAATTTCATTGTGTTCATTATTAAAATTTTTATTGTTCAAAACAAATGTATATATTGTATTCTTTATTTTTTCTTCCATAATGTCATTTTTTTCACTTTGTGAAGAAATTTTTTTTAATTTTTGAATAGTTAGATTATTTTTTTTTCTCTGTTGATATATCTCATTAAACATTTCAATACCCAAATGATATTCTGATATTAAATTCACATATTTTAATAATTTGTGTTTAAGTATTACATAGCACATTTTCTCACTTGGAATTAATTTTTCATTTATAACCATATTATATATTTTTTCGGGATCATTATTTTTATTCATCATATATGATATAATTTCTTCTTCTTTTTTTACTTCCATATATATTACTGATTGTAATATTGTATAATATTATTATACATTTTTATATGTATTTTTCAATTTTTTATTTATGTGCCAAACTTAAGGCGTGATTTAGGCCATTTTTTGCAATAGTTGTAAATTATCTGATTGCCATGAATGTAAAAAAGAAGATTTGTAACAAAATAATTGTCCTTGTCGTTATGAAACTTTTGTTTATGATAATGAAAACTATTGTGAATATCACTATGGATATCTTAATATAAAAAACGTGTAAAATGCAATAGTTTATGTCGACCTACTTATAATCGGAATTATTGTGATTATTGCCATTTTGAAAACGAATATTAAGATTATTTTTTTAATTTTTTACTATATGTCTGTAACCATTGGGACATTTTTCAATATTATCATCCTCTACAAATTCAAGTTTTGGGAAATTTTCAGGATGGATACAATCATCGCATAAACAGTCTTTATCTTTTATATCGTGCCAAACATCATACAAATTTTGACTATATTCAATACCTAGTTCTTTCATTGTTTCTTTTATATCAACACTTTCTTCATACTCAAAAAATCCCTCACATACTTCAAATATTGTGTCTGGTAATATGTCTTTCAAAAACCATAGTCCACTATCCCAATGAAAATCCTTTTTGGGAAAAATTAAAATAGTGTTTGGTTCAAATTCACAGTTAATTTTTGTATTGACTTGTGCATATACATAATCATTCAAATTTCTCGAAAGTTGGCAACCGCATGAATAGCCCATATTTTTAGTAATAAGACTTAGATAATAATATGTAAATCTTTCAATTTTTTTAATTAAATGAGAAACAAAGATTTTTTTTTAATTACACCTTTTTCACTGAAAAAAATGATTTGGTTACTAATGGAACTTGGAATTTTGTAAAAATTCTGATCGTGACATAAAAAAATTGAAAAAATAATTCGTTAAATGTTCTATTATATAGACTATTATGTATCCAAATACCGGCATCACTATTACTCCTGCTTCTCTCACCCATATTGCCCCTTACATGCATTCCTGTGATATTGAATGTAATAACACTGATGGTGCATTCCCCCAAGCCTCTAGAGAGAGAAATCGAATTATCCAAATCGGTTCGATTGATTATTTGCTACATAATTGTAGCTGTCTTGACGAGTGTTGGGATCCGCCAGAAGAACGTCGTGAATGCAAAGCCGGCGAGCATATATGTCGTTGTGATCATCCAACATTAGAATGCAAAGCCAGCGAGCATATGTGTTATTGTGATTGTCCGACATTGGAATGCAAAGCCAGCGAGCATTTGTGTTGTTGTAATTATTCGACATCGGAATGCAAAGCCATTCAACACAACTGTAGTTGTGGAAGTGGAGATTCGGAATGCAAAGCCGATACACATTACTGTTGCTGTGTGAAAAAATCTTTTGGCAATCCTTGTGGTTTTTGGCGTCCTGATAAATGTAAGGCACTTGAACACCCTTGTGTTTGTGGCATAGAAAGAAGTGAATTCTGTCCAGCTGATACACATAAGCTAAAATGTAGCTGTCTTCAGGATGACAATTATGAACCCAGACCAGATAAATGCAAAGCTGATGCACATGATTGTTGTTGTAGTTTGGATTTAGTTTGTAAAGCAAACAAACACGAATGTATATGTGATTGTGATGGGAAAGAAATTTGCAAGACAGACACACATAAATGTATCTGTCGTACGACGATACGAGAATTTTGCAAGTCAGATGTACATGTCTGTATATGTGATTTGGTGACACGTGAATTTTGTCTTGCATTTGAACATAAATGTCTATGTCATAAGTGTGCATGTCATAAATTTGACAATACTGACATATGCAAATCTAAAAAACATGATTGTATCTGTAGATGCAACTTGGGAAATAAAACCGGAAAATGTAAATCTGATTCACATCAATGCACATGTGGTGATGTAGATGGTATCGAAGCAGTATGTAAAGCCGTTTTGCATGAATGCTGTTGTGTAATTCCCAATTTTGGCAAAGGCACATTATTCCATCCGGAAAAATGCATAGTAGACAATCATCAATGTATATGTCACACTGATGGAAAAAAATTATGCAAGTCTGACTATCACCATTGTATATGTGACATTGATACGCATTGTATTGCAGGTGTAGGTGACCACAAGTGTATATGTGGTTATGAACGTGATGAAAAATGCAAAGCGGTCAAACATATTCTAACTGGAGATACAAAAATAATCCATATATCACAAATTAGTAAAAATGAACTATTGAAACAATGGAAAGAGTCCATCTATAAATTTCCAATAGAAACAAAAATCGGTTCAATATGTTTACACCATTCCGATAAGGAAAAATAACTTTCAATCTATTCAATGCTTATTGATACATTATATTTTTCAAAATATGAATTACACATATTTTTTAATTTTTTTTATATTATATATACTTTATCAAAAATTATATATATAAAATTATCATTTTTCAAAATGGCAATTTCAAATAATGCTTTTTTCATGTTAGTATGCACCATCTATTGGCCAAAATAGATAAAGGCTATTCGATTAAGATTGATACAAGTACTTTATGGCGCCAGTACAATATGCATACTGTCACTTATATACACAATAATTATAATGAAATAAAAAAAATTTTAGAAAGCAACATCGAAGATAATATGTTTTAGTAACACAAATCTTTAATTTTCATATTTTTTAACCACTCTGGTATTTCTGTTATTTGATTATTATACAAATTTAATGATAGAAGATTAGTAAGAAAAGCAATGCTATCTGGTATCTTTATTATTTTATTATTATGCAAACACAATTTTTGAAGATTAGTAAGAGAAGCAATGCTATATGGCATATCTGTTATTTTATTATTATGCAAACACAATGTTTGAAGATTAGTAAGAGAAGCAATGCTATCTAGTGTCTCTGTTATTTGATTACTATACAAATTCAATATTTGAAGATTAGTAAGAGAAGCAATGCTATCTGGTATCTCCGTTATTTGATTGCTAGCTAAATACAATTTTTGAAGATTAGTTAAATTGAAAATAATTATAGGAAATTGTTTAAGATTACAATTATTTAATTTAATGTCTGTTATATCTAAATAATCATCTTCTTGTATCTTATTAAATGTTTCTACATCATTAATCCTAACATTTTCAATAATTAACTCGCAACCATAGGGTATTTTATGTTCTCGCCTAAATACATTAAGCTGAATTTTAATAATAATCTTATTAACTGTTATAGGAAGATTATTTAATGGATATATTAGTTCATCAATTATAATTTCTTCAATACCATTGTCAATAGTAGTCTTTTTAGTATATTGTTTAATAGAAAGCATAGTTATAAATAAAATTATACTGACAGTGTGTTGTTTTTTCATTTTTTTTGAAATGATTTTTAATATTGCAAATATCGGATTTTTATATCTTTTAACCACTTAGGTATCTCTGATATTTGGTTATGTTCCAAAGACAATATTTAAAGATTAGTAAGAAAAGCAATGCTATCTGGTATCTCTATTATTTTATTATAAGACAAATTCAATGTTTTGAGATTAGTAAGAGAACCAATGCTATCTGATATCTCTGTTATTTGGTTATCAGCCAAATACAATTTTTGAAGATTAGTAAGAGAAGCAATGCTATCTGGTATCTCAGTAATTTGATTATTAACTAAATACAATTCTTGAAGATTAGTAAGAGAAGCAATGCTATCTGGTATCTTTGTTATTTGATTACTATACAAATTCAATATTTGAAGATTAGTAAGAGAAGCAATGCTATCTGGTATCTTTGTTATTTGATTATTATCTAAATGCAATTTTTTAAGATTAGTAAGAGAACCAATGCTATCTGGTATCTCTGTTATTTTATTATAAGACAAATCCAATCTTTGAAGATTAGTAAGAGAAGCAATGCTGTCTGGTATCTCTGTTAATTGGTTATCAGACAAATACAATTTTTGAAGATTAGTAAAAAATGCAATGCTATCTGGTATTTTTGTTATTTGATTATTAACTAAATCCAATCTTTGAAGATTAGTAAGAGAAGCAATGCTGTCTGGTATCTTGGTAATTTGATTGTAAGACAAAGACAATATTTGAAGATCAGTAAGAGAAGCAATGCTATCTGGTATCTCCGTTATTTTATTATTAACTAAATACAATCTTTGAAGATTAGTAAGAGAAGCAATGCTATCTGGTATCTTTGTTATTTTATTATTACGCAAACACAATGTTTGAAGATTAGTAAGAGATGCAATGCTATCTGGTATCTCTGTTATTTGATTTTCAGACAAATGCAATGTTTGAAGATTAGTTAAATTGAAAATAATTATGGGAAATTCTTCAAGATCATAATTATTCAATATAATCTCTGTTATATCTAAATAATCATCTTCTTGTATTTTATTAAATGTTTCTATATTATTAATCCTAACATTTTCAATAATTAACTGGCAACCATAGGGTATTTTGTGTTCTCGCCTAAATACATTAAGCTGATTTTTAATAGTAATCTTATTAACTGTTATAGGAAGATTATTTAATGGATATTTCAATTCATCGATTATAATTTCTTCAATACCATTGTAAATAGTAGTCTTTTCAGTATATTCTTTAATAGGAAGCATTATTATAAATAAAGTTATTTAACAGTGTGTTGTTTTTTCAATTTTTTTTGAAATGATTTTTAATATTGCAAATGTCGGATTTTCATATCTTTTAACCACTCGAATATCTTTGTTATTCGATTATGATACAAATGCAATATTTAAAGATTAGTAAGAGAAGCAATGCTATCTGGTATCTTGGCAATCTTGGTAATTTGGTTATGATACAAATGCAATATTTAAAGATTAGTAAGAGAAGCAATGCTATCTGGTATCTCCGTTATTTTATTATTATACAAAGACAATTCTTGAAGATTAGTAAGAGAAGTAATGCTATCTGGTATTTCTGTTATTTGATTATTATATAAATCTAATTCTTGAAGATTAGTCAAATTAAAAATAATCATGGGAAATTCTTCAAGATCATAATTATTTAATTTAATCTTTGTTATATCTAAGTAATCTTCTTCTTGTATCTTATTAAATGTTTCCATATTTTTAATTTTAATATTTTCAATAATTAACTCGCAATCATAGGGAAACTTGTGGTCTTGTCTCAATATGTTAATCTGTTTCATAATTGTAATTTTATTAACTGTTATAGGAAGATTATTTAATGGATGTGTTAATTTATCAATTATAATCTCTTTTACCATTGTCAATAGTAGTTTTTTTAGTATATTCTTTAATAGAAAGCATTGTTATAAATAAAGTTATATTGACAGTATATTATATTATCAATTTTTTTAATATTGCAATTCTTTGATTTTCATATCTTTTACCCAATCTGGTATCTCTGTTATTTTATTGTTACGCAAATATAATTCTTAAAGATTAGTAAGAAAAGCGAAGATTAGTAAGAAAAGCAATGCTATCTGGTATCTCTGTAATTTGATTATCATCCAAATACAATGTTTGAAGATTAGTAAGAGAACCAATGCTGTCTGGTATCTCTGTTAATTGGTTCTTAGACAAATACAATATTTGAAGATTAGTAAGAGAAGCAATGCTATATGGTATCTCAGTAATTTGATTATTAACTAAATACAATTCTTGAAGATTAGTAAGAGAAGCAATGCTATCTGGTATCTTGGTAATTTGATTGTAAGACAAAGATAATATTTGAAGATTAGTAAGAGAAGCAATACTATATGGTATCTCTGTTATTTGATTATTATCTAAATGCAATTCTTGAAGATTAGTAAGAGAAGCAATACTATATGGTATCTCTGTTATTTGATTATTATCTAAATGCAATTCTTGAAGATTAGTAAGAGAAGCAATACTATATGGTATCTCTGTTATTTGATTTTCAGACAAATTCAATTCTTGAAGATTAGTAAGAGAAGCAATGCTATCGGGTATCTCTGTTATTTGGTTACTATACAAATGCAATATTTGAAGATTAGTAAGAGAACCAATGCTATCTGGTATCTTTGTTATTTGATTATTATCTAAATGCAATTCTTTAAGATTAGTAAGAGAAGAAATGCTGTATGGTATATCTGTTATTTGATTGTCAAACAAACATAGTCTTTGAAGATTAGTAAGAGAAGAAATGCTGTATGGTATATCTGTTATTTGATTGTCATACAAATATAGTCTTTGAAGATTAGTAAGAGAAGCAATGCTATCTGGTATCTTTGTTATTTTATTATTATGCAAACACAATGTTTGAAGATTAGTAAGAAAAGCAATGCTATCTGGTATCTCCGTTATTTTATTGTCATACAAAAATAATTCTTGAAGATTGGCGAGCGAGGCAATGCCATCTGGTATCTTTATTATTTGATTTATGGATAAAATCAATATTTGAAGATTAGTAAGAAAAGCAATGCCATCTGGTATTTCTGTTATTTGATTATTATATAAATCTAATTCTTGAAGATTAGTCAAATTAAAAATAATCATGGGAAATTCTTTAAGATCATAATTATTTAATTTAATTTTTGTTATACCTAAGTAATCTTCTTCTTGTATCTTATTAAATGTTTCTATATTTTCAATATGAATATTTTCAATGATTAACTCGCACCCATAGGGTATTTTATGTTCTCGCCTAAATACATTAAGCTGATTTTTAATAGTAATCTTATTAACTGTTATAGGAAGATTATTTAATGGATATATTAGTTCATCAATTATAATTTCTTCAACGCCATTGTCAATAGTAGTCTTTTCAGTATATTCTTTAATAGAAAGCATAGTTACAAATAAAGTTATGTAACAGTATGTTATATTATCAATTTTTTTATGTTTTAGTAACACAAATCTTTAATTTTCATATCTTTTAACCAATTGGGTATCTCTGTTATTTGATTATCATACAAATCCAATCTTTGAAGATTAGTAAGAGAAGCAATACTATATGGTATCTCTGTTATTTGATTTTCAGACAAATTCAATTCTTGAAAATTAGTAAGAGAAGCAATGCTATCTGGTATCTTTGTTATTTGATTACTATACAAATTCAATCCTTGAAGATTAGTAAGAGAACCAATGCTATCTGATATCTTTGTTATTTGATTATTATCTAAATGCAATTCTTTAAGATTAGTAAGAGAAGCAATGCTATCTGGTATCTCTGTTATTTGGTTACTATATAAATGCAATATTTGAAGATTAATAAGAGAAGTAATGCCATCTGGTATCTCTGTTATTTGATTTTCAGACACCCACAATTCTTGAAGATTAGTAAGAGAAGAAATGCTGTATGGTATATCTGTTATTTGATTGTCATACAAATATAGTCTTTGAAGATTAGTAAGAGAAGCAATACTATTTGGTATTTCTGTTATTTGATTATTAGACAAATCCAATTCTTGAAGATTAGTAAGAAAACCAATACTATCTGGTATTTCTATTATTTGATTATTATGCAAATATAATTCTTGAAGATTAGTTAAATTGAAAATAATTATAGAAAATTGTTTAAGTTTGCAATTAGTCAATATAATCTCTGTTGTATCTAAATAATCTTCTTCTTGTATCTTATTAAATGTTTTCTTATTGTCAATCGTAATATTTTCAATAATTAACTCGCAACCATAGGGTATCTTGTGTTCTCGTCTAAATATGTTAATCTGTTTCATAATTGTAATCTTATTAACTGTTGGAGGAATATTATTTAATGGATATATTAGTTTCTCAATTATAATTTCTTCAACACCATTATCAATATTAGTCTTTTCGGTATATTCTTTAATAGAAAGCATTATTATAAATAAAGTTATACTAACAGTGTATTAATTAATTAATTTTTTTTGAAATGATTTTTAATATTGCAAATATCGGATTTTCATATCTTTTAACCACTCTGGTATCTTTGTTATTCGATTATAATACAAATTCAATGTTTGAAGATTAGTAAGAGAAGCAATGCTGTCCGGTATCTTTGTTATTTTATTATGAGACAAAGACAATTCTTGAAGATTATTATTTTATTATTGTGCGAACACAATATTTGAAAATTAGTAAGAGAAGCAATACTATCTGGTATCTCCGTTATTTTATTATTATACAAAGACAATATTTGAAGATTAGTAAGAGAAGCAATGCTGTCCGGTATCTCCGTTATTTTATTATTATACAAAGACAATATTTGAAGATTAGTAAGAGAAGCAATGCTGTCCGGTATCTCTGTTATTTTATTATGAGACAAAGACAATTCTTGAAGATTAGTATTTTATTATTAGACAAAGACAATTCTCGAAGATTAGTAAGAGAAGTAATGCTATCTGGTATTTCTGTTATTTGATTATTATATAAATCTAATTCTTGAAGATTAGTCAAATTAAAAATAATCATGGGAAATTCTTCAAGATCATAATTATTTAATTTAATCTTTGTTATATCTAAATAATCATCTTCTTGTATTTTATTAAATGTTTCCATGTTTTTAATTTTAATATTTTTAATAATTGACTCGCAACCATAGGGTATTTTGTGTTCTCGCCTAAATACATTAAGCTGATTTTTAATAGTAATTTTATTAACTGTTATAGGAAGATTATTTAATGGATATTTCAATTTATTGATTATAATTTCTTCAATACCATTGTCAATAGTAGTCTTTTCAGTATATTGTTTAATAGAAAGCATTATTATAAATAAAGTTATACTGACAGTGTGTTGTTTTTTCATTTTTTTTTGAAATGATTTTTAATATTTCAAATATCGGATTTTCATATCTTTTAACCACTTAGGTATCTCTGTTATTTGATTATAAGACAACCACAATTTTTGAAGATTAGTAAGAGAAGCAATGCTATCTGGTATCTCTGTTATTTGATTATTAGACAAATACAATTCTTGAAGATTAGTAAGAGAAGCAATGCTATTTGGTATCTCTAATATTTGGTTATAATACAGACACAATGTTTGAAGATTAGTAAGAAAAGCAATGCTATCTGGTATTTCTGTTATTTTATTATCATCCAAATACAATCCTTGAAGATTAGTAAGAGAAGCAATGCTATATGGTATTTCTGTTATTTTATTATTATCCAAATACAATTCTTGAAGATTAGTAAGAGAAGCAATGCTATCTGGTATCACTGTTATTTGATTAAAAGATAACCACAATTTTTGAAGATTAGTAAGAGAAGCAATGCTATATGGTATCTCTGTAATTTGATTATTAACTAAATACAATTCTTGAAGATTGGTAAGATAAGCAATGCTATCTGGTATCTCCGTTATTTGATTGCCAGCTAAATACAATATTTGAAGATTAGTAAGAGAAACAATGCTATCTGGTATCTCTGTTATTTGATTATAAGATAACCACAATTTTTGAAGATTAGTAAGAGAAGCAATGCTATCTGGTATTTCTGTTATTTGATTATAAGATAACCACAATTTTTGAAGATTAGTAAGAGAAGCAATGCTATCTGGTATTTCTGTTATTTGATTATAAGCCAAATTCAACGATAGAAGATCGGTCAATTTGAAAATAATTATAGGAAATTGTTTAAGATCACAATTATTCAATTCAATGTCTGTTATATCTAAATAATCATCTTCTTGCATCTTATTAATTGTTTCTATATTGTTAATTTTAATATTTTCAATAATCAGCCCACAACCATAGGGTATTTTGTGTTCTCGCCTAAATACATTAAGCTGATTTTTAATAGTAATTTTATTAACTGTTATAGGAA
>Ga0194129_10004762_pt1 | contig 17807 bp, 16 predicted proteins | sample TA2KigCa35mmetaG_FD_150862 | JGI IMG/M metagenome (GOLD analysis project Ga0194129, IMG submission 150862) | Freshwater microbial communities from Lake Tanganyika, Tanzania - TA2015038 Kigoma Deep Cast 35m | ecosystem: Environmental > Aquatic > Freshwater > Lake | place: Tanzania: Lake...
ATATTTTGCCTCATCAAACCACAACCGAATAAATTTGGAGGTGGAAATAAAAGCTCCAGCAGAGCCGGCGCCTATTAAAGCACGCGCTAGTTTAATCAAAAACCAACTATCCGCCATGGAAAAAATAAAGCAGCCTACCGCACAAAGAACACAACAAACTGTTGCAACAGAGCGTGGACCATAAAGATCCAACAAAATGCCATTTGGCACCTGCATCCCGGCATACGCTGCGTAATAAATTCCCATTAGAACGCCAAATTGGGTTGCATCTACCTGAAAGTAGCGCTGAATTTCGTCCGCCATGACGCTTGGGCATACACGCGCAACGAATTGATAAAAGAAGAAGGCAACAAGAAGTCCCCACATCCATAAATGATAATTACTTTTATTTTGCTTTATTTGAGACATAACTCTCTCCGATATTTTTTTCCTAGTTTAACTTTTTAATGACGATATAAATGAGATATTTTTAGACATATAGCGGGCACCAGCCCAGCATAATGAGGGAGACGATAAAAGCAAAAAATGATGTAGTCTTATGTTCCATAGTCTCATTTATGCCAAAAAGAAAAAAAGAAGTCAAATACTTATTTTTCAAGGCGATTTGGCAATCTCCCTCCAAGCAATTTAGAGATGGTTTTGATCGTGCTATCAACCTTAGACCAATCGCAAGATTTCTGTTTCTGAAAGGCCTGTATCTATAACAATTTCCTGAAGAGGCCGATTGCGCGCTAACATCTTCCGTGCCATAGCCTTCATGCCGTCCATAAAGCCTTCTGCCTTTCCTTCAGCTTTACCTTCAGCTTTACCTTCAGCTTTTCCTTCAGCTTTACCCTCTGCTTTACCTTCTGCTTTTCCATCCATAAAGCCCTCTTCTTGACCGATCCATCTGGCTTCAGCAAATGCTTCACTGTAGTTGCTTAAATCCCTTAGTTGGGCGTCGTGTAATTCTCTATCAAACATGGTCCATCCTCTTTTAATTAAACTGGTTAATGCAACTTGGGCCCCACGGCTAAAATGGGCGGGAATAGCCGTCATTAGTTTTGATTCTTTCACAATTCTAAACCATTCTAGTCTTAGGCTCATCTGTAAAATGGGGTCTTCTAGATTGATCCTTGGAAGCTCTAACTGCCCCACCCTTATATACGGAAAGATAAGGGAAGGATTCACTTCTTCCTGAAACCGAAACCAGGTTTCATACACCCCAGGATCTTGGATCAACCCAGAGTCAAAATCAACCATATTCACCGTTACAACCTTTTGAAGATTACCCCAAAAGTCTCCCCGTTGCAATTGCAGGAAGTACGTCCCACAGGGATGAAAGAACGATCTTTTCTGCCACCCTACGCCCTTCGGGCTTCGGGTGGCAAGCCACCTGAAGACCGTTAGGGCTAGGCGTGCCCGCCGAAGCCTTGGCGTAGGGGGGCTGGTGTCAATTAAATAGTATTAATTGGTTTCTTTCTCAAAGGGGAGTGATGTTGCATAATCCCGAACCTTCCCCAAACGATACCCCGTCATTGCTTCAAAAAAGCTCTTTCTTGATTCAAGGTCCGATAACATATGTTTAAACCCCACATCCGTCCTGGCATCGGCAAAGATACCCTCTTGAGGATTCTCTGGCACCAAAAGCGCCCCTTTATTCTTATGATCATTTTTCATAACTTTATCCTCGTTATTTGTAGAAATCCTAAAACGGAAATCCCTCCAAACAAAGTTGAAAAAAAACAAAAAATTCTCCTTTTTAGATGTGTTTTTAAGAAAATTGCTGTCCATACGCCTGCGCTTTTCAGCACTCTTAGGACTGGTTGAAAAAATTCAAATTTGGAGGGGTTTTTTAATGGAATGACAGATAAACACAGGTGTTCAGCAAGGGTGCAGCCTATGGTGCCAATTAAACCTAGAGGACTTTTCCTTTTTCGAAGGGGTGTCCTCGAAAAAATTCTTCAGAGGATAAAGCTTTGCCGCCTTCTTTTTGAAGTATGGTTGGTTCCAAGATTCCCTGACGACAGGCAATCTGACCTTTTTCATTGACAACAGTGCCAGGGAGAGTCGCAACGTCTTTTTCTAGGGCGATCGCACTGTGGATCTTAATACGGGTGCCATCGTACAAAAACCAAGCTCCAGGGAAGGGGGTCAAAGCACGGATTTTCCGTTCAAGTTCGCTGGCGGAGTTTGTCCAATTTAAACGCCCTTCTTCTTTTGTGATTTTATGAGCATAGGTAATGCCCTCCAGGGGTTGTGGGGTAGGGGCAATCAACCCTTTCAAATATTTTGGGAGGGTGTTTACCAAAAGTGTTGCACCAAGAATGGACAATTCATCGTGAAGGCTATTTGCTGTTGTATTTGTTGTGATTGGAATAGTTTCTTTTGCAATCATGGGGCCCGTATCAAGACCCACATCCATTTGCATGAGCGTAATACCTGTTTCTGTATCACCGGATTCGATCGCCCGTTGAATAGGGGCAGCGCCCCTCCATCGTGGCAAGAGAGATGCATGAATATTGATACATCCCAATCGAGGACTTTCCAGAATGGCGAGGGGAAGAATAAGGCCATAAGCCGCAACAACTGCAATATCAGCGTGAAGAGCTTGAAATTTTTCTTGGTCTTCTGGGTTTTTAAGCGTTAAAGGATGGCGCACTTCAATCCCATGCCGTTCAGCGCATTGCTGAACAGGAGACGGGACGACATGGTGCCCACGACCTGCAGGACGAGGAGGCTGAGTGTAGACACACACAACCTGATAGTCTGAGTTATTAACAAGCCCTTGCAAGGCAGGAACCGCGAAATCTGGTGTTCCCATAAAAATAATGCGAGGCTTTGTTATCATCACAAGGGGTGGTGAGAAGCTGTTTCTTTTTCCGCCGCTTCTTCAAGGCGTTGAGCGCGATCAAGGCGCTGTAGTTTCTTAATGGCCAGTTGACGCCTTAAAGGAGATAAATAATCAAGGGTTACAATCCCATTTAGATGATCAAGTTCGTGCTGGAAGCAACGAGCTAGAAGACCTGTTGCATGGATCTCTTGCGTTTGGTTATGTTCATCCACGTAGCGAACTTTAACTTCCGTTGGCCGTTTAACTTCAACACCGATTTCTGGGATGGAAAAACAATACTCTTTTTCACTCTCCTGCGTTTCGGAGGCCCATAAAATCTCTGGGTTTGCCATGCAGAATAGATTAGGTTTATCTTTTTTTACATAACGAACATCAATGGTTAAAACGCGCTTACTAACGCCAATCTGCGTCGCTGCAAGTCCAACCCCCTTTTTCTCTTTCATGATACGGGTCATATCTTGCATCAATTCCTTGATATTAGCATCAACCGTATCAACAGGTTCCGCAACCTTTTTAAGGGCAGGATGGATAGCCAAAAGGACTTTATAGTGTCTCGCCATAATAAAGCTTATCGATTCTAAGCGTCTACCAAGGTTTCAAGCACGTCATCATAAATAGTAACGCCATGCTTTTCTTTTAAGGCATTAAAGTACTGTAAGAGTAGATCCCGTGTTAATAGTTCTGCAATTTCCATTTTAAGGCTCGCATAATCCCCCAGATTTTTTTCTGCAACGGCTTTTTTGATCGCTGTAACTGTTCCAACAACAGGGCTGTTTTTATAGATCAAAAGGGCACTTTCTCCTTTTTGCAGGGACCACAAAATCGTCCGAATTTCTTGCGTAAGATCCGGGTGTTCTTTAAGGCCTGAAAAAGTCATTTCAGGGAATTTTATGGAACGAACTGAAGGATCTGCTTCCAACGCTTTTTTATGAGCCTCAGTCATTTTTCCTTGGTTCAACATGCTTTCAGCTTTTTTGCTGACTGCTTCTTTTAGAAGGTGTTGAGCCAAGTGAGCCCGCACACGGTGTTCCACTTTTTCAAAAGGTTCAACATGTTGAGGTTCAATGTGAGTGACATTCACAATATACGAGCGCCCATCTTCAAGTTCAATAACAGGGCCTGCTTCTCCAACCTCTTGTTCAAATACTGCCTTTGCCATAGAAGGATGATAGAGAGGATGACCCTTAAGAGCATGCTCTCCAGATTTTTTTGTAATACTGATGTCATTTTCAAGGCGGACTGGTTGGGTTTTTCCAATTTCCTCTAACGTTGAACCACCACTGATGCTATCTTCGATGGTTTGGATCAACACAGCCGCTTCATCAAGAGCTTTTTGATGTTTAAGGTCGGCAATGACCTGTTCGCGCACTTGGCCAAAAGGCTTAGTTTTGGAAGGGATTATTTTTAAAACTTTAACGACCTGAAATTCGCCGTCCTCATTTTTGAAAACATCGGACGTTTCTTTTGCTTGAAGCTCGAACGCTTCTTCTCCAAGTTTATTCCCTAATTCCGATTGGCTAATGTTATAGAGCGTCGTGATAATGTCTTTGGGAAGTGGTTTTCCGTCTTCTAAAAGTTTGCTAACAATTTTTACGTGTTTCCAATCCTTGTGCATAAACACCTGAAGGTCTCTTTTTTCTGGGACAACGTAATTATCAACTTGCTGCTCGTAAGCTGCTTTAAGGTCCTTTTCTGAGAATTTGTAATTTTTTTCAAGATTTTTCGGATCAATCAAGATAAAGGAAAAAGTCCTATGTTCCTCTGTTTTATAATCCTCAAGGTGTTTGTCATAATAGTCTTTTAGGGACTCTTTTGACATCTTTTCAAGGGAAGGCATATGGGATTTTAAGGCCGTTTCATTAATCGTATAAAGGGTAATACTTCTTTCCTGGAACAAATCATTAAATAGCCTTAAAGAAAAAGATCCAGCAGGCTTGGATGGTGAAGAAACAGCTGATAAGAATTGTGCCTCCATCAATGTTCTAGCACGATGCGCCATATATTGGGCCTCTGTCATGCCTCTTTGCGAAAGGAAGGCCTTAAACTTTCCCCCGTCAAAACGCCCCTGATCATTTTTAAAAGCAGGGTCTTGAAGGGTGATCGCAGAAAGAATTTTTTCACTGGCCCCAAGATTGAGGGAAGAAAGCTCTTGTTCCACAAGGTGTTGACGGACCATATCGTCAAGAATTTTAGTCGTAAGACCTATTTTAATAGCCTGTTCAAGGGTAAGGTTAGCATCTTTCATTTCTCGGTTGGCAGCTTGGATGCGCTTTTGTACTTCGTGTAAGAAATACTGCTTAGATATTTCTACCTTGCCTACTTTTGCTACCAAAATTTGATGTCCTTGGCCGACAAAAAGACCACTGATACCCCAAACCCCAAAGCTTAGGACAATAAGGCCCAAAAGAATTTTTATGACCCAAGATGATGCATGACCCCGCAAAAATTGTAACATTATAACCCTCTAATTTTCCTTTACAAAAACCCATTAAAACGAGTACGTTGACCTAATAGATAGCATATTGTTTTTAACTATTCCATGACAAAATATATTATTGCAAACTGGAAAATGCGAATGACCAAGGCAGGGGCGAAGACCTTTGTGCAAGGTCTTGCAGCGTTAAGGGACCTTCCAAAAGAGGCCAGTACAATCTTATGCCCCCCGTTTCCCTTGATTGAAAGCTGTTTGGGGCATCCATCTTTTGATGTCGGGGCCCAAACGTCAGGGGCTTTTCTACAGGGGCCCTATACGGGCGAAGTCAGTGCTAGTTTACTAAAAGAAATGGGATGTAAGTATGTTATCGTTGGTCACTCTGAACGACGCGTTCATTACGGGGAAACAAACGGTGTTGTAAAACAAAAGGCTCAGAAAGTGTTGCAGGAAGGGATGACCCCTATTCTTTGTATTGGGGAACCATTAGAAATATACAAAAGCGGTCAAGCAAATACCTATCTTCAACAACAACTACAAGAAAGCCTGCCAGAAGAAGGACCGCTTTTAATCGCCTATGAACCTGTGTGGGCCATTGGAACAGGGGAAACCCCTAGCTTGGAAACCATCGAAAAAACGCACTATTTTTTGACAAGCTTATTGAAGACACAGACTCCCATTATTTATGGGGGATCCGTGACTGGCGACAATGCGAAGGACATCTTAGGTCTTCCGTCCGTTTCTGGTGTTTTAGTCGGGGGGGCATCGTTGTCCCTAGAAACATTTTTACCCATTATCAGGAGTGTTTGATGAAAGTGTGGATTATTATTGGACTCGTTATCCTTGGCGCCCTGTATTATTGGTATGAGCGTTCAAAACACTCTCCAGTCCCCGTTGAAGTAACAAAATTAATCCCTCGAGAGGTGCTTTTAGGAAACCCCGATCGAGCAGGCGTAAAAATAAGCCCTGATGGACGGTACTTATCTTTTATTGCCCCCCATGAAGGCGTCATGAACATCTGGGTCCAAGACTTGGAAGGAGGCAAGGAAGCGATACCCTACACCTTCGATAAAGGGCGGGGAATTCGTGACTACCAATGGACGTTTGAACCTAATGTGTTGATCTATATGCAGGATGAAAAAGGGGATGAAAACTGGCGCCTTTATAAGGTAGACCTTGGAAGTAAGAAAAGCACCCTTCTAACGCCTGGTGAAAAGATTCAGGCACGTATTACCCATTTGCACTACTCCAAACCAGATAAGGTGCTTGTGTCTTTGAATAGCCGCAATCCTATTTACCATGATCTTTATGAACTGGATCTAAAAACCAATAAACTCAAAATAGTTTATGAAAATAATGAATTTTTGGACCTGACTGTTCTTCCTAATTTTACTCTCCGCTACGCTATGAAACAAACAGAAGGCGGGGCGAGCGTTTATTATCGTCTGGATGATAAAGGACAATGGAACGAATATAGAACATTAAAGCCGGAAGATCTTTTAACAACAGGCCTTATAGGGTTTTCTGATGACGGCACTTACGCCTACTGGTTGGATAGCACAGAAAGCGATAAATCATTACTGACCCGGGTGCATCAAGAAACAGGCGAAAAGGAAATTTTGTATTCCCCAAAAAAAGCAGATTTAACAGAGGTATTTACGCATCCTCAAGACAAAACTGTTTTAGCCGTTGTAGAGGAATACCTAAAGCCAGAGTACCACGTTCTTGATAACACTATTCAAAAGGATGTGGAGATTTTAAAGGCCCTAGAGTCTGGGGTTTTCCAGGTTGTTAGCACGTCTTCGGACTTTAAGAAGTGGGTTGTCGCTTATAAAAGTGATACGTCTATGCCTCATTATTATTTGTATGATCGGCCATTACAGAAAGCCACTTACTTATTTTCTATGAAGAAAGATTTGGAAAATTATACGATGAATCCCGTCCATCCCGTTGAAATTAAAACACGCGACGGATTGACGATGGCAGGGTACTTGATTCTTCCAAATGGCGTAAAAGGCACTATGCCTCAAAAACCTGTACCATTAGTTTTAAATGTGCATGGCGGTCCTCAAACCCGTGATAATTGGGGATTTAATGGAAGCATGCAATGGCTTTCTAATAGGGGATATGCTGTCCTTCAGGTTAATTATCGAGGATCCGCCGGGTTTGGCAAAGCTTTCTTGAACGCAGGAAATGGCGAATGGGCAGCAAAAGCCCACGATGATTTAATAGATGCTGTCAATTGGGCTATCGATGAAAAGATCGCTGATCCTTCAAAGGTTGCCATCTTTGGGGGAAGCTACGGGGGATATGCAACCCTTGTAGGATTAACCTTTACGCCTGATGTTTTTGCATGCGGGGTAGATATTGTTGGGCCGTCAAATTTGATTACCCTCTTCAAAAGCATTCCGGAGTATTGGAAGCCAGCGCTTGAAGAGCTTAAGCAAAGGCTCGGCGGGAATCCGGATACACCAGAAGGGGCAGAAATTTTGAAGCAAAAATCCCCCTTAACCTACGTTGATCGGATTAAAAAACCGCTTTTGATTGCCCAAGGAGCCAATGATCCAAGGGTCAAGCAAGCGGAATCTGATCAAATTGTTTCCGTTATGCGGGAAAAGAATATTCCAGTCACTTATTTGCTGTATCCTGATGAAGGGCACGGTTTTGCACGTCCTGAAAATCGCCTTGCTTTTTATGCCAAGGCAGAAGAATTTTTGGCAAAAGTCCTTGGGGGACGGGTGGAGCCAGCTGGGGATTGTATAGAAAAATCTTCCGTTCACATTGATCCGGCGATTGGTGAATAGTTAAATGTTATATACGAAACCAATCACTGTCATCCCCGCGGACGCGGGGACCCAGAAGGCACTCGCGAATGCGAGGGGCCAATCCTCTAAAGTTATAGCAAAATTAATGTCAAAAATCTTGTATGTTCTAACTGCTCTTGCCCCCTGCTTACACAGGAGTCTTCTGGGTCCCCGCGTCCGCGGGGATGACAGTGGTTGGGGGCTCTCATTTTTTATTTTTTATATTAAGGGCGCCTTATGAATTTCCTCGGTTCCTTTCCAAACACTCGTCTTCGCCGCCTACGACAACACCCGTGGATCAGGGACTTGCACCAGGAAACGATCTTAACACCCCAAGACTTTATTTGGCCTATTTTTATCAGGACGCCCCAGGGTGACCCGGCGATCAGAACTCTTCCAGGGGTCAAGCGCTATACGAAGGAAGAATTGGTTCCAGCCGTTGAGGAAGCTCTAGCTTTAGGCATTAAAGCGATTGCTTTGTTTCCCCAAACAGATCCATCCCTTAAAACAGCTGATGGCCAGGAAGCCTGGAATCCAGAAAACCTGGTTTGCCAAACGATTCGATATTTAAAAAAACATTGCCCCGAAATTGGAATCATTGCCGATGTGGCGTTAGATCCCTATACAGGCCACGGGCATGATGGTTTACTGATTGATGGAAAAATTGTGAATGACCTAAGTGTTGATGCCCTTGTGCGACAGGCACTAACGCTCGCTGAAACGGGAGTAGGGGCATTGGCCCCTTCTGATATGATGGATGGGCGGATCGGCGTTATCAGGAAAGCTTTGGATCAGACGGGTTTTTCAGACCTTCCTCTTTTTTCCTATAGTGCGAAATACGCTTCCAGCTTATATAGCCCTTTCCGTGAAGCCGCAGGGTCCGGATCTTGCCTTAAAGGGGCAAGCAAAGCAACCTATCAAATGAATCCCGCAAATGCCAGAGAAGCGATGCGTGAAATGGCTTTTGACATAGAGGAGGGGGCGGATGCCCTGATTGTGAAGCCCGGGACATTTTACTTAGATATTATTCGAAAAGCATCTGATACCTTTCCCGTTCCTATTCATGCCTATCATGTAAGCGGGGAATACAGCATGATCAAAGCTGCAGCAGAGGCTGGATATCTTTCTTACGAAGAAACGCTTCTTGAAAACCTGCTTGCCTTTAAACGCGCTGGCGCAACGGCCATCTGGACTTATGGGGCTATTGATGCGGCGCGGATGGTGTCAAAAAAGTAAATTGTTTGTCATTGTTTCAGGTGGCTTTCCACGCCTCTTCCACCAACCTTTCCATCTGTCCCGCAAAATAAAGGGGGAGAGAAAGGAGTGTGTAAGAACCAGTTGTTTCAGGCTTTAAAAGACTTGGGCGATCCGCATTGAATCTGACCGAAAAAGACCAAGGTTTTTCTTGAATAAAATAATGCAGTGATTTAAGTCGCCCCGTTTTTCCCGCTTTGACTTCGATGGGGATAATGGTGTTTTTATATTGCCAGACATAATCGACTTCTGCCATAGCTTGGGTTTTTTCTCTGACCCAATAAAAAAGTTCTGGAGGATGATATGACCCTTTCAGGGTTAAAAGCGTTTGCCCGACAAATTGTTCTGCTAAACTCCCGCGATTAATCCAAAGGGCTTCAGGGCTTTTCATGATTTCTAATTGATCAAGACCAAGGGAGGCGCATAAGAGACCAATGTCGACAAAAACGACTTTAAAAATCTTAGAGTTTACTGTTGCATTCAAAGGAAGACCTGTAGCGCTGCTGTGGTATACAAGATGGATAAGTCTTGCTAGATGAAGATGTTCTAGACTTTCTTTGATTTGTGCGGATTTATGTTCTCGGTCTAAATGAACGTACTTAAGGGTATTTCCGACTGTACTGGGTATTGTTTTAAAAACTTTTCTTAAAAGAGGAAGATGGGTGATGCGCCCATATTTATAAAAATCATCTTGATAGGTTTGTAGAATATTTTGCTGTAGATTATTAACCTCTTGGAAGTTTTTGTGTTGGGCATAATGGGCCACAATTTCAGGCATTCCTCCAACAAGCCAAAAGAGCTTTGTTAATTCAAGGCATTTTCCGTGTAAGGGAAGGGGAATTTCTGTTCCAATCGAAAAAGATCGGATCCAATCAACGAGGACGTTCTCTCCGAGTGCGATCAAAAAGTCTTCAAAGGAAAGGGGGCCTAAATGATAGTACTCGATCCGACCTACAGGCATTGAAAATGTTGGGGCAGCGAGTGCAAAATCTAAAAGGGACCCTGCACAAACAACCGGAAGATCTCTGTGTTCTTCGTAAAAGTATCTCAAAACCTCTAGAATGTTTGGAGCCGCTTGAATTTCGTCTAAAAATAAAAGAGTCTCATTCGGGTTTAAGGGTCTTTTCATATAAAGTGAAAGCTGTTCCATAATTTTTTTTGGGTCTTTCGAGATGAAAAAATCAGCCATTTCTGGATTCCGCTCAAAATTTAATTCACAGCAAAACCGTTTGTGTTCTTGTGCCAACCGTCGCACAAGGGTTGATTTCCCAACTTGTCGTGCGCCCCTTATCACCAGTGGTTTGCGATTTTCTTTATTGATCCAATGCGAGAGCGCTGCAATCTCAGAGCGATATAATACTGTCATTTCAAAATTAACCCTTATTTTTATCTGGTTTATAGACATAATAACCCCTTATTTTGTCTAAGTACAGGATATTTTAATGGGTAAATTTGAAAAAATGCTGCTATGATCGCCACTTTGATGAGAAAACTGAAACATGGTTTTTTTCGGTGGTGGATATTGTGCAAGTCCTCACGCAACAACCTGATTATCAGGTGACGCGAAAATATTGGAACAAATTAAAAGAGCGCTTAAGTAAAGAAGGAAGTCAATCGGTGACAAATTGTCACCAGTTGAAAATGACCGCAACTGATGGCAAACAAAGATTGACCGATGTCGCTAATGCCGAAACGTTGCTCCGTATCATTCAATCAATCCCATCTGTATAATTAACTATAGATTAATTTTCCATAATATATATTATTGTGTTTGCTTTTATGAGAAGGTTTACAAAAAAACGCCCACCCATTTTCATAAGAATCAATCTCTATTTCATTTCTAGCTTTGGGAAATTTTCTCTCAACATAATTTGTAATTGATCTTTTTCAATGAGAGAGGTATTACTATAAACCAGGAACATTAAGTGAAAGGGAGAAATCCTGTGGTTGATATTTTTGATGAAATTCGCGAAGAAGCCAATGAAGAAAAGTGGCTAAATCTTTGGAAAAAGTACCAGAATTATATTTATGGACTTATTATGGCGTGTGTTTTAGCAACAGCAGGACACGTGTATTGGAAACGCCATATGAACTCCAAAAGTGTTGAGGCGTCCGAAAAATTCATTAATGCCCTTGAAAGCATTCAACGAAAAAGCATTAAGACAGCTATTGGTCTTTTGGAAGAAATTCCCCTTAATCACTCAGGAGCCTACAAAGATCTATCACGTCTATTAGTTGCGTCTCTCTTGCAAGAAGAAGGCGATGAAGAAGGCGCACGTGATGTTTACCGCTCCATCGTCAACGATCGTGGAGGACATGCCATTTACGGAGATCTTGCTCTTTTACGCTTGGCCTATATGGGATTTGACGTGGAGGATCCAAAAACTCTCCTAAAAAGCTTAGAACCCCTTACCAAAGCAAGCAGTCCTTGGAAATTTTCAGCCCTTGAACTCAGTGCCCTGTTGTGGATCAAAAGAGGCGACGAAGCTAAGGCAAAAGAAGCCCTTGAGCGCCTGATCAATGAAACTAAAGACAACAAAGAAGCCCCTGCTTTTGTAGGCTTTCGGGCGGAATCCATTCTTCGATCTTTTAAAAATGAACCGAAAAAAGACGGAAACCTCTCATGACAATCAGAACTCTTTCTTCCATTTTTTTTGGTAGTTTTTTTCTTTTTGTTTTGACCCAGTGCCAAGATAAAAAAATTCCTTTGACGGGTCAGCGCCATTGTCTATTGGAAGTGGAAAACAATTTAGAAAAAGACCCAGAAGCCGATAACTTTACCGTATTTTTATCGAACCCTAGATCTATCACTGAGTGGGGTCAGATGGGCGGAAACAAAGCACACTCAATGTCCCCTGCCCTCTTAAACGATGGGGAACGAAAAATTTTGTGGTCTGAAAGCATTGGGAGCGGCACCAGCAGAGATCGTTTCCTTTTAGCAGGGCCTGTTGCTAGTGGCACAACGATTTATACAATTGACACGGAAGGACGCGTTCAGGCGCGTGATGTTAAAACTGGAAAACTTCAGTGGTCCTTTGCATCACAACCAAAGGAAAAAGACAAAAAACCTTACCATCCTGGAGGGGGCGTCGCTGTTAAGGGCGATAAATTATTTGTCGCAAGCCCCTATAACGAACTGATTGCCCTTGAAAAAGATTCGGGGTATGAAATTTGGCGAAGCACTTTAGCCTTTCCAGCACGATCGGCCCCTGCGGTGGACCGTGAACGGGTCTATGTAACGACAATGAATAATCGGACCCTCTCCTTTGATGGAATCACTGGCACGGTGATCTGGCAACATGAAGGGGCGGCTGATACAACCAGTTTGATTGGAGGAGCATCGCCTGCCGTTTACGCCCGTGTTGTCTTTGTCCCCTATTCCACAGGCGAGCTTTTTGCCCTCAAAGCAGAAAATGGACATTTCTTATGGAGTGAAACCCTATCATCCCTTCGTACTCTTTCTTCTACATCAAGCGTTTCCCAGGTACGCGCCCGACCCCTGGTTTATAAAGGAATGGTGATCGCTCTTGCCCAAGGGGATCGGATGATGGCCATAGACTTTAGGACCGGAAGGCGCCTATGGGACAAAGAAATTGGCGGCATTCGAACGCCTGTTGTGACGGATGAGTTTATTTTTGCACTAACCAATCATCAAAAAATGGTTTGCCTCCTTCGAGAAACAGGACAAATTGTATGGGTCAAAGACCTGAAAGATAAAGATCCGTCCAAAAACCTTCGTTGGGGTGGACCTGTTCTTGCAGGAAATTCGATTGTTCTTGGCGGAACAAATGGACAAATTGCCTTCCTAAACCCAGAAAATGGTGACACGACAAAAACGGTTTCTGTCTCAGATCCTGTCGCTTTGTCCCCAATTGTTTTGGATGGGATCCTTTACGTGTTAACAGAGAGAGGGCGCCTTGTTGCGATCCAATAGCCCGTTTGCTCTTTTCAACTATCACATCGTCAAGCTACAAGTCTCAGGTTCGTTCACGTATAAAGAATACGCTCCTCACCTTTATTCTTGTCTGACGCGTGCTACATAAAATGGCAAACGGTATGAGCTTAACTGTTGCGCTTGTTGGACGTCCTAATGTGGGAAAGTCCACCCTTTTTAATCGCCTCTCAACCAAACGAAAGGCGATTGTTCATGATGCCCCGGGCGTAACCAGAGACCGTCAATATACGGATGCATCCATTGCAGACCTAAATTTTCGTCTTGTCGATACGGCTGGTCTTTTTTCCTTAAAAAAGCACGAAGATGCTTTATCAGAGCGCGCCCACTTTCAAACACACTGTGCCATTGATGACGCTAATGTTGTTTGGTTCATGGTCGATGCGTTGGATGGAATAACGCCAGAAGACCGAATGATTGCCAAAAACCTTCACAAACTGGCAAAGCCTGTTTTTCTTTTAATTAATAAATGTGAATCAAAGGGCGCCCAGAAGGCTATCCATGACTTTCATACTCTGGGGTTTGATGATTTTATTCCCATTTCAGCAGAGCACAAAGAAGGATTTGTGGAATTATTTCAATCCTTGCTTCCCTATGCGCCTGAAGAAACCGAAGAAGACAGCCAAAAATCGGCTAGTCGTCCGATCAAACTTGCAATTGTTGGTCGTCCTAATGTTGGAAAGTCAACATTTATTAACCAAGTCATTGGGGAAGAACGCCTCGTTACCAGCGATGAAGCTGGAACAACCCGTGATATGATTGAAGTCCCCTTTACCTTCAAAAATCAAGATTTTTGCTTAATGGATACAGCTGGTCTTCGACGCAGAAGCAAGGTCACGACCCTTCTTGAAAAACAAATTGTGGACCAAACACGAGAAGCCATCCAGTACGCTGAATGCGTTGTTTTAATGCTGGATGCGACGCATCCTTTGGAAAAACAGGATTTAACGATTGCACGTCAAGTAGAAGAAGAAGGTCGATCCATGGTCATTGTTGTTAATAAACAAGATCAGGTAGAAGATATTAACGCGGTGATGAAAGAGGTCACCCTAGAAATAGATCGATTGTTATCTCAAGTAAAAGGGATTCCTATTGTCGCCATTTCGTCCCTTCATAAGAAAAACCTGGGCGCTGTTTTTAGAGCCGTCACTGAAATCTACGCTATTTGGCAGAAACGGTTGACCACAGGGGCCGTAAACCGTTGGCTCGAGAGTGCGCTCAGTCAAAATCCCCCTCCCCTAGTCAATGGAAAATCCTTAAAAATTCGGTATGCAACTCAAATTAAAAGCCGCCCCCCAACATTTGCTTTATTTGTGACGCGCGCCAAGGAATTTCCAGAATCGTATCTACGGTATCTGCGTAATACGCTCCGAGAAGCCTTTTCCCTAAAAGGCGTCCCTATTCGTTTTCTTCTTAGGGAACAAAAAAACCCCTATCATGAACGGTAAAAGAGGGCCCCACAGCAGAAAGAAGAAAAATGTTCCATAGAATCTCTAAGGTGCTTAGAGTTCTTTGGTAAACTTGCGAAAACTTTTCTGAGCGTTATCCCAAAATCTTTTTCAGCGTCTCCCAATCGTTGCGGTAGCCTGTGCAACTAACGCCTTCATCTTCCAGGTGCCTTGAATCTCATCGCAGCTGAGGGGCCCGTTGACTTTTTCTATAACAGATATTATTATATTCACTATATTACGTAAATAATTTTAATAGGTACTATGATGTCTATAAATTTTATAACAGTAAGCGAAATGCAACAAAAACTGGCTTTGGCTGTTCGGACCAAAAGGCTGCATCTTAACTTAAGTCAACAAACTTTGTCAGAAAAGTCAGGCGTAAGTTGCAGCGTTTTGAAAAAGTTCGAACGTACAGGAAAAATCTCTCTGGAATCTTTATTAATGTTAGCAATTGTCCTTGGGTCTATGGATGACTTCAAGGGGCTTTTTGCACCAGACAAACCTGAAATAGCTGCGTCTCTTGATGAGTTAATGAAAGATAACACAAGGAAAAGAGGCAGAAAATGATCTTTCCTACCCAAAACCTTATTTACGTATACTACCATGGTTCTGGCCCTAAACAGCTGATGGGGCGATTACTGCTTAAAAATAGACAAATTTTCTTTGAATATGATTCAGAATTTATTAAAACAAGTCTTGAGCTCTCCCCTTTTAAGCTTCCACTGAAAGCGGGTGTGATTCCCTCCACTGATCGAACTTTTAGCGGATTGTTTGGTGTCTTTAATGATAGCTTACCCGACGGTTGGGGGCGACTACTCCTAGATCGGAAATTAACAAACCTGAGACAAAATCCTGACATTCTTTCGCCGCTTGATCGCTTGTGCTTTGTGGGCCACTCTGGGATGGGCGCCCTTTCTTATGAACCTGAATATCCAAGCGAGCTCAACGATCTTCCAAAAGACTTAGATGAAATCGATTATGCAATCCAAGAAACGCTTGCAGAAAATGAGGATTATGTTGAAGATCTGATTCGTTTAACCGGCTCTTCAGGAGGCGCGCGCCCTAAGATTTTATTACAAACAGAAAGTGGGGATTGGTTGATCAAATTTAGAGCATCGTATGATCCTCAGGAGATTAGCAATATTGAGTACGCCTATCATCTGATGGCACTTGATGCTGGTCTTGATGTGCCAGAAGCCAAACTTTTTCCATCACGAAACGGCCCTGGCTTTTTTGGAGTAAAGCGCTTTGATAGACATGCAGATGAAAGAGTACACATGCATAGTATTGCAGGACTGATTCACGCCGATCACCGCGAACCATCACTTGATTATGAATCCATCATGAAAACAACAATTTACCTAACGCGGGATGTCAAAGAGTGTGAAGTACAATTGAGAAACGCCGCCTTTAATGTCCTTAGTCACAACCGTGATGATCATTCGAAAAATTTTTCGTTTTTAATGGATGATCATGGCACGTGGCGTGTATCACCAGCCTATGACTTAACATTTTCTACAGGCCCCTCCGGCGAACATTGCAGTATGGTCATGGGAGAAGGCGCAAGTCCAAATAAAAGCCACCTATTAAAACTCGCAAGCATTGCCCATATCAAAAAAGAAAAGGCCTTGGAAATTATAGAGCCCGTTCTTGAGGCCATAAGAAAATGGGATACCTTTGCTAACCAAGCAGGCGTTTCAAAAGCGCAAACAAAAAAAATTGGCACTGTTTTAAAAGACGTTCATCAGAAATTTGAACGAGCCTAACAAACATTATAATATCACTTAATGTCAAAAAAGTACCATAATAGATACTTTAATACCTATTACAAAAACCTTTTTCCCAAAAAGCAACCAGCTCTATGAGGAATAAATATCGATAAAAATATCACGAATTTCAGTAAAAATTTAACGATAAACAATAATAATTTATCGAAAAATGGGTGTTTACTTACATCATCTGCCGCAACGTCTCTCCAATCGTTGCTGGAGACTGTGCGACTCTAACGCCTGCCTCTTCAAGTGCCTTAATCTTATCTTCCGCTCGACCTTGTCCGCCAGAAACGATGGCACCGGCATGGCCCATCGTGCGTCCTGCAGGTGCCGTTAACCCAGCGATAAAGCCAACCGTTGGCTTGCGTTTGGGATGGGTTTTAATAAAGCTTGCCGCTTCCTCTTCAGCACTCCCCCCAATTTCCCCAATCAGAATGACTGATTCGGTCTTTGGATCGTTATAAAATAAATCTAAGCAATCAATAAAATTCAATCCATTAATGGGATCGCCCCCAATACCAATACAGGTAGATTGACCAAGACCAACGTGGGTTGTTTGATGCACCGCTTCATAGGTTAAGGTACCGGAACGCGATACAATCCCAACAGATCCTGCTTGATGAATATGCCCTGGCATAATACCAATTTTGCATTCACCTGGCGTAATAATGCCCGGGCAGTTTGGACCAATCAGTAAACTTTTGGAGCGAGCCAAGGCGTCTTTAACTCTGAGCATGTCCAAAACGGGAATACCTTCTGTGATACACACAATAAGGGAAATTTCTGCATCAATCGCTTCCAGAATTGCCTCTGCTGCAAAAGCAGGCGGGACATAAATCATGGTCGCATCGGGGTTCACGGCTTCCTTTGCTTCCATAACAGAGTCAAAAACCGGCAGCCCTAAATGCTTTGTTCCCCCTTTGTTCGGGGTTACCCCTCCCACCATTTTTGTTCCATAAGCAATCGCTTGCTCGGAATGGAATGTACCATGATGGCCTGTAAAACCTTGACAAATAACCTTTGTATTCTTATGAACGAGAACGGACATAAATCTTTTTCTCCTTAACGAATCGCTTGAACAATTTTTTCTGCAGCATCACTTAAGCTGTCTGCAGCAATAATGGGAAGCCCTGATGTTGCAAGAAGCTGCTTCCCCTCTTCTACGCGCGTCCCTTGAAGACGAACAACCAACGGAACATGAAGGTTTACATCGCGCGCTGCTTGAATAATCCCTTGTGCAATGACATCACACTTCATGATGCCGCCAAAGATATTCACTAAAATGCCTTTAACCGCGGGGTCTGACAAAA
>Ga0194129_10004763_pt1 | contig 17801 bp, 12 predicted proteins | sample TA2KigCa35mmetaG_FD_150862 | JGI IMG/M metagenome (GOLD analysis project Ga0194129, IMG submission 150862) | Freshwater microbial communities from Lake Tanganyika, Tanzania - TA2015038 Kigoma Deep Cast 35m | ecosystem: Environmental > Aquatic > Freshwater > Lake | place: Tanzania: Lake...
GTGGCGGTGGCGGTGGCTTCGGCGGCGGTGGCGGCGGTGGCGGCGGCGACCGTGGTGGCCGTGGCGGTGGCCGCGGCGGTCGTGGCGGCGGACGCGATCGCGGTGGCCGCGGCGGCGACTCCTGGTGATCGTCGACTTCGCCCCGCGACCAAACCAGCGGGGTGGGTGAAGGCCGACGCGGAGCGGGGTCTCCGCAGCGCCCGACGAACCGGCGGATCCCATCACGGGGTTCGCCGTTTTTCGTTTGTCGGGCCAGGCGCCTCGGGGCGTGAGCGTCGTTCGGTGCGATTGACTGACTCGACGACCGAGCGATCGAGCTACACTCCGGCGCTGGCATGCGACTCGCTCCTGGCACCGCGGTCTCCGCGAGACTCCGGTTGATCCGTCCCCTCGGGGAGGGGGCCATGGGGAGCGTGTGGGTCGCGCAGCGGGCTGGGATGCCGCGTCCGGTCGCGGTGAAGTTTCTCGCGACGCGTCCCGATCGGGCGGCGCTCGTGCGGTTCCAGCGTGAGGCATCGGCTGCCTCGCGCATCGACAGCCCGAATGTCGTCTCCATCTTGGAGCACGGCGCGACCGATGACGGCACGCCGTACATCGTCATGGAGTTTCTCGAGGGGGAGACGCTCGGAGAGCGCCTCGCGCGGCTCGGTCGCCTGCCACTCGACGACACCGCCGCGATCGTGCGTCAGGTCGCATACGCAGTCGACGCAGCGCACCAGCTCGGTATCGTGCATCGCGACATCAAGCCCGACAACATCTTCCTCGTCGGCGCCGATGACTTCCCGCTCGTGAAGGTCCTCGACTTCGGGATGGCGAAGCAGACGCAAGGTGCCGAGTCGGACGAGCTCACCGGGACCGGCGTGGCTGTCGGCACGCCCGAATACATGAGCCCGGAGCAGCTCCTCGGCAGCAAGGAGGTCGACGGCCAATCGGACGTCTGGGCGCTCGGTGTCGTCGCCTACCGGGCGCTGGCGGGTGTGTCGCCCTTCGAGGGCGACTCGCCGCACGCCCTGTTCTTCTCGATCTGTCGGGGGGCATATCGTCCGCTCGCCGACGTCGGCATTCCGGCCGTGTTCGAGGACTGGTTTCGCCTCGCGCTCAGCCCGAAGAAGCCGACGCGTTTCCCGAGCGCTCGCGCGATGGTCGACGCATTCGACCGCGTGGTCGCCGAACTCGAGGCGACGCAGCGACTGCACCAGGCGTGGCCGGCCAACGACGAGGACGGCTCGACGGCGTTCTTCGACGTGTCGAGGGCGTCGACTCGCTCGGGCGACGCTTCGAGCGCAGCACCTCCGACGTCCACGACGAACCCCGTGTGGGGACGCGCGGAGGAGAGCATCATCACCGCGAAGAACATGCGCGGCGCGGAGCTCGAGGAGGCGATCGCCCGGGTCGACGCGGAGGCACACGCGATCGGGTCGACCTCGATCGACGCGCTGATCGCGGAGTCGGTGCGCCACGTCGGCGAGTCGGTGCCGCGGTACGAGGCGCACGTCTCCGGGCTCTTCGAACGAACCTCGCGTCGGCTCGCGGAGGCGCCCATCGTGGTAGACGATCTCGCCTCGCTCGAGGAGCCCAGCGGCTTGCGTCCGCAGGCTCCTTCGGAGGACCTCATCCGCACCGTTCCCGAGCGTGAGAACACGGGCTTCGAGGCGCTGTTCGCCGCGATGGAAACAAGCGACGGGGCGAGCACGGTGCTGCTCGACGACATCGACTCGCAGGCTGCGCCATCCTTCGCGGGAGCGCCGTCTTCCGCCACCCCGCACTGCGCGCCCGAGCCTGCGTTTTCCGGCGTGACCTCGGTACCGCAGGCGGTGCCCAGCGCCCGCGCATCGAGCGCGAGCCTCGCACCGTCCGTCGAGCCTCAGGCTGCTCTCGTCGCGAAGGCGAGCCTCAGTTCAGTCGCGAAGGCGAGCCAGAAGGGGAGGGTCCTTGCCCTCGTCGTCGTGATCGTCCTCATCGCGGTGCTCTCGACGGTCCTGTTCCGGATGCTGCGCTGAACGATCCGGCGCTCGAGAAGCTCGTCTCGCAACATCGACAGTGCATGCCGGTGGCCACCCGACGCGGCCATTCGCGACGTGTGCTACGACCCTACGCGAGCATGAACGCCAACGAGAGTTCCTCACGATGACCTCGCGCTCCTCGAGCGAGTCCACGCCATCGGTCGCCGAAGGCGTGGCGCGGCGCAAGGACCATCATCTCGACATCTGCCTCGACGAGGACGTCGGCTCCGGCGCGGTGACCGGGCTCGGTGGATTCCGCCTCGAATACGACGCCTTGCCCGAGATCGATCTCGACGCGGTCGAGCTCGGCGTGACCGTCCTCGGTCGGAGGCTCCGCGCGCCGCTGCTCGTCGGCGCGATGACCGGCGGGACGGACCGCGCGGGCACCCTCAATCGCGTCCTCGCGAGGGCCGCGAGTCGGGTCGGCATCGGCATGGCGCTCGGCTCACAGCGCGCGATGATCGTCGAGCCGGCGTTGACCTCCTCGTTCGCGGTCCGTGACGCTGCACCCGACCTGCCGCTCCTCTTCGGCAACGTCGGCGCGATCCAGTTCAACTACGGGGTGACCGTCGACGCCGTGCGGCGCGCGCTCGAGGCTGTGGAAGCCGATGCGTTGAACCTGCACCTCAACGCCCTCCAGGAGGCGATCCAGCCCGAAGGAGACACCCGCTTCGCCGGCCTTCGCGCGCGCCTCGTCGACGCCATTCCTGCGCTCGGCCTTCCCGTGCTCGCGAAGGAGGTCGGCTCGGGGATCTCGGAGCGAGCCGCTCGGAAGCTCGCCTGCCTCCCGCTCGCGGGCATCGAGTGCGCCGGCGTCGGTGGGACCTCGTGGGCGAAGGTCGAGAGCTTTCGGGCTCCGACCGACAGCGTGAAGGCGGAGATCGGGCGTCGCCTCGCCGGTTTCGGTGTGCCCACCGCCGACTCGATCCGGATCGCCCGAGCGACCTTCGCAGACCGCCTCGTCGTCGCGTCCGGCGGGATCCGGAGCGGCATGGACGTCGCGGTCGCGCTCGCCCTCGGCGCCGACGTCGCGGCTCTCGCGAAGCCGCTCCTCGAGGCTGCCGAAGCGGGGGAGGACGCGTGCGTTCACGCACTCGAGACGATCCTGCACGAGCTCGCAGTGATTTGCTTCTGCTGCGGGGTGACGACGCCGCATGAATTGCGTTCCGTCAAGCTCATCCCGCCCGGCGGCTCCTTCTTCGACCCGACCACGAACCTCGCACCATGAACCTGCACCCGGACCACCTCGGCCCCGCAAGCTCGCTCCTCCGCACGAGCGAGCTCAGCGGCTTTCACAAACTCTCCTTGGACGACCGGCGGGCGCGCCTTGCCGAGCTCGTCGGCCTGACGGAGCGCGAGCTCGACATGCTCTCCGCCGATGGTGGCCTCTCGGACGAACAAGCGAACCGGATGGTCGAGAACGTCCTCGGCGTGATGAGCCTGCCCCTCGGGCTGTGCGTCAACCTGCGCGTCGACGGCCGCGACCGCCTCGTCCCCATGGCGATCGAGGAGCCGAGCGTCGTGGCCGCGGCGAGCTTTGCGTCGAAGCTCCTCCGCGCCGGCGGAGGCGTCACGTGCGCGGTGTCTGCGCCTCACATGATAGGTCAGATCCAGCTCCTCGACGTACCCGACGTCGCGCGCGCCGAGGCGGCGGTGCTCGCGGCGAGGGCCGAGTTGCTCGCCGACGCGAACGCGGGCCACCCGAGCCTCGTCGCGGCCGGCGGTGGCGCGATCGATCTCGAGGTCCACCACCTCGCCCCGATGACCGAGCTCTCCGGGAGCTTCGATGATCCGTACGGCCCGATGATGATCGTCCACCTCGTCGCCGACGTTCGCGACGCGATGGGCGCCAACGCCATCAACACGATGTGCGAGCGGATCGCGCCGCGCATCTGTGAGCTGACGGGCGGACGGGACGGGCTCAAGATCCTCTCGAACTTGACCGATCGCCGCACGGTGATCGCCCGAGGCCAGGTGCCCTTCTCGGCGCTCGAGGGGCGCGGCGGTGGCAGCCCGGCCGAGCTCGCGCGTGGCATCGCGGAAGCTTCCGTCTTTGCGGAGCGCGACCCGTACCGGGCATGCACCCACAACAAGGGCATCATGAACGGCGTCGACTCGGTGCTCGTCGCCTTCGGGCAAGACTTTCGCGCCGTCGAGGCTGGGGCACACGCCTACGCGGCGCGCACCGGCCGCTACACGGCGCTCGCGCGCTGGCGCGTCGAGGGTGATTTCCTCGTCGGCGTACTCGAGATGCCGCTCGCCGTCGGGACGGTCGGTGGCGTGGCGCGCGTGCACCCAACGGTGAAAGTGGCGCGTCGCGTCGCGGAGATCGAGTCAGCGGCCGAGCTCGCCGCCGTGACGGCCGCGGTCGGACTCGCGCAGAACCTCAGCGCCCTGCGCGCGATGGTTGCCGAGGGGATCCAGCGAGGCCACATGCGCATGCATGCGCGGAACGTCGCGGTCGAGGCGGGTGCGACCGGGGAGCTCATCCAGGAGGTCGCCGAGCGAATCGCGAGCCAGCGGAACGTGAACCTCGTGGCCGCGAAGGCCGCGCTCGCCGCGATCGATGGGCAGCGTCGCGCCGCGAGCACCATCCCTCCGCTCTATGCCGCGAGCAGTGGCGCGGTGACCCTCGTCGAGCGGTTCCGAATCCTCCGCGACCGTTACTGGCCGGAGATGGAGGAGCTCACCGCGACGCTCGTGCGGAGCGCGACGCCTGCCGGCTCGACGCTCGTCGAGATGTGCGACTACCACATGGAGACGGGCGGCAAGCGCCTGCGAGCGCTCCTGCCCTTGCTCGTGGGTGAGGCGCTCGGGGTCGAAGCGCGGCGGATGGTGCCGTTCGGCGCGGCCTGCGAGATGCTCCACAACGCGACGCTCGTTCACGACGATCTGCAGGACGGCGACATGTTTCGGCGTGGTCGCATGACCGTCTGGAATCGCTACGGCATGCCCCAGGCCGTGAACCTCGGCGACGCGATGTTCTATTTTGCAGTGCTCCTCACCCAGCGGCTCGACGCGCCGGCGTTGCGTCGAGAGCAAGCGACGAGGCTCCTCGTCAGCGAGACGCTGCGGGTCATCGACGGTCAAGAGCGCGAGTTTCACCTGAAGGGCAAGCCTCAGGTGTCGCTCGAAGACTACTTCACGATGGTCGAGGGAAAGACGAGCGGGCTCTTCGCGTTGCCGATGGCTGGCGCTGCGACGCTCTGCGACGCCGAGGAGGTGCTGTGTCTCGGGCTCGCCGAGGCGGCCCGCCACATGGGCGTCCTGTTCCAGATCCAGGACGACACGCTCGACCTCTATGGTGACAAGGGGCGCGAGCAGCGGGGGAGCGACATCGCGGAGGGCAAGCGCAGCGCGCTCGTCGTTCACGCGCTCGCGACCGCCGGTGCCAGTGACGCCGCGTGGCTCCGCGAGCTCCTCGACCGGGATCGTGCGGCGACGAGCCAGGCGGAGATCGACCGCGCGATCGAGCTGCTGGCGCGGGTCGGGTCGCTTCGCTTCGCGCTCGATGAGATGGCACGACGCAAGGCGCTGGCGCTCGCCGTCCCAGCGATCGAGGCGCGCCCCGAGCTCCAGGCGCTCGTCCGTGGGATGTGCGATCTGTTCATGAAGCCGATCGAGCCCCTCTTCGATAGGGCCTGATCGAAGTCAAGCCAGGTCGTTCCGTGGCGCGGGCTCCGCGTGCCCGAGAGCGGGGGGCGTGTTACGGCGGGATTCTTCCGGGTTCGCCCCAGGACGCTGCGCCGCGAGGCTCACGACTCCTCGAGGTCCTCGGGTTCATGCTCGGGGCGGTATTCACCCCGACACGCCGCCTGGTTGGCCCGCGCGCGCGCCACGTGAGCTCGCCGTGCCGCCGTGGTTTCGTCCGGATCGCCGCGCCAGATGGCGAGCGCCGACGCTTGCAGCGCACGGCCGAACGAGAACGAGAGGCGCCAGGGCGAGGTGGGGTGCCGCGCGTTCATGGCTTGGAGGCGCGCGGTGGCGTGTGCCTCCCGCTGTCCGCCCGAGAGAAACAGCACGCCCGGTACGGCTGCGGGAACGGCTTGTTTCAGCACGGCCACGGTGGCGTCGGCGACGGCAGCCTCGTCGCACGCCGCGCGCGACTTCAGTCCGGGGACGACCATGTTCGGCTTCAAGAGCAGGCCCTCGAGGATCACCCGGTGCTCGTAGAGGGCCTCGAACACGAAGCCGAGCGTGCGTCGGGTCACCTCGGCGCAGCGATCGATGCCGTGGTCGCCATCCATCAGCACCTCCGGCTCGACGATCGGCACGAGCCCATTTTCCTGGCACAGCGCGGCGTAGCGGCCGAGCGCGTGGGCGTTCGCGCGGAGACACAGATCGCTCGGGAGCCCCGGCGCGATGTCGATCACCGCGCGCCACTTCGCGAACGTGACGCCGAGCTTGCGGTAGGCGATCAGCCGGTCGCGCAGCCCGTCGAGGCCCTCGGTGACGACCTCGCCCGGCGCGAAGGGCAGCGGGTGCGCGCCGCGGTCGACCTTCACGCCGACCGCCTGGTCACGGGCGCGCAGCGCGGCGATGAACCCGACGCCGTCGCGGGTCTCTTGGCGCAGCGTCTCCTCGTGGAGGATGACGCCTCCGATCGCCTCCTCGGCACCCGGTGCGAGGAGCAACAACTCGCGGTACGCGCGGCGGTGCTCCTCGTCGTTCGGCACCCCGACCTTGGCGAAGCGCTTGCCCAGCGTGGTCGGGCTCTCGTCCGCGGCGAGCACGCCGCGATGACCCTCGAGGATGGACGTGGCGATGACGTCGAGGCTCGGCTTTCGCATCATGGCTCGCCCTCTACATAGCGCCGTGGACCGGCGTTCGCGAGAGTGACGCGATCACGGCACGAGCGTACCTTCGGGCCTCGTGCGCGGCCTTGTGGCGCATCGTAAACCTCGCTAGTCGAAGCGTCCTCGAAGGGCCACGGCCTCCGGAGCCGCCGAACGATGTGTACGCAATGGAACCTCCTGGGAATGATCGTCGTCGGGCTCGCCCTGACCGCGGCCTGCACCGTCAAGAAGCAGCCCTCGACGTGGGGGACGGGCGGCGGGCCCGCCTCGTCATCGAGCTCGGCGCAGGCGAGCTCCGCTTCCGGCTCGGCGTCGAGCTCGAGCGGCGGCGGCTTTGCCGTGTTCTGCAACCCCGTGACGAGCGAGGGCTGCACCCCGGAGAAGACCTGCGACGCGACGACCGACGACACCTTCGAGTGCCTTGCCACCGGGGAGATGGCCTCCGGCGTCTGCGGTCTGTGCGACAACGCCAAGGGCCCGTACTGCGGGCCAGGGAGCGCGTGCCTCGTGTCCGGCAAATGCGCGCGCTTTTGCTGCGACGACGGGGATTGCGGGACGGGCAAGTGCATCCAGGTCGATGATGATGGTGTGCCGCTCTACGCGGGGGTGGACGTCGGTCTGTGCATCGACGCGTCGGCTCAAGCCGCGTGCGACGTGCCGCTCGTTGCGCCATCCCGCGGCGAGTGCGTCACGCTGACGACCCCGTGACGAGCGCTGCGTGGGCTTTCGAGCCCCGCGCCCCGCGACCCGGAGCGACGTCGCGCCGCGCGAACACGGCAGCTCGGCGAAGCGCCCGAGCCTCGCAGGGACGAGCTCGTGCCTCAGCGGAGGAACTTCGCGAGGAAGCCGCCTCGTGGCAGAGGACCGTCGGGTTCACGAGGCTCTTGCTCGCGCCAGAGTTGACCATGGTCAACTGCGTTGAAGTCGAGCGCCCCCGCGAACGACCCGCCGACGAGGATGTCCCGTCCGGCGTCGAGGGCGAGGGAGAACTCGCAGGCTCCGCGCTCGGCGCAATCGTCGGCGTCGTCGCCGAAGTGACCGCTCCAGAGCAGGTTGCCCGAGCGATCGAATTTGACGAGAAAATACGAGGCGAAGGCCTCGTCGGCCGCAAGCGTCACTCCCTCGATGTCGAGCGCGCCCCGGAACGGCCCACCGACGACGAGGTTCCCCTCCACGTCGAAGGCCGCAGCCAGCTCGTCGAGCACGCAGCGGGTCGACGCGCAGGCCTCGCGCGTGACGGTGAGGTGGCGCTGCCACTCGAGCTGGCCGCTCGGACGAAAATTGGCCACGACGATGTCGTGTCCGCGCGAGGCGGTCAGCGCGCCCGCACCGAAATCGAGCGTGCCATCGAAGAAGGCGACCAGCGCTGAGAAGCCTCCCGGAGCCGCCGCGACGCGCGCGCCGCCCTGAGTCAGCCCGTTGCCGAAGGCGTGGCTCCACTGGGCGCGGCCGTCGCCGTCGAGGCGTGCGATGAAGAGGTCGGTCCCGCCGCTGTTCTGCAGCGAGGCCGTGTTCCCGAACCGAAGCTGTCCGACGAACTCGCCACCGACGACGACGTAGTCGTTCAGCCCATCGACCGCGATGCTCGTCAGTCGCTGGGGGGCATCGTCGACGTTCTGGAATGCCCAGCGACAGCTCCCGTCGGCCGCGAGCTTGGCGAGGAAGACGTTGCTCTTCGTGCGCGATGGGTAGGGCGCGCAGCCGTCGAGCTCGAGGCTGCCGCTGTACCCGCCGCCGAGGATCACCTCCCCTGCCGAGTCGACCGCCAGCGCGAGCGCGTCGTCCGGGAGCGCGAACCCGCTGCCGCCGAGCGCCCGAACCGTCGGGGACGGGTTCGATGACGAGTTGATTTCCATCAAGAATAGCGCGGTGCTTCCCGGCGCGGAAGCGACCGGCACTCCGTCCCGCGTGAGCGTGCCGTCGAACGTTCCGGCGAGGAAGCGACCGGAGGCTCGCAGGGTGTCGAGCGGGCTCGAGGCGTCGAGCGCCGTGTGCATCACGTAGCCGCCCGAGGCATCGACGAGCGTGACGAACGCGCTGCCGCCGTCGTCCGGTAGAGTCGATTCGCCCAGCTCGAGCGCGCCCTCGTACGTCCCGGCGACCACGACCTCGCCTGCGGGCGTCGCGCCGATCGTCCGGACACTGACGTCATCGTCGCCGCGGAGTCGGACCGCCCACGCGAGCGATGCGTTGTCGCGCAGGCTCAGCGCGTCGTAGCCGCCGATGACGTGACAGCCACCCGCCATGCCGAGCAGCGCCGCGAGCCCGAGCATTGCTCGCCGCGTCATCAGAATCGACCCTCGAGGCCCAGGCCGTCTGCCGTGGCGCTCGGTCGCACCTCGATGGCGGCAGGCTTGCCGTCGTCCGACGGGCGCAGCCAGGTGAGTCCTGCGATGCCGAGCAGGACCCCGCCGCCCGCCAGCGCAAAGCTCGCCGTCGAGGTGTGAGCGAGCGCGCGCCCTGTGCGCAGCGCCTCTTCTTGGTACTGGAAACAGATGTCGTTGGGGCAGTCGAGCTGCTTCGCCGCGAGCAAGGACGAAACCCCCGTGACGGTGCCAACGACGAGCCCGCCCGCGCCAAGTCCGAAGCCGACCCAGCTCAGCACCGGGAGGCGAGGCCTGGGTGGTGCGGACGGTGGGATCGGGGCGGGCGCCGCGATGCGGAGCTCGATGCCGCGGTTCTTGGCACCCTGGAGCGCGACGATGCGTTGCGATGCGCTCCGGCCGCCCCTCGTGACGCGCACCTCGTGGGGACCGGGATCGAGCTCGAGGGCGAGGCCGTCGAGCGAGGTCGCCATCGGCTCACCGTCGATCGCGACCGCGACGTCGGTGAGGTCGCGGCCGCGGTCGTCGAGCGCCCGCACCACGATGGTCGGGATGGCGCCGCGCACCTCCTCGACCCACGCGACGCACTTGGTCTCGACCGCGTCGGGGCAGAGCGGCTGGCCGCACGCGAGCAACTCGGCGCGTGCCGACAGCAACTCGCCTCGACGACGCAGGCGTTGCGCGCGCTTGAAGGCGTCGAGGCAGGTCTGGCGCGCGCCGGCCTCGTCGGGCGGTGGGGAGCTCGGCGCCGCCGAGGGGCAGTCTCCACGCGGGGCGGGTGGCTCGGCGAAGCTTGGTCCCGCCGCGAGCAGGATGCCAAGCGTCATGACGCCCACCCTCCTCGACCTCCGGCGCGACCGTGCGGAGCCAGCCAACGACATCGACCCGGTTCTACATGCACCCGGGCTTCGGGACCAGATCGCCCTCCCGGTCGAGTTCGAACGGGTTCTCGCAGCCGGGCTTCGCCTTGCTCGCGGGTGCAGGCGCGCTCGACGCCGTCGCGGCCTGGGTGGTCGCGGGCGATGTGGTGAGCTCGCGCTCCCTGCCTTGCGGCGCGCGCCCCAGGGATGCGCGGCTCTTCGCTTCGCCGCTCGGCCATGTGCTGGTCGGCGACACTCCGGTCGGAACCGCTCCGGTCGGGGACGTGCTCTGCGGGTTCTTCGCCGTCGACGGTCCCCTGGCCTCGTTCGCGCCCGCTGTCGGCTCGTCGGGACGTGCCAGCGCCGGGAGCCGAGCGTCCTCGTGGGTGGCCGTGGGGTCGGACCACGGCTCGTCCTCGCCGGGCAGCGCGAGCGGGCGGCCCGGTGCGTGAACGGGCAACGTCCCGTGCCATGCGAGGTTCGTGACGAGCGCGAGACCGAGCGCCGCTGCCGCCGTGACCCAGGCGAGCCGCGCGCGTGACCACGGTCGCTCACGCTCGCCGTCACGGGGCTCGGTCGCCGCGCCCGACATCGTCACCGAAGGCCGTGACGTTCGCGGCGCGGTGCGGTCCTCCCGTGACGAGGCACGCGGACCTGGCGTCGTCGTCGCGTCGATGGGCTCACGGGCTTCGAGGCACTCGGCGAGCGAGCTCACCATCGCTGCCGCATCGGGAAAACGCGTGCCAGGCGCGACAGCGAAGGCGCGGGCAAACCAGCCATCGAGCGCGGCGTTATACCCCGCGACCTCGCTCGGCGGATCGTGGTCGGCTTGACAGATCGCAAGCGACAGCGATGGCAGGGTCTCACCCGTGAAGGGCAGGCGACCGACCAGGGCGCGGTAGACCACCACCGCGAGCGCCCACCGGTCGCAGCTCGGTCCGACGCTCCGCGAAGAGAGGAGCTGCTCGGGGCTCATGAACTCCGGCGTCCCCACGATGGCCCCGGGGGACGTGACGTCGCTCACGCGCGCGAGCCGCGTCTCCTTGGCGATGCCGAAATCGAGGACCTTCGCGAAGAGCGCGTCGTGCCCCGCCTCGAGGAACACGTTGTCGGGCTTGATGTCGCGGTGAACGATGCCGAGCGCGTGCGCTTCGTCGAGCACCTCGGCCAGCTGAGAACAGAGCCTGAGGACGTCCGCCGAGGGCATGCGCTCCTCGCGCGCGAGGTAGGCCCCGAGCGTCTCGCCGCGCAGCAGCTCCATCACGAGGTACGGGCGCCCATCGTCGAGCTCGCCGTGCTCGAGCGCACGGACCGCATGGCGGCTCGCGAGCCGCGCCGAGAGGGTCGCTTCTTTGCGCATGCGCGCGCCGGCGCTGCCTTCACGACCGCCGAGCTCGGGGGACATCATCTTCACTGCGACGTCATCCCCGAGGCCGTCGTGCCGCGCGAGCCACACGCTGCCCATGCCCCCTCGTCCGAGGGGTCGGACGAGCGTGAGGCCGGGGGCGATCCGAGCTCCGGGAGACGCGGGCATCGGATCTCAGCGTAGCAGGATTCTCCGCGCGCCGGCGACGGCCGGCGGGCTCAACCGCGCGGCGGCTTGCGGCGGGGCGGAACCGCGACGCGCGGGCCCGAGCGGATCGGTCGCGACTTCTTCACGATCATCTTTTGCGGCACGAGGTAGGTGCGCCCTGCCACGACCCTCAGGTTGCGAAGACGGTTCGCGCGCTGGATCGCCTGCACCGTGGTGTTGAACTTCTTCGCGAGCACCTTCAGCGTCTCGCCCTTGTGGATGCGGTACGGGACGAACCCTTCGGTCTCGCGCTTCTCGACGAGGCGACGCTCGGGGAGGTAGGGGAGCGCGCGCCGACCGAGCTCCTCGGCGATGGGGTTGAAGAAGCGGACGTGCAGGTGCGTATCGTGGCCGTCGACGTGGCGGATGATCGAGCTCGGGGCGGTCGAGCCGTACTGGAAGAGCGAATCGATCCAGGCGGGTTCTTCACCGATCCGCAGCGCGTGCTCCTTCAGCAGCTTCTGCACCGAGAGGTTGATGAAGACGTATTCGACGTCGGTCTCGGTCACCAGGGCTCGCACGAGCTCCCAGCTCCGCGTCGCATCGAGGTTCTCGGCATTCGCGCGTCGATACCAGGTGCCGCCCGTCTGGCGGTAGAAGTACCCGACGTCGACGTCGCGCCCCGATTGGTGGCTGCGGTGCGGACTCAGCGGCCCGCCGCTCTTCGAGCTGAGGTGGCCGACCTGAACCGGCGGCGCGGTCGGGTGCTTCTCGTAGACCTTCGTGAGCGCGCGGGTGAGGTAGTCCACGGTCTCGGTCGTGGCCCAGTTCGCCGAGCCGTCGACCACCGTCCAGTGCGGCGTGGACGACATCGGCACTGCGTTGACGAGACCTCCGGCCGCCGGCGTCCCGAGCGAGAGCGAGCCGAGCGACGCGAGCTCCGTGCGCACCTTCTTGCGGAGCTGCTCGTCGGTGAGCAAGAGCCTCGCATCGCTCGGGAGCGGCGTCGGTGGCGTCACGGTGTCGTCGACGCGAGGCGTGTCGGGCTCGCCATCGTCGATGCCCTCGTTTTCGTAGGGGGCTTCGGGCTCGCCGTCGCCCTCGTGCGTCGCCTCGCGGAGGTCTTCGCCGTGGTACGCGAGGCTCTCGTCGCTGCCCTTCGCCGGCGGCGCGGGCACGAGCCTCGCGACGGGGTCCGCCTGCGCGTGGAGCGGCGGGCAGTGCGCCTCGCGCACGACATCGAGGCCGAGGGCCGGGATGACGGGCAAACGCGCGGGACCTCCACCGTCGCCCGGGTGAGCAGCGCAGCCCCCGAGGGCGAAGAGCACCAGGATCGGGACCGCCCGCATGGGGGCGGACTCTACACCGTAACCGCCCAGGTCGGGGGCGCCGATCAGGCCGAGCGGACGGCGACCACTTCGATCGCGTAGCGCAGGGTCATCCCTGCGTACGGGTGGTTCGTGTCGACATGGACTTCCCGGCCGTCGACCCGCGCGATGTAGAGATCGACCGGCTGACCATCGGGCGTCTCCGCCTCAAACTTCATGCCGACCTTGAGCTCGGCGTCGGCGGGAAACGTCCCGCGCGGGATGGGCTGCGGACCCGGGCCTCGGCGACGCGGCCCGTAGGCGTCGTCGGGCGTGAGCGTGACCTCGATCCGGTCGCCGGCGCGCCGCCCCTCGAGCGCGCGCTCGAGCCCCCGGACGACGGCCCCCGAGCCGTGGACGTAGCTCTCGGTTCCCGCGCCCGAGTCGTCGAGGTAGCGTCCGTTCGTGTCGCGAAGCGTGTACCGGAGCTCGACCCGCTTGCCCGCCTTGATCACGTCGTCCGCGTCGGTCATCACGAGGGCCGTAGACAGGTGAGCGACCCACTGCAAGCGCTGTTCGAGGCTCTGCGCGAGGCCTGTTCACCCCGGATCTGGTCGCGCGGGGTCGAGCTGCATCGCGCCGACGCCGTCGATGCGACCTCACTCGGTGATCCGGCCGAGCTGCGCGTGCGGACGCCCGGGAAGACGGTCGCTCCGCAGGTGACGCTGCACATCGCCGATGCCGAGTGGAGCTGCAGCTGCGCCGGAGACGACGACCCGTGCGAGCACGTCGTTGCGGCAACGCTTGCGATCCGTCAAGCAAAGAAGGAAGGCCGCTCGCTCGCGACCTCGGACAGGGCCGGGGCGGATATCGGCTATCGACTCGGACGTGACGGCGATCGCATCGTCGTGGCTCGCGTCGCGGTGCGCGCGGGAGAAGAGACGCCGATCGAGGGGACGCTCGGCGGACTCCTGTCGGGGCGCGAGGCCGGCCCGCCGATCGAGCCGACGGCCGTCGACCTCACGATCGACCAGTTCCTCCAGCAGAGCCGGGTCCGCAGCTTGCCTGCCGAGCGCGTCGTGACGCTCTTGCCGTTGCTCGCCCAGGCGAAGGACGTGCGGCTCGAGGGGCGCCCGATTGCGGTGACCGATGCTCCTCACTGGCCTCGGGTGTCGCTCCTCCGCGCGGGCCGCGGGTTCGCGCTGCGCTTCGAGCGGAGCCCGGCACACGTCGAGCTGGTGGCGCCCGGGCTCGTGCTCCGCGACGGCGGGACGCTCGCGCCGATCGGCGCACCCGAGACGGTGGGCCTGCGTCTCGAGCGGCTGCCATGCGAGCAGCGCTTCGAAGGAGCAGCCCTCGCCGAGCTGGTGACGCGCGTCGTCCCGATGTGGCGCGAGCGCACCGAGGTCGTCGAGCACGCGAAGCTCCCCGAGGTCAGCGGCGAGATCCGCGCGCGCGCCGTCCTCGACGTGGTGCAGCGCGGCTCGACGCTCCACGTGGTCGCATCGATCGGCTACGGCGAGCCTCCGGTCGCGCGGGTCGTCGGCGACCGACTCGAGAAGCTGAAGGGCGCCACCGTTCCCGTGATCGAGCGCGATCTGCGGGAAGAGCGCCGCGTCGCCGAGCGGCTGCGGACGACCTTCGACCTCGTGCCCGGACGGGCGCTCGATCTCACGGGCCGCGACGCGGTGACGATGGCCGCCAGGCTACGCGCGGCGGAGGGCGTGACGATCTTCGGCGACGCTCACGAGGTGCACTACCCCGTCGAGCTCTCGGCCGAGCTCGCGGTCGACGATGGGCGCCTCGCGGTGCGCTTCAGGGGCACGGCCGCCGGCGACGCGCGGGAGGTCGATGGCGCCGCGGCGCTGCAGGCGTGGCGGGACGGACTCGACGCGGTGCCGCTGCTCGGTGGCGGGTGGGCACCCTTGCCTCTCGACTGGCTCGCTCGGCATGGGCACCACGTTCGCGAGTTGCTCGCCGCCCGCGACGCGGGTGGCAAGGTCGCACGTCACAGCCTGCCCGCGCTCGCGCGGTTGTGCGCGGACCTCGACCATCCGGCGCCGCTCGAACTCCGGCAGCTCGAGCCGCTCGCACGGAGCTTCGATGGCTTGCCGGCGGCGAGACTCCCCGACGAGCTGCGCGCTGACCTGCGCCCCTACCAGCGTCGGGGCGTCGACTGGCTCGCGTTCCTGCGCTCCGCCGAGCTCGGCGCCTTGCTCGCCGACGACATGGGGCTCGGCAAGACCCTTCAAACGATCTGCGTGCTCGAGGGGCGAGCGCTCGTCGTGTGCCCGCGCAGCGTGGTCCACAACTGGGTCGACGAGATCCGCCGATTCCGTCCGGGCCTCGCCGTCACGGTGTACCACGGAGCCGAGCGAGAGCTCCCCGAGCGGGGCGTGGTGGTGACGACCTACGCACTTCTGCGGCGCGACGTTGCGGGGCTTGCGGCCGTGGACTGGGATGTTGCGGTACTTGACGAAGCGCAAGCCATAAAGAATCCCGACAGTCAGGTCGCCGAGGCGGCGCACCGTCTCCGTGCAGGGTTTCGGATCGCCCTCAGCGGGACACCGGTGGAAAATCGGCTCGAGGAGCTGTGGAGCCTCATGCACTTCTGCAACCCGGGCTTGCTCGGCGGTCGCGGTGGTTTTCGCGACGCATACGAGCGACCGATCGCCGAGGGCGACGCACTCGCTGCGGCGCGACTCCGCGAGCGGATCCGTCCGTTCTTGTTGCGGCGCACGAAGGCGGTCGTCGCGACGGATCTGCCGCCGCGCGTCGAGGCCCTGCTCACGTGCGAGCTCGAGCCGGACGAGCGCGCGGTCTACGACGCGGTGCTGGCAGCCACGCGGGCGTCGGTGGTCGCCGAGCTCGAGCGTGGCGGCAGCGTCATCCAGGTCCTCGAGGCGCTCCTCCGACTCAGGCAGGCCGCGTGCGACGTGGCGCTCGTCCCGGGGCAAGGTTCGCGAGCCGAGCCGTCGTCGAAGATCCAGCGCTTGATGCTCGCGCTCGAGGACGCCGCGACCGAGGGCCACAAGGCGCTCGTGTTCTCCCAGTGGACGAGCCTGCTCGACCGCGTCGAGGCGGAGCTTCGGCGCGCGGGGATCGCCTTCGCGCGACTCGATGGCGCCACCCGCGATCGCAAGGCCGTCGTCGATGCCTTCCAGGCGGCGGATGGCCCGCCGGTCATGTTGCTCTCGCTCAAGGCCGGCGGCACGGGGTTGAACCTCACCGCGGCCGATCACGTCTTTTTGCTCGACCCGTGGTGGAACCCCGCGGCCGAAGATCAAGCGGCCGATCGCGCGCATCGCATCGGGCAGCGACGCTCGGTGCTCGTCCATCGCTTGATCGCGAAGGACACGGTGGAGGAGCGGATCCTCGAGCTGCAAGCCAAGAAGCGCGGACTTGCCGAGGCGGCACTCGACGAGGCAAGTACGGCCGCCGCCCTGACGCGCGACGATCTGCTCGCGCTCTTCGCCTGAGGACCGGTCGGTCAGCGCGACCACGGCACGATCCGACTCAGCACTCCGCCGGCGGCGTGCTCCGCGGGAGGGAAGGCCGCGCGGTATTCGGCCATCGCGCGGGCCTCGTCGAACCGGTGCTCGAACCCCGTCGTTTGCCGAAAGGCCTTGTCATCGATCACGATAGGGAACTTCACGTGCGAGAGCGCGCCGCGTGTCAGGCGTGGCAGTCCGAGTCGTCCCGAGAGGTGGGCGTGCAGCGCCTCGGGCAACCGGAGCAGCTTGCGGCCGGTCTCGCGGACCAGCACGCCGAGGGGCACGGGGGGTGGTCCCGCGACGTTGAACACGCCGCGTGGCCGCGTCTCGATGGTCCGGACGAGCGCGTCGACGACGTCGTCCTCGTGCATGAACTGAAAGAGGGGGTCGAAGCCCAGGACGCCGGGGACGACGTTGCCACGCAAGAACGACGCGAGCGTGCCATGGCCGCTCGGGCCGAGCGTGTAGCAGAACCGCAGGACGGTCGTCGTTCGCTTGGGGAAGCGCCAGATCTCCGAGCCCGCATAGAGATCGGCCGCCACCAGATCGGCGAGCTCCGGGAACGTGGCGAGCCCCATCGGCGGCTCGTCCTCGGAGTGGTAGAGCGGCGACTCCGCCGACGCGCCGAAGAACGTGTGTCGCCCGACGAACACCGCGTGCTCGACGCCCCACCGTCGACAGTGCTCGAACACGGCCCGAGTCCCGCCCAGGTTGATCCGGTAGCGCTCTTCGCCGTGCGCCGCAAAGTGGTTGACCGTGGCCATGTGGAGGACCACCTCGGGGCGGAAGGTCCGGAACACGTCCTCGGCGGCGCGCTTGCGGATGTCGACCTCGTGGACCTCGACGCCCGGTGGCGCGTCGCGAAACGGGCGACGATCGAGCCCCGCGACCGTGTGGCCGAGCTCGACGAGGCGGCGCGCCGAGCGTCGCCCGAGAATGCCAGAAATGCCTGGGATCAAGACCCTCACGTCGGCGCTCCACGCAACTCGGAGCAGAGCCTCGCCTCGTCGATGTGGCCGCCACGGTAGGCGAGGCCGAGGTCGCTCATGGCCCCGATGCGCGCGCGCACCCGCTCGACCTGTGCGGCAATCACGTCGTCATGTTCGCTCCCATCTCCCTCGAAGTGCATCGGTGCGCCGTAGAGGACATCGAGCCGGACCGGCAGTGGCAGCGGTGGTCCGTAGGGCGTGAATGGAACGTAGGGAACGCCGAGCGCGCGTCCGAGTCGGTAGGAGTTGTGGATCGTCGGGACAGCTTCGCCACCGCCGAGGAAGGCGACCGGCACGACCGGCGCCCGGGCCTCCAGGGCGAGCCGCATGAACCCCGAACCGAAGCGCACGAGCGAGTGACGCTCGGGGAAGAGCTTCGCGGTGCCCGCCGCACCCTCCGGAAACACGAGCAGGAGCCGCTCGGCGTCGAGCAACCTCCGCGCATGCTCGGGCAGCCCCGTGAATTGACCGCAGCGGCTCGTCCACTCGGCGGCGAACGGCAACGCGGCGATGAA
>Ga0194129_10004765_pt1 | contig 17797 bp, 10 predicted proteins | sample TA2KigCa35mmetaG_FD_150862 | JGI IMG/M metagenome (GOLD analysis project Ga0194129, IMG submission 150862) | Freshwater microbial communities from Lake Tanganyika, Tanzania - TA2015038 Kigoma Deep Cast 35m | ecosystem: Environmental > Aquatic > Freshwater > Lake | place: Tanzania: Lake...
GGTCGGCGGACTCGGGCCTGCGGTTCGTCTCGCGGCACGTCGACATGCTGGTCGCCCGTCGCACCGTCTTGGGCACGACTCTCGAACTGGTGGACTGGCTGGAGTGGCTGAGACAGCGGCCGCGGCTGGCCCGTCCCGGCACCCCGTTTTTGACAACCCTGGCCACCGACATCGACACGTCCGCGGCCCGCCAAGCCGCGGCCCTGGCCGGCGTCGGTGGCCACGGTCTGGCCGTCGATCCGGAAACCCTCAAGCTAGCGGCTTTTTCCGCCATTGCCGGCGGCGTGCGGGGCATTCTGTTCACGTCTTCGCAGCGGCTGGATACCGACGAGGCCGAAACGCGGATGCGGGCGGCGGCGGTCCGCGACATGAACCTGCAACTCGCGATTCTCGGCCCCTGGGGAGCCGCGGGCCGATTCGCGTCCCGCGCCCAGACCAGCAGCCCCGAAGTCCAGGCTTTCGTGATGGAGGCCGCCCGCTCCAGGATCGTGCTGGCGTGGCGGTGCGTGCAGGGATCGCAGGTGGTAGCCCGTCGCTACGAGGGCGCCGACGTGCCAGGCGATGACGTGCCGCTGTCGATCCTCGTGCCGGGGGTACCGGAGGCGCACCAGGCCTGGGAAATCACCGTGGGCGGCCTGCGGCCGGTCCGGCAGCAGCGGGTGACCGGGGGCGTGTCCGTCACGCTCGACGACTTCACGACCCATGCGATGGTGCTCTTCAGCGGTGAGCCCACGGTCACCTCCGGCGTGCAAAGCCAGCTGCGATCGCAGGTCGAAGTCGAGGTCGCTTCCGCACGCAGCCTAGCCGCGTTGTCGCTCGCCGCCGCCGGTGACCTGGTCGGCAGGTTGCCACCGCAGGCCTTCAGCGGACCGCCACCGGTGGCGGCGGTGCCGATGCTCACGGAGGCCGGTCGGCTCGCAAGCCCGACCGAAGCCACCGACGCGGCGTCCGCCTGCCGCGGGCTACGTCGGGCCGCGGCCGTCGCCGGCCAGTTCGAACGGCGAATCTGGGAGAACGCAATCAAAGCCGAAGGGTCCATGGTGGCCAGTCCGCTCACCTGCTCCGATGCCACACTGGCGGAGGCATGGCAGTTCATCGCGGCCAAGGCCCAGACGACGCCGGGGGAGGAGCTTCTGTCCGGCGGCGAGATGGAGCGGCTCGAGCCCCTGGCACAAGGCGGCTGGCGACACTTCGCCCGATCCGACAAGGACATCCTTACGAGCGTGGAAGTGAGCCAGACGAGGCCAGCGTCGGGAAGAGGCTGCCTGCGGCTGGTCGCCGCGCCGAGTGCCGCCGCTGACGCGCCGGTGGTGGTCGAGACGCCGCCCGTCTGGGTCACGACGCCCCCCCTCACGGCGCCCGCGGGCAAACTGCTGGAGATCACAGCGCAGGTCTTGGTGCCCAAGCCGATCCAAGGCAGCGTCGACGGCTTCATGGTGTTCGACTCGTTGGGCGGGCCGGCGCTGGCCGAGCGGGTCGGGCAGACCCGTGACTGGCGGCGGCTAGTGCTCCATCGGGTCGTGCCGGCCGAAGCCGCCGGGGAGCCGCTTGTGGTCACCTTCGCCCTGTCCGGACTCGGCGAGGCACGACTCGACGACGTCTCCGTGCGTGTGCTCGAACGCAGCTCGTCCGCGGGAGAGGGACCCCGCGGCTCGCTGGTCTCGGCTCCCCGCCAGCCCGCCGAAGGCCCACGCTTTCCCTCGCCGGCCGATCTGCTGCCACCCGCGTCACGACTGAAGGGCGAACCCGCGGCAGCCGCTGCCCCCCCGGCCTGGCCGGGGGCGAGTCTGGGCTGGCCGAAGCTGCTGCCCTTCGGATCGCCGAACGCCCCTCCGCCCGGTCCCGGCGGGGGCACGGTCGATCCCTTCAAGCGGGCCCGGGTGAACTCGTCAGCGGCCCCCTGAGCGGGCGACACGCGCGCGGGCATCGGCTTCGTGAAGCCGTGTCACGCAGAGGTCGAACAGTTCCTGTTCGCCCAAGGTCGCCACCTGCTCCGCCGTGATCAGCCGCCCGAACTCGAGCCTGATCCGTCCGGGCCGCGGCAATCGTCGCGTCCGCGGCCAGCATTCGTAGGCCCCCACGATCGCGACCGGGACGATCGGCACGCCGCTGCGCTTCGCCACCAGCGCAAAGCCGGGCTTGCACTCGCCGAGCCGACCGTCGCGGGTGCGGGAACCCTCCGGAAAGATGGTCACCGCCTTGCCGGCCTTGAGCCGGTCGATCACCGCTCGCATGGCGGCGACCATCGACGCCGAGCGGTCGATCGGGACGGCATCGAGCGCGGAGATCACCGCGCCGAAGGGGGCGAAATGGAACAGCGAACTGCGGGCCAGGCTCGACATCCGCCGATTGCAGGCCAGGCCGAGCAGGAGCGGGTCGAGATGGCTCTGGTGACTGGAGAGCACCACCAGGCCACCCGAGGCGGGCAACGGCTCGGCGAACCGGACCCGGAAGCCCAACACCGCTACGCCGAGTGTCCGACAGAGGACCCATAGCACCGCGTAGAGCATGCGGCCGAACACCGAACGACCCGACGGGATCGGCGGCTCGCTCTTTCTCCGCGGCGACGTCGTCACGGTGCCGTCCTCCCGGGTCGCCGTGTCTCGACCAGCGTCACCAGCCGTTCGACGACGGCTTCGGCCGACAGCCCGTCGGTCTCGAGAATCACGGCGTCAACGGCCGCCTGCATGGCACCCACCGGCCTGCCGCGATCCCCCTCGTCGCGGCGGGCCTGGGCCGCCTCCACCGCCTCCAGCGAGGTGCGCCTGCCACGGGCCTCCTCCTCGCGGTGGCGGCGGCGGGCCCGTTCTCCCGGCGAGGCGGTGAGGAACACCTTGAGTTCCGCCTGCGGAAAGACCTCCGACCCTTGGTCGCGGCCCTCGGTGACGACGTCCCGGCCGGCGGCCAGTCGCCGCTGCAGTCGCTTCATCGCCGCCCGGACCGGCGGTGCGTCGGCCACCGGCCGCGTGGCCTGGGTGATCCTATCGGTGCGGATCTCGTCGGAGATGTCGCGGTCGCCGAGGAGTACCCGACCGTCCTGGAAGCCGAGGTCGAGCGACTCCGCCACGCCGGCCAGCGCGGTCGCATTGTCGAGCGACAGGCCGCGTTCGAGGGCCACGAGTGCGACCGTCCGGTACATCGCCCCGGTGTCGAGATAGAACCAGCCAAGCCGGGCGGCCAACGCCCGGGCGGCCGTGCTCTTGCCGGCGCCGGCCGGCCCGTCGAGCGTGACGATCATGACGAGGTCCCCCGGTCGGGGCCGACCGCCACGGGTTCATCGCACCGCACGGCCAGGTGCAGCCACTGATAGCCGCGCAGCACGACGGAGACGACACGGCCTGCGACCGTGACCGGCAGGTCGGGTAGCGGACGTCCGGCCAGGTCGACGGCCACGGCCCCCGCCACGTCGCGGGCGAACGCAATCCGCACCTCACCCGCCCGCCCCGCCGACTCGACGATCCCGAGCCGACACGTTCCCGGCGGATCGTCGGCCAGTGCGGGTGCCCCGGTGATGCGGACGTTCGCCGGCATGGTCGGTCCCACGGTCGGCAGGCCGCCCGCGGCGAGCGTGACGGCGGCATCCCAGGGCCGCTCGAGGCCCAGGCCGACCGCCAGGCGGTGGCGTGCCGACGACCCGCCAGCGAGCACCACGGAGTCGAGCACGTGCGGGCTCGATGCCACGTGCCAAGGCAGCCCGCCCGTGAGGATGGCGATGGCCTCCATCCCGCCGGTGGTGCGACGGGCGTGCGGCACGATCTCGACGAAATGCGGAGCCGTAAAGCGACGTCGCTCCGTGACGACCGACTGCAGATGGAGGCCGCGGCGGAGTTCGACGTCCTCGTTCTCATGCCAGGCGAAGCGGCAGGCGACATGGGTCTCGAAAAAAGGCCCGTTCAAGGGGCGGTCGAGCGCGATCTCCAGGTCGATCACCGCCAGTGGCAGTCCCGGCAGCAGGGACATCCCCTGCGTGAACCGGCCCAACCGCTGTCCGTCCTCCCCGAGAAGCCATCCCTGGCTTTCGATCCGCCCGCCGATCGCGGTACCGGTCCGCTCGATCGCGTCGGCCTCCATGCGACCGTACTCCGCCCGCTCCTCGGCGGACTCCCAGTGCCGCCCCGCGGCGGCCGCCGTCGTCCGCACGGCGAGTTGCTGCGAGATGCGGTTGCCCCGGTCGGAGGGCCGCCGCAGCGACAAGAGGCCGCCCGATCGCGGATGCGGACGCAGTTCGACCAAACCATTGTCCAGTCGCAGCGCATCGTCGTCGCGCCGGCGGCCGAAGAGTGACCCCGGCCAGCGGCGGCCCGGCCGCGGCGACGCTGCCGGCAGGGCGGGCGACGGACGGTCGGCGGCAATCACGGCGGCGGCCGCCGTGGCCGCAGCGGAGATCGCGATCGCCTCGGCACGACGCTGGGCCACCGGGGCGGCGAGCAGGTCATGGCCTGCGTTGTCGGCCGCCGGCGGCGATGCGCCGGGAAACGCATCGGGCTCGAACGAGGCCGGCGTGCCGTACCCGCTGGTCCGCTCGATCAGGACGCTCGGCGTGACGAAGGTTCCCAGCAGGCTGCTGGCGGCGCCGATGCGACGGATCAGGGCGTGCCAGCGACTGGCCCGTCCGGCGTAGTGCGCGTAGTGCACGACGGCCGCATGGTCGTGGTCGAGCGAGTCGCCGATGCGATCAGGAAGTTCGAAGATGCTCGCGGCCCGGCCGGCGTCGAGCGGCGGTCGAGCGATCGCCTCGACCTCACCGCCGCCCGTTCCCTCCCAGCGGATCCGACCGCCCGCCGGATCCGGCAACGACGACCCGTCGAACAGGCTCCAGATCGCGGTCCGGCAGCCGAAGCCCTGGAGGACCTGGGGCAGGATCGCGGAGGAGCCACCCGTGATCGCCGCGTAGCAGGAGGGTTCGCAGCCCAGTGGCTCCCGCCAGGCCTCGCGGCCGCGGGCGAGGGAGTCCCGAATCGTCTCGGGTGCACACAGATCCACGGGCTGCTGATCGTCGCGGCCGCCACAGGGCTCGACGCGGCCCTGCCGCACCGCGTCACGAACCGCCTTCAGCGATGATGACTGCCCCGCGGCCATCCGACGGACGGTCTCGGCCGTCGCCACGAGGGCCAGCGGCACCGGACTGGCGAGCTCCCGCAGCAGCGGTTCACCGACGGTCGTGGGGGCCACCAGGACGACATCGACCGCCCAGGAGTCCACGGCGTAGTACCGGGACCGTGTCGCTTCCAGGCACCCGTAGGCCTCGGCGAGCGCGTCGCGAACCGCCTCGTCGTCGTCGGCAACGGCGGCCCGGGCCGCCGTCAGGACTACGCTGTCGAAGCCGGTCGCGGCGATGTCGGCCTCGGTCCTCATGCGTCGGGCCAGCAGCTCGGCCAGCAGCGCCGCCAGCCCAAGGCTGTGAAACGCCTCGGCGTGACGACCACCCGGGAGACCAGCCGCGGTCGTAAAGACGCCGAGGCGTGCGGCGACGGCCGCCGTGATCGCCTCCACGTCGTTCAGGCCCCGCACCCAGCGGGCAGTATCGTCGGGATCGGCCTGGCCGGCGAACCGCTCGTCACAGGTTACCGGCACGATGCCCACGCCCGCCGCGGCGGCCAGTGGCAGGTCGACGCTCGCCTGACCCGGAAGGCCCGCGGCGGTGGCGATGATCGCCGGGTGCCAAGCGGCGGTCCAGGCGGCCAGGATCCCCTCCGCCTCGGCCTCCTCCAGCACCGTGGGGAAGTCGTCGAAGGAGTGGCAGGGCAGGAGAACGGTCACGGGTCCGCAACGCATGGTTTCGAGTGTAGTGGCCATCGAAGGGGACGTCCTGCGACTTCGGGTGAGTCGTTTGACACCCCTCCACCACCGTTTTTAGGATGCCAGTAGCCCGTCGCGGCGATGGGGAATCGCCCGTCGTCCCCCAGCCCAGCGTCCGGCCTCCTCTCGATCGGGATTTCCAGGCCCATGGCCGCCAGTCCATACGTCTGGGGAATCGATATCGGGAAGTGCAGCCTCAAGGCGCTCCGCTGTCGTCTCAGCCCGACCGATCCGCGGAAACTCGTGGCCGAGGCCTGCGACGTCATCGAGTATCCGATGATGCTCTCCCAGGCGGCAGCCGACCGGGTGGAACTGGTGCGGTCTGCGTTGGCGGAGTTCGTGGGCCGCAACGAACTGACCGGCGACAGGGTCGCCGTGGCGGCGCCGGGGCAGGCGGGGCTGGCCAAGTTCATCAAGCTTCCGCCGGTCGACGCCAAGAAGATCCCCAACATCGTCAAGTACGAGGCCAGCCAGCAGATCCCCTTTCCGCTCGATCAGGTCGTCTGGGATTGGCAGCGGCTGGCGACCGGGCTCGAGGAGGGCGGTTTCGTGATGGACGCCGAGGTGGCGCTGTTCGCGATGAAACGCGAACAGGTGGACAAGGCGATCACCCCCTTCGAAGACGCCGGCATCGACGTCGACATCATCCAGATGTCGCCCATCGCCGTGGCCAACATGGCGATCTTCGACCAGCTTCCCGACCCGGCGACGATCGACCCCGAGAATCCACCCGCATCCCTCGTGCTGGTATCGATCGGCGTCGACACGACCGACCTGGTCGTGACCAACGGGCTGCGGGTCTGGCAGCGGAGCATGCCGATCGGCGGATCGACCTTCACCAAGGCGCTGGTGCAGGATCTGAAGCTCACGTTCATCGCGGCGGAGAACGAGAAGCGGAATGCGGTCCGGGCCAGCGATCCGCGTGCCGTCTTCAAGGCGATGCGGCCCGTGTTCAACCAGTTCGTGGCGGAACTCCAGCGGTCCCTCAACTACGTCACGGGCACCGACCGCTCGGCGAAGATCGGCAAGGTGCTGCTGCTCGGCAATGCCGCCAAGCTCCGCGGGCTGACCGATTTCGTAGGCAAGCAGTTGCAGTTAGAGGTGCAGCGGCTGGACAAGTTCGCCTCGCTCGATGGCCCGGCCCTGGCCGTGCCGGCGTTTCGTGAAAATCGGCTGGGATTCGCGACGGCGTACGGTCTGGCGCTGCAGGCCGCCGGCGCGGCGAGCCTGAAGACCAGCCTCCTGCCCCGCGAGAAAGCACGCGATCGTCTGATCGACGCCAAGCGGCCCTGGGTGGTGGCGGCGCTCGTGGCGCTGTTGGCCGCAGGTGCCATCAACTTTGCCGGCTGGTTCGCCTCGGCCGCGAGCTACGACCCCACCAAGTACCGCGATGCGTTCGCCGCTTCCGACGCGGCCAAGTCGCGGTCGGGCGCGGCCAAGGCGGGAGTAGAGGCGGCGGAGCAGCGGTTGCGGGACACCGTCGCGTCGGAGCGGTATCTTGTCGACGTCCACGACCGCCGCTTCCAATCGCTCGACCTGCTGCGGGCCATCGAGACGATCCTGCCGCGGGACGAGCCGGGGGCGGCGCCCGACAGCCCTGCCGAACGCAACGAGATTCGGATCGACTCATTCGACATGGAGTTCTTCCCCGACCTCGCGACGTGGTTCAATCACGTCGAGCGGGATTGGGACCGAACCCTGGCGGCTGCGGGCAAGTCGCCCGATGGAAGCCTGCCGGGCCAGAACGCCCCGGCCGAGGAGGCCCCTCCGGACTCGGCGGCCCCGCCGCCGGTCGGCGACGTCCCGCCGCCACTGGGCGACCAGCAGGCGGTCGCCGGGGGTCCGGATCCTACGAAGGGGCCGAAAGGGCCGGGGTGGGTGATCCAGATTATCGGCCATCACTTCCACAACGAGGATCGTCACGCGCCGATGGAGGGCGAGCAGTTCGTCCTCGAGACGTTGGTGCGCGGCCTGCTGGGTGACGGTGGGAAGGTCACCGTCACGGCGGGCATCAAGGCCGGTCAACAGGTCCCCGTGGCGGAACTGGGCATCGGGTACCCGGTGATCGTGAAGCGAACACCGGTCACGAAGGTGAAGGTCAGCACGGCACGCGAGGTCGCCGGCGGCGGTGACCTGTCCGGCCGCCCGCCGGAGGCGAACGCCGAGGAGGAGAAGTTCCTGCAACTCAAGCAATACGCCTTCGTGCTCCAGTTCGCCTGGCAACCCGCTTCTCCCGGAAGCCCGCGACGTACGGCGGCCCAGCCTGCTTCGCCGGCCGATGCCGGCTTCACCCCCTGACCGTCGCGAGCGACTCCGTGGTCCAGACTCCCGATTCCCTTCGCCAGCTACTCGCTCCGGTGGTGAAGTACCGCTTCTGGATCCTGTCGTTCGTCGTGCCGCTGCTCCTGCTGCCGGCCCTGTTCCTGGCCAACGGGGCGCGACGGGCCGTGATCAGCCGGGAAAGGGCCACGATCGACGGACACGTCTCGGCCCTCAACGGCGTCCGCAACGAGCCGAACCACCCCAATGCCGCCTGGTCCGAGTCGATCGATCGTCAAGCGGCCGCCATCAAGGACGAGCTGCTTCGGGAATGGGCCACCTTCTGGGAGAGCCAGCAGTCGCTGCGCACGTGGCCCAAGGCGTTGGGGCCGGACTTTCTGTCCGCGATCGAGGCCGTCGAGTCGGGGGGGCGGCGCGAGTTACAGTTCCGCGACCTGCAGCGGTACCAGAACACCGTTCCCAACATCGTGCGGCAGTTACCCGATCGCATGGGGTGCGAGGAGTTGATGACCAACCAGGATGAGGATGCCGCGGGCGGTCCGCTGGGGCGGGGTGGTCGTCGTTCCGGCGGTGGCGGCGGATCGGGCGACGACGAAGGCGATGATCCGGACGCCAGCCGGCCCCTGCCGATCCTCGTATGGCGGCCCGAGGACCAGAAGCGACTGATCGGTTCCTTCACCTGGAACAAGCCGCCATCGACGACTCAGGTGCTGCTCGCCCAGGAGGAACTCTGGGTCTACGGCCTGTTCTGCGATGCGATCAAGAACGTCAACGAAGGTGCGACAGGACACTTCGACTCGCGGATCACGCAGGTCGAGGAACTGGCGGTCGGATACCCGGCGGCCGAGGATGCCCCCGGTGGACAGGGCACCGGGCGGGTGATCGGTCCGCCGCTGGATCCGGGTGGAGGCCCTCCCGGCGGCCCGTTGGGAGGGCTCGACACGGGTCTGCCGCCGACCGATGCCGGCCTGCCGGGCGACTCGTCGAGTGGCCCCCAGGGCCGCCCGCCTCATCCACGGTTCGGCGGTTTTGCGGGAGCCTTCGACGTGCCGATGGCGACGGCCCCCGGACTCGTCGCGCCACCCTCCGGCACCGAGCCGTCCGCCGACCCGGGTGGCGAGCCCAAAGGGCCGGCCGTCTCCCCGGACGATATGTTTCGTCAGTGGATCTACTCCGACTTCAATGGGCGACCGCTGACCGCCCAGGACCTCAAGACGAAGCCTGATGCGCAGTTCGTGCATTTGATGCCATTCGTGCTGCGGGTGGTGGTTGATCAGCGACAGATCGACAGGATGCTCGCGGAACTGGCGGCCTGCCAGGTCCCCGTCGACGTCCGACAGGTGAGGATCAATCCCTCCGGTCCCGGCCAGCAGTTCAACGAGTCCGACTTCGGCCGTTCCGGAGGTGGTCTGCCGGGGGGCGGCTTCGGGCCCGACGGCGGTTCGGCGCAAGGACAACGCCGTCCGTTTGACGTGACCGTGGAGCTCCGCGGCACCGTCGGGCTGGCCACTCCTCCGAACAAGAACGTGTTTGGCTCCCCCGCCGGCAAGGACCAAGCCCTGACCGTCAACGGTGGCATATGAAACGTTCCGGCTTTTCCTTGAAGCCCGCCGCGATCGGCGACCTGCTGCTCAGGCACGGTGAGAAACTGGCCTTCATGACGGTCGTCACCCTGGCCGCGCTGATGGTCCTGAGCGGCATCAACGCCGTGCGCAGCCACTCCGTCGGTCCGGATCGCACGCCCAAGGCGGTGACCGATCTCGCCCGCCAGGCGAGTGCGAACATCGAGGCTGCACGCAGAATTCCAGCCGACCGTCTGCCGAACAGGCAGCCGGTCGCCCCACTGATCGATCCTTGGCGACCGCAGCAGGTCAAGATCGCCAAGGCGCCGGAGAACCGGTCGCTTCTCAGCCGGCCGCTGTTCGCGGAGTTGACGAAGAGGACCAAGCCGGCAGTCCTGCCGATCGAGGACCTCCGCGCGGTCGCCGGCGTGGCCGTGTTGCCGAATCCGAAGGCGGAATCGATCGACCAGGTGCCGATCGCTCCGCCGCCACGGGACGCGGAACTTCCCCCCGAAGCGGATCCTGGTCGTCGACCACCCCGTGGCAAACCGCCGCGAAGCCGCGGGCGGGAGGGCCAGGCAGGGCTGTTTGGCCCGGACGTCACCATGCCGCCGGAACTGTCACCCCCGTCGGCCTCCCCGCAGCAGCCTGGGGTGATCACTCCGTTCGTCACGGTCACGGGGCTGATTCCCGCCGGCCGCCAGCAGGCCGAGTATGACCGGCGGTTCGGGTCGGCGAGTTTCCGCGACCCGCGCCGTGACAAGCCCCGCTGGGGCGTCTATGTCGTCGAGCGGGCCCGCATCGGGGCCGGCGGGCCGGGCCGCTGGGAGCGCCTCGAGGTGAAGAACGTCGAACGGGACGAGCAGGTTGGCCGCGTGGGCGTAGCGCCCACGCCCCCCGGCGGGGCCGGCGAAGCGAAGGCGATGCTGATGGAGCAGGAGGTGCTGCCGCAAGCCTTTTTTCTGCAACCTGAGGAACGCGAGGTGGGCTACGCAGCCGCCGTGCCGGAACGCATCGACGGCCCGTGGGGGACCGCGTTGGTCCACCCCTGGTTCATTCCCCGACTCGAGGAGTTTCTTGAAAAACCCGATGAGCAAGAAGAAGAACCAGCCCCCGTGGTCGGCATCGACGATCTGCTCGAGGAACCGAAGGCGAAACTTGGCAACTTCTTCCGCCTCGAGGGGGTGGTGCTCGACGAATCGCCCGAACGACAACGAGACGTCGGACTCTACAAGTTCGGGGTCCGCAAGGGGGCACGCGGCGGGGCAACGGAGATCGGCACGATCGGCTCGACCCGCGACGTAGTGTTCGCCCTCTCGGAGCGCTGGGGCCGCCAGTTGACGGTGGAGGGCACGACCGCCGATGCGCGTTCCTGCAACGTCCGCGTCCGGATGGACCCGGTTGGCAAGACGCCCGTCGCGCGGATCCTGTCGATCGAGCTTCTGGACGACGCCGGCGAGGTGGTCGACACGCTGACGGAACCTGATCCAGCGCCAGTCGTCGCAGCAGACGCGGCAGGGGGCGAGGCGATGCCTGGTCCGGACGGCGGAGGCAAGGGCATTCTGCTGGCCGAAAACCGCTTATTCCGCTTCGTGGACACGAACGTCAAGGCGGGAGAGACCTACCGCTACCGGGTCAAGTTCGCCCTCCGCAACCCGAACGTGCGGCTGTCTCCCAAGCACCTGGTCGACCCGAGCGTCGCGAAAGAGGAGTTCCTCGTTTCCGACTACAGCAACGAGACGCCCGACGTCCGGGTGCCCGAAGCCACCGCCCTCGTCGTCAGGACGATCGACCGCGACACCGCCAAGAAGATGCGGATCAAGGGAGACGACCTTGAGGTGATGGTGCTCGCCCCCTCCGAGAAGACGGGCAACTTCACGCTGCGAAGCGCCCTGATTGGGGTGGGGGGAGTGGCGAACGTCGAGAAGAGTAAGGGAGCCGACGTGCGATTCTTCGGTGATGAGGTCACCACCGACCGCATTCTCGTCGACGCCCGTGGCCCTCAGGACCATCGTAGCGGCACCCGCGGCATCGAGCCGGCCGCTCCGCTCGAGATGCTCTTTCTCCGGGATGACGGCAGTTTCGAGTTCGTGACGCCGGCCGATTCGGAGCGACAGGTGCGCCGCTATGGCAGCACGCTGTTCCGGCCCGGCACCGAGGTGCCCGACGACGGGCGGCCTGATCGCGGTCCCCGTACGGACCGCGGCACCGAGCCCCTGCCCCGCGGCCCCCAGTGAGCAGACGCCCCCCACCCCACGCATCGACAGCCGATATGCCACACCTTGCCGCGTTTTGTGCAGCCCTTCGGCTTATGCGACGAGAGACCGTCGCGATGGTCGTCAGCGTCGCAGCGGCGGCGATGCCCGCGGCTCAGGGCTATGACTCGCTCGGCCAGGTGGAGTCGGCCTCCGAGACGAAGGACTACACCCAGCAGGTTCGGGAGAAGAAGTTCGGGGACGATCAGCGGATCTTCGTGACGGATATCCTGTTGCCGCAGTTGGTGGCTCCGGCCAACCGCGGCAACATCTCACGGACTCGGCAACGGATCAGGGAGTTGGCGCTCCGCGAAGCCGGCAAGGAGGTCTTCGACCCCATCAATACGCTGCTGGGCGAGAGCATGGTGCGCAAGGCCGCCGACAACGACGTCGAGCCGCTGATTCGCGTCAACGCGATGCTGATGGTGGGCGAACTCGTCGCCGCCGACAACAAGCCCTGGCCCGGCGCCGGCAAGCCGCTTGCCGCCGCGGCCAGCGATGGGTCACTGCCCTCCGCGGTGCGGATCGCCGCCCTGGCCGGCCTGGCGAGGCACGTCAACGCGGCCGTCGACGGGGCCGGCGAGGCCGCCAGGCCCGTCGTCACGTCGCTGCTGACGTCGCCACCGGCCGGTGATCCAGCCGCCCGCAACTGGCTCGTCGCGCGGGCGCTTGATCTGCTGCCGGCGATCGCTCCGCCGCCGGCGGCCATCACGGCGGCCGCCGGCATCCTGGCCGACGAGAAGGCCGGCGTGGATCATCGCGTGCGCGCCGCCATCGCGCTGGGAAGGCTGGCGAAGCCCGACGCCGGCGTCGATGCCGAAGCCGCCTTGAAACAGCTCCGCCTGCTGGCGGGAGCCGCCCTTTCGGCCGACCTGACGGCCGCCAAGGAACGCCGTTTCGCCCGCACGATCGGCTCCCGAGAGGGCCTCTCGAATCCCGGTGCTCCCGACAGCCTGACCGCGCCCCCCCCGCTCGACTTCGGTGGTGCAGGCTTCGGCAGTCCAGCCAGCCGCGAAACCGAAGCCGCTCCGACCCTGCTCGTCCTCGAGGACGAGGACGCCGTGCCCACCCTCGCCTGCCGCCGCAACGCATGGCGGCTCTTCTCGCTCGCCCAGGCGATCAAGCCGGCCCGCGCCGGAAGCGGGTTGGTCGATCTGCTCACCGGCGACGCCGCGAAGGAGGCGACCGAGTTCGGCGCGGTGCTCCGGGAACAGGCCCTCGCGCTCGGCGAGCAACCGGACGAAGACACCCTCGCGAAGGCTCTGGCCGCGATCCAGAACACGGCGCGCGAGCCAGAGCCTCCTGCCGCCGATCCGCCGGCACGGGGCCGCCAGACGCCCGCCGACTCCCCCTTTTGAAGCTCCGGCCAACTCCCCATTCTGACGGGCGGCGTCGACTACCGCTTGATCAGGTCGCGGACCGTCATACCGGATGGGATCATCGGTAGGACGTGCTCCTGGTAGGGCACCTGGACATCCAACAGCGCCGGCCCCGGCGCGTCGATCAGCCGCCGCAGAGCGGCGTCCAGATCGGCCTTCGCACGAATGGTCTCCGCCTGCCAGCCGAAGCCTTTGGCGACGGCCACGAAGTCGGGATAGCGACACTCCGGTGAGATACCGTCGCCCTGACCGCAGGCCTCGGGGTGATCGATCGGCCCGAGGTAGGTGTGGGCACGGTTGCCCTTGAAGAATCGGTCTTCCCACTGCACCACCATGCCGAGGTGCTGGTTGTTGAGCAGCAGTACCTTGACCGGAATGTTCTCGGTCTTGCAGGTGGCGAACTCCTGGACGTTCATCAGGATGCTGCCGTCGCCATCGATGTCGATCACGATCGCCTCCGGTCGGGCGACCTTAGCTCCCATCGCCGCGGGCAGACCGAAGCCCATCGTGCCCAGGCCGCTCGAGGAGAGCCACGTTCGCGGCTGGCGGAACTTGAAGAACTGTGCCGCCCACATCTGATGCTGCCCAACGCCCACCGCCACGATCGTGTCACGGTCGGCGGTCAGCCGGGAGAGGTGGTCGATCGCCTCCTGGGCGAGGATGCCCGGATAGGATGTGTCGTACGAAAACGGATCCTCCCGCTTCCACTGGTCGATCTGGCGGTACCAGTCGTCGAGCGGCGCCGGCGGCTTCTCCACGACCTTGTTCAGGGCGTGCAGGGCGTCCTCCACGTCGGCCACGATCGGCACGTGGACCAGCTTGTTCTTGTTGATCTCCGAAGGATCGATGTCGATGTGGACGATGAAGCCGTGCTGGGCGAAGTCCGCGACCTTGCCCGTGACCCGGTCGTCGAACCGCACGCCGATCGCGATCAGCAGATCAGCCTGATCGACGGCGTAGTTGGCGTACACGCTGCCGTGCATGCCCAGCATGTCGAGACACCGCGGATCGTCGGCCGGAAAAGCCCCCAGCCCCATCAACGTCATCGTGACCGGGATGCCAGTCTTGCGGACCAACTCACGGAGTTCGTCCGACGCGTCACCCGTGATCACGCCGCCGCCGGCGTAGATGACCGGACGCTTGGCCCGCTTGATGGCCGCCGCCACCTGGGCGATCTGCTCCGGCCGCGGTGCAGGCGGCTCGGGCCGGTACCCGGGCAGCTGGAGCGGAGCCTCGAAGTCGGGCACCACGTTGGTGAGTTGGATGTTTTTGGGCAGATCGACCAGCACCGGGCCGGGGCGGCCGGTGGTGGCGATGTAGAACGCCTCCCTCACGACGCGGGCGATGTCATTGGCATCGGTCACCAGATAGTGATGCTTGGTGATGCCGCGACAGACCTCGACGATCGGCGTCTCCTGGAAGGCGTCGGTGCCGATCACGCTAGTGCCCACCTGGCCGGTCAGCGCGATCAGCGGCACGCTGTCCATCTTGGCGTCCGCGATGGCGGTCACGAGATTCAAGGCGCCGGGGCCGCTGGTCGCCATGCACACGCCCGGTCGCCCGGTGACACGGGCATAGCCCTGGGCCGCGAACCCTCCTCCCTGCTCGTGCCGGGGCAGGATGGTGCGAATCCGGTCGCCATACCGCGTCAGCGACTGGTGAAGCGGCATGCTGGCCCCGCCGGGATAGGCGAAGATCACCTCCACCCCCTGCCGAACGAGCGACTCGACGACGATGTCGGCCCCGGAGAGAAAGACGGTAGTAGTGGCGGGGCGGGCAGCGGTAGCCATGCGGGGCTCCGGAAAGAGAGCGGTCCGGACGGGCGCATCCCGGCCGGTACGCCCGTCAAAAATACACCATAAAGCCGCGGAAGCGAAAAAGGCCGCACCGGGCCCGCCGGCCATCGTCGAGCGGCCGAAAACGCGGCTTGCCGCCGTTCCGGCCGCCGTCCTACGCTCTCGCCATCTCGGCAGCGTGCCGGGAATCCTCCGTCCCGGTGACGCTACCGTGCCCCCCCTCGTCGCCCGCCTTCTGCGCGGGCTTTCGATTCCGGTCGTCGGCTCGATCCGCTACCTGGCGACGCTGGCCCTCATCTGCGGGCTGTGGTGGTGCGACGCCAGCCTGCTGAACTCGGCGTTCGACGCCAACCTCGCCTTGGTCAAACAGCTGGGGGGCACCGTCGACTCCAGCGGGCGGGTCGAGGCGGCCCTGCGGGCCTTCGCGGCGGAGAAGATGCTGCTCTTCACCGAGGCCAGCATCCTCATCTGGACGGCCGGCGCATTGACGATCTGGGTGAGCCGATCGCTGTTCCGGCGACGGGCTGCGACCGCGGCCCTGCCGAACGATCCAGAGTCCGTGGGCGGACGGTCCTGACGGCGGGTCCGCCAGCACGCCCCCCAGTCAACGCGCCGGCGCCGCCCGGAGCTGGAGCATCGCTTCGGCGAACGCCTTACCCAGCAGGATGAAAAACCGTCCCTCGCCGAAATAGTGGAACCCCTTGTCGGAGGTCGCCCGCTGCAGCAACGCCTGCTCGTCCGCGGTGAGCGGCTCCTTCGCCAGATCTCGTTCCGCAAAGAGCCAGCCGGCGGTCTTGAGCTCGACCACCTTGGGGTGCAGGAGAGGCGCTGACTCGACGACCTTCACGTTGCCCTGGAATTCGGGAACCGTGGCCACGAAACGGTGGCCTTCGCGAATATCCTTCTGCTTGCCGATTTCGTTGCGGACGCCGTTGACACCCATCACGCCGACGACGACGGGCAAATTCGGCCTGTCGAACTCGCGGCGGACATCCCGGATCAGGCACGCGAGCGTGGGGCCGTACTGGGTGCGAATCTCCTCCGGGAAAAACATGTCGTTGTAACCCTGGAACCATACGAATCCGGCGATCTCATAGCCTGCGGCGGCGTCATAGCCTGGGAACTGGGTCGGCAGCGCGGCCAGGTTGTCGCGGACCGCCGCGATCATGCCCCGGTACTGATTGCCGTACTCCTCGGGCTTCCCTCCTGCTGGAATGCCGGCGCTGGGCGGTCGGAAGTTCTGCCACAGGCTCTGGCCGCCGGGGGTGTACTTGATCAGGTAGACCTGCTCCTCGCTGGCTTCCCCCAGATAGTGCCCGAAGGCCAACTCCGGGCCGATCTTGCCGCCGAGCACGTCGTAGTTCCGCCGGCCGCCATAGCCCACCGACAGATTGCCGTGCACGCCACCGCTGCTGCACCAGACGTCGTCCCGGGACAGGTAGGCTTTGCCGTCCGGCTTGAAGATCCGCAGCAGGGCGGCCCTGGCGGGGTCCGGGTCTTCGCCGAGGATGTCGATCGTGTGACTGGACGCCTGACCGTCCATGTTGGACTGGCCGGCCAGGATGAAGACTTTCACGGGGCCTTTCGCCGGTGCGGCGGCAGCCGTCGCCGCAAGCAGGCAGGCCAGCGCAAAACCCCTCATCGGGACGAAGCGGTCGAGCACGTGCATCGAATGTTCCCCGGGACAGGGGCGGACCAACGCCGGATCCACCCAGGGAGAGACTAGCCATCGGCTGTTGACCACGTCACCCCCCTCCCACATCCAGGGGGCGTGATCGCGCGAGTCGATCAGGGGGCCGGCCGACCCTACACTACGGCAAGTGAGGTCACGGTTCGCCGGCCAGCGGAAGGCAGACGGGGATGAGCCCTTTGCGCGGGATCACGTGGTGGCGTTGGTTCCCGAGGGAGCTGGGCCGCGCGTTCGGCCTGCCCTGGGATCGGCGGATCACGAGTGAGTCCGTCGACGCCTACGCGTGGGCGGTCGTGATCGCGATGGTGGGACTGGCGACGCGAGCGATGCTTTCACCCTGGTGCGAGACCGGCGTCAACGCTCCCTTCATACTCTGCGCCGTGGCCCTGACGGCCTACGCCTTCGGCCTGAGGCCCGCGGTCCTCACGCTCGTCGCCTGCGCGCTGGGCTTCAAGTTTCTCTTCATGGGCCCGCGGCTCTCGCTCTTCGTGCCGGGCTGGGAGAACCGAGCCGGTCTGGCTGCCCTTCTGGTGGGCTGCCTGGTCGTCGCGATGCTCTTCCAACGGATGCGGCGGCTGGTCGACCACCTGCACGCCCAGCAGGATCTGTTCCGCAGCCTGATCGACGTCCAAGAGAAGGAGAAGCAGTTTCTCTGCAACGAGCTTCACGACGGGCTCGTCCAGTACGCCGTCGGTGCCCGCATGTTGCTCGAGAGCCACCAGCGGTCACATCCACACGACGCGGGCACCGAGACGCTCGAGGCCGTGATCGAATATCTCCGCCGCGGCATCGAGGATGGGCGGCGTGCCCTGCGGGGCATCCGTCCGGCGGTGCTCGATGACGGCGACCTCACCGACGCCCTCACCGACCTCGTCGACCAGTTCAACTCCCTCGGCCTGGCGGTGACGCTGCGTGTCCCCACACCGCCGGGTCGCCTGCCCGAGACACTGCAGACGACCGTCTATCGGGTCGTCCAGGAGGCGCTTAGCAACGCCCTGCGGCACAGCGGTGCGGGTTCGGCACACGTTGACATCGC
>Ga0194129_10004768_pt1 | contig 17794 bp, 10 predicted proteins | sample TA2KigCa35mmetaG_FD_150862 | JGI IMG/M metagenome (GOLD analysis project Ga0194129, IMG submission 150862) | Freshwater microbial communities from Lake Tanganyika, Tanzania - TA2015038 Kigoma Deep Cast 35m | ecosystem: Environmental > Aquatic > Freshwater > Lake | place: Tanzania: Lake...
GGGGGTTGTTAGTGGAAGGTTGGAGGTGGAAGGGGGTAGGAGGTTTTTAGTTTAAGTTTAAGTTTAAGTTGAAGTGGACGGGGAGGTGAACGTGCTGGAGGGGCTAAGGGATTAAGGGGTTAAGGAAAATGAAAACCGGCCCTCCTTCGCTCCTCGCCTCGCGGACTCAGGAGGAGCTTCGGAGGGTTTGGTTCGGGCTAAAATTTTCAGCGATCTCAGCGTCCCTGGCCTGCGGAGCACGCCAAAGCGGGCGGAGTAGGCTCTGCGGTAAAATCTGGAGGAGATCACCTCAGGAGGTTGGCCCCGCTGGGGTGGGACGACCTGCGAAAAACCGGGGGGAAATCGCTTCAAGGGGTTCGTTTCCGTAGTAGGTTTTGGGCATGGCGATCGCGGTGACATGGATCCAGGGGGTGTTGCGGGTGGCGATGGGCTCGAGCGGTTCGCCCCGCGTTTTTGTGGATGCGAATGCCGCCTGGTCGCGGGAGCAGTTCCCGGAGGCGCTGGCGGAGGCGTTGGCCAAGGCCCGGGCCGCCGCGGGGGAGGTGTACCTGGGGACGGACTCCTCGATGGTCCTGCCGTTGCTGGAGGAGATCCCGCCGGCCACCGCGGCGATCACGGCCAAGCTGTTGCAGCGGCGCGCGGAAAAAGCGGCGGTGTTTGCGGAGCCGATTTTTTTCGGTTCGACGGCGCTGCCCGGGGTGGTGGGGGCGGGCCAGCGCCGGTATCTGTTGCAGGTGGCCCCGGCGGCCTGGGTGGAGGCGATCGACAAGGCGCTGGCGCCGCGGGGCTACCAGTTGGCCGGGCTGTTCCCGGCGGCGCTGGCGCTGCAGCCGGTCCTGGAAAAGTTGCCGGTGCCGAAGGAGGAGGCGGTGTTGCTGGCGGCGGAGGCGGAGGCGGGTCTGCTGCAGGTGGTGGGAAAGTCCGATGGGTCGATCCTGTTTTACCGGACGTTGCCGGGGGCGGAGACGCGGGGACCGGACGAGGTGTTGCGGGAGCTGCGGCGGTTGGCGTTATACGGGGAGCAGCGGCTGGGGCTGAAGGTGAGGAGGGTGTTTTTCTGCGGGGAGTCCGCGGGACGGCTGATGGCGGCGGCGCAGGGGGCGGAGGATCTGGCCGCGGCGGCGGGTCCGCCCCTGGGGGCGACGACTTATCTGCGAGCGCTGTTCCAGGCGAAGGCGCGGCAGGCGGACAACGTGGTGCCCCGGCGGATCGGGATGCGCACGCAGATCCGGCGCTGGAAGTTCCTGGCGGCGGCGGGTTCGGTGGGGCTGTTAACCCTGGCGGTGCTCTACTCCGGCGGGCGGCTGGTGGAGCGGGAGCTGAAGGCGGCGGAGATCCGCAAAATCTGGCAAGAGCAGGACTCGCTGGTCGCGCAGGCAGACCGGGAAAGGGAGGGCCTGGTGGAGTTTGGGCGCCGGATGGAGCTGGCGCGGATCCTGCGTGAGGAGACCTCGCGACCGGTCCCGGAACTGATCCTGCGCAGCCTGCCGGACCTGCTCCCCCCGGCACTGGAGTTGACCTCCCTGCGGGTGGAACTGAGCCCCCAGCGCTCCGCCGGCCTGACCGCCACGCCGGTGTACCGGATCGAGCTGTCGGGCCGCACGGCGCGGGAGGACCAGCCGGTGCTGGAGCCGCTCCAGCAGCTGGCCGCGGCGCTGGAGAAATCCGAATGGAAGGTCAGGGTGTTGGGGGGCACGGGCCGGGAAAGCGGCGGCGTGCCGATCCCTCCGGAGTTGCGGGCGCCCGGCCGGTTTTTTCTGGCGGCGGAGGTGGAGTAGCGATGGCGGCGGGCGGCCAGGATTGGGCGGGACGGGTGCGGGCGGGGTTCACCCAGCCGGCGGTGCCGGCGGGACTGGTGGTGGCGGCGGGGCTGATTTTCGGCCTGGGGGAGATGCAGGGCCGGCCGATCCGGGCCCAAGCGGAACGGGAGCGGTTAAAGCAGGTGGAACGGGAAAGCCGGATGCACCAGGCGTTGAACCAGTACACGGAGACGATGCGGCAGGACAATGCGGTGGAGCTGCGGGCTTGGGAGAAAAGGCTGCTGCAGAGCGACGCGCAGATGCAGGCGGTGATGGAGGAGATCGCCGGTTGGATGCGGACGGGGGGGTGGAAGGGGGAGCTGAAGCCGCGAGCGGAGGAGGCGGTCAGCCCCGAACTGCCCCGCTTGCATCGGGTGGCCCTAGGGGTGGAGATGGTCAGCCCGCGGCAGATTTCCGAGCGTATGAAGGAAAGTGACCAGGCGCGGCTGTTCCGGATGCTGCGCCAGATGGCGGAGATCCCCGCGCCCCATGTGATCCGGAGGTTGGAGGTGGACCAGACGCCGGCCGGGGAGCTGCGGGCCCGGGTGGAGCTGGAGTTTTTCCGGCTGAAGGCGGATGGCTAGCCCGCTCAACAATCCATGGATCTCCGGTGGGCTGGGGGCGGGGATTTTGATCTATTTCACCGTGGATTTCACCCCGGAAAAGTGGAAGCAACCGGTGCGGGATTTTTTCACGGGGGAGCTGAGGCGGCAAGGCGGCGTGGAACCTGAGCTGAAAGCGGGCAACGAAAAGCTTTTCCGCGCCGTGTCCAAATCCGGGCCGGAAAAAATCGAGCCCCTCCTGGCAGCCGAACGGTCGGGCCAGCAGCGGAACCTCTTCCGGGAAATTCCCAAAGGGGTGAAGGAAAGGCCGAAGGAGGCGACTCCCGTGCCGGAGGTTCCGGAAGGGACTGGCCTGTTGGCGGTATGGATGGACGGAGCGACGCGGGTGGCGGTGATGACGGACGGGGCGGTGCGTGAGGGGGAGAGTTGGGGGGAGTTCACGGTGGTGAAAATCACCCCGGAAGCGGTGACCTTGGGGCATGAGACAGGAGAGCGGGTGGTGCGGTTGGGGGAGGTGCGGGCCAAGCCGGGCGCATCGGCGGTGGCGGCTCCCAAGCCGGGGATGGCAAAGTCGGCTGAAAGCAGTGCGGAGTCACAACTGCAGAAACTGATGGAGGCGCAAAAATCCATGGATCCTAGCAAGTAGTTGCAAGGGTTTCCCCAGCAAATCATAGATTCGCTGATGGGGACCCCAAAAAAGCCTGCGAATTCCCCCTAGCCCACGCGGCCCCCCGCAGGGTGGAAGTTGTTCAAAGTTCCTTGCAGGTTACTGCAAGGTTCTGCGAAGGAGGGGGTGGCGTTTCTTCCGGGTCGGGGGGCGAATTTCTAAAATTGGAATGGATGAATGTATTCGCCGCTCTCTTGGTCTTGCTCTGGCTGAGCGTTGTCAGTCACGGCGCCGACGTGGATGACCGGACGATTCCGGCCTGGACGAACTATCTCAACAGCAAAACGGCGATCAGCGGTCCAAAGCATCCCGGCTGGAAGCGGGAGCGCGGCAAGGATGCGATCCTGGAAGAGGACCTGAGGAAGCTTTACCAAGACGCCCTTTCCACCGGGGACGAGGCCCGGCAGGAACAGTTGCTGGAGGAACTCCGGTTGGTGAATCCGAAAAATCCGGAATATGACGAGTGGAAAAAACTGCTGGTTGCCTCCCGGGAACCGGTGGTTGCGCCGTTGCCGGCCGAGACCAGGGCGATCCACACCAACGGGGTGGGGCGCTTGGGGATTCCGGGGCCGGAGTTCCGCTACGAGTGGGATTTGGTGATGCCGGCGGAGGTGCAGACGGAGGTCCTCCACCAGGTGGAGGCGTGGCGGGGAAGGAAAAATTCCGGTTGGGCGAAAGTGCAGATCCGCGCCGGCTCTGCCCCCACGGGAACCGACGGCAGGCGCCGGGTCACGGTGTATCCGTTGACGCTGTGGCAGGCGAACGAGCTGACTGCCTTTGTCCGCGGCAAGTACGAGGCCTTAGGCGCGGGAAAGTGGAAAGCCCCGGCACCGGATCTGGCGATGATCGATGGGACGCCGGAGGCGCCGGAGCTGGGGCGGAAAAAGGAAACCCTGGCGCGGATGGTCCGGCAGGGTCAGGGCCAAGGCCAAACCGGCACGGCGGATGAGCCTACCTATAGCTTCACGGCCAAGGGCCTCCCGGTGGCGGATGCACTCTCCCTTTTCGCCCGGTTGAACCAGCTGAACATTGTTCCCGATCCCGAAGTGACTGGGAACGTGACGGTGGATTTCCGCGGGCTGACGCTCGACAAGGCGATGGAGGCGATTTTGGAATCGCTCGGTGCCTACGCCGAGGCGGACGGCGGGTTGATCCGGGTGCGCGGCATGGAGACGAAAATCTTCACGGTGGATTACCTGCGGCTGAAACGTTCCGGGAAGACGACGCTGGAGACGGATCTGTCCTCCGGCAACAACACCACCGCCGGAGGCGGCGGTGGGGGCGGAGGAGGTGGCGGAGGGGGTGGCGGATCCGGTTCCTCGGGTACTGTCTCGATCGACAGCGAGGGGAACGTGGATGTCTGGGAAAAAATGGAGGAGCAGGTGAAGACGCTTCTTTCCGAGCAGGGCAAGGTTTCGGTGAACTCCCTGGCGGGAACGATTTTGGTGACGGACCGGAAGCGGAACCTGGACCGGGTGGGGGACTACCTTTCCATTCTGAGTATGCGGATCAACCGGCAGGTGGACCTGGATGTGCGGGTGCTGGACGTGGAGTTCCTGGATGACCGGGAGTTCGCGATCGACTGGAATCAGGTCACCAAACAGGTCGGCAACACCGCCCTGACGGCGACGGCCTTACTCACCCCCGGGGGTATTCCCACGACGGTGTTTCCCGGTCTGACCGGCGCCAACATTCCCAGCCTGTCCATCTCCAACACGACGATCGACGTGATCATCAAGGCGATCGAGGACCAGGCGAAGGTGCGGATTGCCAGCCAGCCCCGGGTGCGCACGCTGAACCACCAGACCTCGATCATCAAGGTGGTGCGGGAGGATCCTTTCTTCACCTCCCAGTCCAATGTCCTACAGAGCACCTCCGGCAACGCCCAAGGCAACAACGTGCAGGTGAACAGCGTGGAGACGGGCACGGTTCTTTCGATCACCCCCCAAATTTCGGATGACGAAAAGATCACCCTGGAGATTCTGCCGTCCGTCACCACCCTGGCGGGGACGGATTCCTTTGTGCAGCAAGTGCCCACCACCAACAACACGACGGTGGCGACGACCAACGCCACGGCCCCGCGGCTGCGCTCGAAGCAGGCCTCCACGGTGGTGCGGGTGAACGACCGGGACACCGTGGTGATGGGCGGCTTCATCGAGGACCAGCTGAATCAGGTGCGGAAAAAGGTGCCCATTCTCGGGGATATCCCGCTGCTGGGGACGCTTTTTACCGGCATGGTGGATGCCAAGGCCCGGCGGGAGATGGTGTTCCTGGTGAGTCCCACGATCGTGCGGGACCGGCCCGTGGCCCAAAATTAGGCTGATCGGAAAAGGCGGCCGTGTACGAATCCTTCTTCGGTCTGGAACATCCCCCTTTCCAGATCAGCCCCGATCCGGAATTTCTGTATCCGAGTGCGGTGCATGAGGAGGCGTTGCGGCACCTGCGCTACTCGCTGAACCATTTCAAGGGGACCTGCCTGGTGACGGGGCCGGTGGGTTCCGGCAAGACGACGATCTGCCGGCAGATCATCCGGGAACTGGATCCGGAAAGCACGGACCATGCGCTGGTGCTGAACCCGCGGCTGAACGAGGCGGAGCTGCTGGCGCACATTCTCACGGAGCTGGGGGAGGTGGTGGAGAGCTGGCAGGGGCTGGCGTGGCAGGTGCAGCGGGTGATTTTGGAGCGGGCGGCGGCGGGCCGGCATGTGGTGATTCTGGTGGATGAGGCACAGGTGATGCCGAATGAATCGCTGGAGGCACTGAGGTTGCTGACCAATCTGGAGACGCGGGATGCCAAGCTGGTGCAAGTGGTGCTGTTCGCCCAGCCGGAGCTGGAGACGCGGCTGACGCAGGATCCGGAGCTGCTCCCGCTCCGGCACCGGATTTTGGTGCAATGCCGGCTCGCACCGTTGCGGTATGATGAAACCATGTCTTACATCCGGCACCGGGTGGCGGTGGCGGGCGGGGACGGCCGGACGGTGCGTTTTTCCGCGCTGGCGGGCCGGGCGATCCATCGTTGGTCCGAGGGCGTGCCGCGGCTGATCAACCACCTTTGTGACAAGGCGCTGATGTCGGCGTACGTGCGGCAGGACCGGAAGGTGAAGCTGGCAGACGCACGGCGGGCGCGGCAGGACGTCGGGGCGTTGCTGTGAGCCTGTTGACCGATGCGCTGCGCCTGCGGGAGGGCCGGCGCCCCCCGGGAAGGCAGAGCGGTCCGTCCTTTCCGCCATTTCAGGCGCCCAGACCGGCGCGCTGGATGGTGGCCGTGCTGTCGGTGTGTGTTTTGCCCGTGCTGGTCTGGTGGAAGGGTGGGTGGATGGTGGAAAAAGTCGAGGCGCTGGCCGGGGTGGCACCCTTGAAGCCGGCGCCGAATTTGTTGGCCTCGGCCCCGCGGGAAACAATCCAGGAAAGGACAGAACTTCGGGAGATGAAGACCGCTCCACCGAAGACCGAAACTGTGACCCTACAGGAGAAGGAAGCCGGGCCGGCGGCGACCCCGAAGGCGGCGATCAAGGAGGGGATACGTGCCGAAACGAATGATCTGGCCGTGGTTCCCGCGAAAGCACTGCCTGTGGATCTGGCGATCTCGGAAGAGGGAAAAAAGCGGGGTGAGATTCTGCTGACGGACAGCCTGGTCAAGAATGTGGCGGAGAGGCCTGCCGTGGCGCTGAAGGTTCCCGACGGAGAGGCTCCAGCCGCAATCCTGCCGGCCGGAGGGTTGCAGCCGATGAAAGTGGAGCTGGCGGAGGAGGACCTCGTGGTGGTTACGCCGGAAGAGCGGGAGAAAAAAAGAACGGAGGTGGTGGAGGCGTTTCTGCGGGTGTTGAAGGTACAGGGGGTGCGTTTGCAGGGGGCGGAGTCGCGAATTTTGGTGGATGGAGCGCCGATCGGGCTCGGGGAGAAGATCGGGGGTTTGGGACTGGTGCTGGAGAGCGTGGAGCCGCAAAAAATTATTTTTTCCGATGCATCCGGGAAGAGGTATCCGAAGAGCTACTAGAGGTCGGTGGAAGGTTTAAGGTGGAGGGATTAGGATAAGGATGATTTTGGATGATTCTGTAGGGCCGCGGTCCCCACGGCCGGGACAATTCTTCCACCTGCCTCATCCCGCCTGACCCAAAAATAAAAATGTTTATGCCTCATCATCAATACTTTAAAGTTAAAAAATATCCCCTTTAGGCTATTGATAAAGTGTCTTGAATATGTGACAAAGCATGGATGAAACCTTTGGAAATTTTGCGAAAAGTGTTCTAGTTTAATTCCATGGAAAGGAGGCGTCTGCTCCGGACAAGGCGTTTGTCTGTCTTAATGGCCCTGGCCGGAACAGTGATTATGTTTTCTCCAGATCTCATGGCGCAACTGAAGTGGGAGGCGTTTGGCGCCTCGGCCTCCAACACGGTGACGGTGAGTAGCAACAATGCGGTACGAATTCATGCCATTCTTCCGGGCAGCAACGCTTCCACGAACACGGGAATTCAGGTGGAGTTTGGCACCAACGCGCCGATGTTTCTTTCGGGCAGCCAGTATGATGTGGAGGTGTGGGGGGACCGGGTGGCTTTCGGGGGGGCGCAGACCTACGCCACGACCACGCTGAATTCGGTGACTCCCCGGGGACTGTTACTGTTACCGGGGCCTCTAACGATCCGGAAATCTTCAGACTCGGTTCCCGTGGTGCTGGTCTATGAAAGATTGGATAGCGCGGCACTAACGTCCGGCACACCCTCCCAAGGGAGTTCCGTGGTGATTCCCACCACGGCGTTGGGCGATGTGGATGTAAAGCTGGAACAGAGTGCGGACAATGTGACCTGGACCGATTGTCTTCCCGGAACCTACAACGCCTCAACGGTGAAACGCTTTTTCCGTTTGAGGGCGGTGGAGAAATGAAACTACAGTCCTTATTCTTGGTTTTCTTTGCTTTAGAGATATTAAATTCTTTTGGGCAGGTCACTTCCACAAACCTTGTAAATGGAGAAATAGTTGTTGTGAGTGGCAATCACCAAAGAAAAGGAGTTACCAATACAATAAACTTACCAGCAGGAAAACAATTTGTAATTCATGGTGTTAATATTTATCCATATAATGATACTAGAGCTAGTTTTGCCTTTGTTCGTCGAGTTATTTCTCAGGGCAGTTATTTCACCATATTCGGTCCGACATCCAGTTGGAATGGTCCTATCATTGGCCCTGCTACTCTTGAGTACGGCCTCCAACAAACAGGAACGTGGAACGGGGGAGCAGATTCATTGATTCAAACAACAGGTAATTTTCTTTTTGAAATTAAGGATGATCCGTTTCAGGTAACAAATCTAGCAAGCGCGTCCGTTTCCTCTGCGTCTGTGGTGGTCCCCGCCGACGCCACGGGGGATGTGGATGTGCTGCTGGAGCAAAGCACCGACATGATCACCTGGACCCAGTGTTTGCCGGGCACCTACAACGCCTCGACGCAAAAACGATTCTTTCGCGTAAGGGCGGTGGAGAAATAAAAAATGAATAAAATAATATTTTACACCTGCCTTTTAACTGCATTTTTATTTTCCGTAAACGCCCAAGAAATAAAAACGGAAGTCTTTCGAACAAACACTGTCCTTAATATTCCTGCGGGACAAAAAATTGAGTGTTTTTCTGCAGAAGGTAAATATACGTACGACAGTTATGATGGAGGCTATGGAATTCGTCTTTTTAGGGGTCCTCGTGTAAAGATTGCCAAAGATTCATCAGAGTTTGTCTATGCGGTTGCTCCTATTGGTTTCGATAGTTACCAGGGAGCTCTGATTGGTATTAATCTAATTTGGGGCAGTGTTTCCTTGATTTCCAGTCCCTCTTGGGTTTATTCAGGTGATAGTTCAAGCCTGACTCTTGAGGGCCCTGTATCCATAAATTATCAAAATACGGGTTCAAATGGGGAGCCGTTCCTTTTTTCATACAAAATATTTAATACTACCTCTAATAATACAATCTCCGCTACATCTGTCGTAATTCCCTCTTCAGCCACAGGCGATGTGGATGTGAAACTTGAGCAGAGCGCGGACAATGTGACGTGGACGGAGTGTCTGCCCGGAACCTACAACTCCTCGACGGTGAAACGGTTTTTCCGCCTGCGGGCGGTGGAAAAATAAAAAAGATATGAAGAAAATAAGAATATTCCTAATATGTTTTGGCGCGGCACAGTCTCTTTGTCTTTCACAACACGTAACATTTTCGCGGCAAAATAATGGAACAAATCAAATCATCGTGCCTGCCGGGGAAGTATGGCAAGTGGTAAACTGGTGTGGTTATGGGTCAGGAGGCACCTTTTTTTATCTTCCAATAGGTGGTGAGAATACATTGGGATTTTCTGGCACGAGTAGTCAGTTGCGCTCATTGGAAAACCCTACTGCACCAATCGGCTTAATTATTCAGGGCCCAGCTACACTGATAGCGGGGCACGAGTTAAGTTGGCCGCATTACAGTTACCTGTTAGTTTTTAAAAAACTCTCTTCCTCAAATTCCATTAGCGCTACATCTGTCGTAATTCCCTCTTCAGCAGTAGGCGATGTGGATGTAAAGATGGAGCAGAGCGCGGACAATGTGACTTGGACGGAGTGTCTGCCCGGTACTTACAACTCTTCAACGGTGAAGCGATTTTTCCGCCTGCGGGCGGTGGAGAAGTAAAAAATGCAGAGAAGATATCTTCCACTTCTCTGGATTTTCTCAAGTGGCTCTCTGATCGCTGGAACCCTTGAATCCGCGGTGTTGGAAACCAACACAACGGTGACCGTTCCCGCCGGAGAGACCTTTGAGCTGATGTCCGCCGAAGCCGCCTATCTTGATACCGGTACCGGAAAATATTCAAACGGGCCTGAAATCTCAGTGAATGTCGGCGGCCGAAGCTTTATCTACAGCACGGGTCCCACTTCTCTTTTGTCGGCTGTGCAGAATGGAATCTCTACGGTTTATACCTACACGTTTAATAACAGCATCGGCAATGCGGCTTCCGCAGCCTCTTTTCAGGCCAATACCTGGGTTTTTTCCGGAGATGCCGGAGTGCTTCCGGTTTCGGGACCCGCCACCATTACCCACCGAGCCAACCAGGGAAATTCGAATCCAATCCTGCTGACTTTTCGGCGGAATGTAACCAGTCCCAACAACTCCATTTCGGCAACCGCAGTGGTAATTCCGCAGTCCGCCACCGGCGATGTGGATGTGAAGATGGAGCAGAGCGCAGACAATGTGACGTGGACGGAGTGTCTGCCCGGTACCTACAACTCCTCGACGGTGAAGCGGTTCTTCCGCCTGAGAGCAGTGGAGAAATAAAGCATAAAGCGAGCCCCTGATGAAACCGTCCCGCCTTCTGCTTTCCTCGTTCCTGGCTTTGGGCTGGGCGGGGGCGGTACGGGCGGACCTCGGCTCTTACGCCTATCTCACCCCGGCCTATCCGGCCACGTTGACGGAAGGGCAGACCCTGGCGTTCCCGTTTGAAAACCTGCCGCTCTATGGCAACACCACCAACGCCTTCGGCAACTACGCGAAAGGTTCGCTCGAGTACACGATGGGCGACCGCGCTCGGATGGATGTGAAGTTTTACGACTCCGCCCTCGCGGCCATGACCGGTACGGTCGCCCGCTCGGTGACGCTCGACAGCACCGGGTCGGGCGTGAAGGAGATCGCTTTCCTGCCGTTCGCGCCCGAGTTCTCCCCGCAGGGCTGGATGGACCGGGAAGGAGTGCTCACCGTGACGGTCACGCGCGGTTCCGTCACGATGCACAAGCTGGGGGCGGTGGTAGTGAAAGACGCCGTGAAGTACACGGGGGACAGTGCACAGACCCAGTATCTCGACGCGGATGGGGACGGCTTGACTGATGCGGAGGAGGCGACGCGGGGAACGAATCCGAACCTGAAGGACACCGACAGCGACGGTGTGACGGACGGGCGCGAGGTGGCCGATGGTACGAATCCCACCAACGCGAACTCGTATAACAATCTCAGCAGGAATCTGGTCGCCTACTATCCGTTCAACGGCAATGCGAATGATGAAAGCGGGAACGGGAATCATGGGACGGTCACCGGTGCGACTCTGACGAACAGCCTGGGCGGAAAAATAGCCTCGGCCTACCGGTTTGACGGCACCAACGCCCGAATCGTGACCAAGAATATTCCCGTTTTCAGTAACAGCTTCACCGCATCCGCATGGGTGCGGCCGGAATCGGTCGCCGCCTGGGGCACGATTCTGGATAGTCGGACCGGGGTGAACGCGGGATTGGGGCTGGAGATCAGCAACGCGGTCTCGTTCACCACGTCGGGCGGCTCCAGCTACTCGCTGCTTTATGCCAGCAATAATCTGACGGTGGGGAGTTGGGTGCATGTGACGGCCGTGTACAACGGAACGCAGAAACAGGTTTTCCTTAACGGTGTGTTGAACAGCTCCGTCGCCTACAGCACGGCGCTGTTGCCCACGACCGAGCCGTTTGTCTTGGGCGACCGTGGAGCCACGAATGTGGTCGCGAACAGCAAGTTCCGGGGAACGATGGATGAGGTGCGGATCTATGATCGGGCGCTTTCCGCGGCGGAAGTGGCACAGATGTACGCGCAGGAGTCGGATCCGGCGGGGTCGGTCTCCGAGGTGTTGGCCCGGTGGGACTTTTCGGGTGGGTTGGGTCCGACGACGACGGCGACGGGAATCACCGGGAACGAGGTGGGGACCACTTCAGCCAATTTCCTCTGGCCCACGCTACAGGCGGGAGATCCCGCGCCCGGGGCCGAGGCCAGGGGATGGGCCGGCGGGCGAAGCAACGGGCGGTACTACTCCTTCCGCCTGACCAACAACCTGACCGTGGCCGTTCCGGTCACGGCCTTGCGAGTTTCGCTTCGGAATTCCGGGCCGGGAACCGGGCCGACGGGTTTTGCGGTGATGAGCAGTGCGGACAGTTACGCGAGCGATGTGGCGACGGGCTCGCTGGATTTCTTTACGCGGGCCTGGGTGAACGTAAACGCGAAGATAAACACCGTGTTGCAGCCCGGGCAGGCGCTGGAGTTCCGGGTGACGGCGTGGGGCGCGAACACGGCGGAGGGAGTCAGCGGTAGTTTGGTGATGGATAATATCGAGGTGCTGGGCGGGGCGCTGGACTCCGACGGCGACGGCCTGACCGATGCGTGGGAGAGGGGATATGGGAGATACCAACTCATCCGTGGCAATCTGACGTGGACACAAGCTAAAGCAGCTGCGGAGGCGTTGGGCGGACATCTCGGTACAATCACCAGCTCGTCCGAATATGATCAAATTGGCTTGGTGGTGGGACCCAACCCCGGAGGGGCTCAGTCATGGTGGATTGGGGCATCAGACGCCCAAATGGAGGGCAACTGGAAATGGGTCACGGGTGAAGCCTGGTCTTACCAGTCATGGTATCCGGGCGAGCCGAATAACGGCGCTATCAGCAATGGCAATGAGGACTACGCCCATATTTACAATGTCGACTGGCGCCTCTGGAATGATGCAGCGGATGAGGTGAATTCAGGGAACACCATCGGATATTTGTTTGAATCCGGTTACCCAACTGATCCGACTTTAGCGGACACCGACGGGGATGGTTTTGACGACAAGGCGGAGACGCTCGCGGGTACGGATCCGAACAGCGCCACGGCTTTTCCGGACACGCTGGCCCCCGTCATCACCCTGGCGGGTGTCAATCCGCTGGAGATTTACAAAGGCGCGAGTTTCACTGACCCGGGGGCGTTGGTGACGGACAACAAGGATTCTACGCGGACGATTACGGGCACTGGCACCGTGAACACCGCCACGGTGGGGATTTACACGCTGACCTATACGGCGACCGATGCGGCAGGGAATTTGGCCCTTCCGGTGACCCGGACAGTGAACGTGGTGCTGGATCCGGCGGCCGATGAGGATGGGGATGGACTGACGAACGGATCGGAACTTTCCGGCGGTACCAATCCTTACCAGAAAGATTCCGACAATGACGGAGTCAACGATCCGGTGGAAATTGCGGATGGGACGGATCCAAACAATGCATCCTCCTTCAAAAACCTCAGCAAAGGCTTGGTGGCGTATTATCCGTTGGATGGAAATGGATCGAATCGGGTCAGTGCTCAATTGGTCTTGAAGCCCTACGGGGTCACTTACGAGAGCGGGCTGAAAAGCCAGGCCGCCACCTTCAACGGCCAAGACCGGTATTTGAAAACCGACGACCTCTTTCCGATCACCGGTTCACAGTCGCGGTCTGTCTCGGTTTGGCTAAAGCCGAGGACGCTGGTTGGCGCCTCCGCGATCGTAAAATGGGGATCTTACGATAATCCCGGGACGACCGACGACTTGGGTTTTGGCAAGGCATGGGCTTTTCATCTCAGCGATGTCGCCTCAGGTTCCGCTTTCGTAAATACGCACTACCGAATTTACGGCCCCTCGGCCAATTCGATGAGATATTCTACAAATTCATGGATGCACTTGGTCTGTTCTTACAATTCGACGAATGACCAGATGACGCTTTATCTCAACGGCTCACCGATTGAGACGGCGGTGGCTCCCGGTCCGTGGGTGAATGGCATCGACACCGCATCCGCACCACTTCTTGTTGGCATCATCAAGCCGGCGAGCGGGCGGTCGGCGGACGGTTGGCACGCTCCCTGGGACGGCTGGATCGACGAGCTGAAAATCTATAATCGCGCCCTTTCCTCGGGTGAGGCAGTTCAGCTTTTCCAGGCGGATACTCCTAACCATGCGCCGGTGGCGAGCGGGTCGGCCACGCTGGCGGCGGTGCCGCAAAATTCCCAATCCTATGTTTTGCCGGGGGATTCGGTGGGCGCGCTGTTCACCCCGAACTTCTCCGATCCGAGCGATGCCGCCCGAACCAACACCGTGGCTAAATATCGGGTGGAAACAACCGTGAACAACAAGATCGCCGGGAGATTTCCGAATTCCCATGGCTTTGCCATGTTAAAAAAGAACGGTGCGGTTCTCTCCTGGTGGGGGGCGACCTACGGGGGTGGGAGTGTGGCCTTCCCGGCCAGCCAAGTTGCCGCCGGAGTCGCGGAGATTTTCTCCGCCGATGCCGCCTTTGCCGCCCTGATGGAGAACGGATCGGTGGTGACCTGGGGCAGTGCCATGTACGGGGGCTCCAGCACCGGCATCACCGGGGTCAGGGAGATTTTTTCCACCGCCACCGCCATGGCCGCGTTGAAGACCAACGGTTCGGTGGCCACCTGGGGCGATGTGCATTGGGGGGCGAACGTTTCCGCGGTGGCGACTCAACTCACCAACGGCGTGGTCACGATCGCCTCCACGACCGGGGCCTTTGCCGCCCTGAAAACCAACGGATCGGTCGTGGTCTGGGGAGATGGAAATTACGGGGGGGATGTCAGCACGGTGGCCAGCCGTTTGACCCAAGGGGTCAAGAAGGTGGTTTCCGCCGGATCCTCCGGAGGTTCCTTTGCGGCTCTAAAGGAGGATGGTTCCGCCTTTTCCTGGGGAAGATATTATAACGGGGTCTCGCATGTGGATTTGAATATGACCAACGTGGCGGCCCAACTGGCCTCCGGGGTGGTGGAGGTATACCCCGCCACCAGCGCCTTTGCGGCAGTGAAGACGAACGGGGCGGTGGTGACCTGGGGCAGTTCCGCGGGCGGTGACAGTTCCGCAGTGGCGGCTCAACTAACGGAAGGCGTGGTGAAAGTTTACGCCAGCGCCCGGGCCTTTGCGGCGGTGAAGACCAATGGAGCGGTGGTGACCTGGGGCCAAGCCGATTACGGGGCCAACAGCAGCGCCGTGGCCAGCCAACTGGCCGGAGGCGTGGTGAAAATTTTTGCCAACGAGGCTTCTTTTGCGGCCCTGAAGACCAACGGCTCGGTGGTGACTTGGGGCAACGCCGCCACGGGCGGCAACAGCAGTGGCGTGGCCGCGCAAATTTCCTCCGGGGTGGTGGACATCGCGGTCGGATGGAAAGCTTTTGCGGCCCTGAAGGCCGACGGCTCCGTGGTCACCTGGGGGGATGGTGGCCAAGGCGGAGACAGCAGTGCGGTCGCCTCCAGTCTCGCGGGCGGGGTGGTGGACGTGGCGGCATCACGGAGCGCCTTTGCGGCGCTGAAGCAAAATGGATCGGTGATTTTATGGGGCGATGCCACGTACGGGGCGAATCCCGGAAGTGAGGCTGCCCAGTTGGGGGCGGATGTCTTGGGTGTGGCCAGTCCTTTCCGAAAGGACCGGTTGGTCAAGGGGAACGCCCTGGCGGGGGTAGCGGTGACGGGCAACGCGGCCACAGGATCGCAAGGCACATGGCAAATTTCCGGCAACGGGTTTCACTGGACGAATCTGCCGGCCGCTCCCTCCGATGCGTCCGCCGTTTTCCTGGGTGTCGACACGAAGGTGCGGTTTGCGCCAGTAGCGGGATTTATTGGTGCCCCGGGGGCGCTGACCGTCCGGCTGGTGGAAACAGGAGGGGAGTTGCCTTTGGACGGGGCCACCTTCAGTGCGAGCGGGTATGGCGGGACGGCGAAGATCAGCTCCCAGACGGTTTCCCTGCAAACCAGCGTGACGGCGGAGCCGGACTTGTCGGCTCCCATCATCACCCTGATCGGAGCCAATCCTCTGGAGATCTACAAGGGTGCGACCTTCTCCGATCCCGGGGCGACGGTGACGGACAATAAGGATTCCACGCGGACGATCACGGGCAGCGGCACGGTGAACACGAGCACCGTGGGAATTTACACGCTGACCTATACGGCGACCGATGCGGCGGGGAACCTGGCGCTGCCGGTGACGCGGACGGTGAACGTGGTGCTGGATCCGGCGGCCGATGAGGATGGGGATGGACTGACGAACGGATCGGAACTTTCCGGCGGAACGAATCCGTACCAGAAAGATTCGGACGGCGATGGTGTGAACGATCCGGTGGAGATTGCGGATGGTACCAATCCGAATAGCGCCTCGTCATTCAACAGCCTGAGCAAGGGACTGGTGGCTTATTATCCGTTCAACGGAAGTTATGAAGATGAAAGCGGCAACGGGAATCACCTTAGCAACCGAGGGGCTTCCTTGACGCAAAGCATGGACGGATCTCCCGACCAAGCCTTGCGTGCCCAACCGAGCCAATATGTCATTAACTCCAACATGTCCTTCCGTCTTTCCGGGGACAAAAATTACACCATTGCCTTGTGGTACCGGGTGAACAGCCTGCTGAACACTTATGGCATGATTTTCAGTTTGGGGAGTGAGGGGGAATGGCACGGTTATGCTGACCTGAGCAACCTGCGATTATCGCTTTCCACGAATCGTGATGAACTACACAAAATTAACTTTGAAGTAGGGGCTGGAACAAACGGCGACTACTTCCTGCCGAATTTTTCTCCTACTCCAGGTCAGTGGATCCATCTTGTGAGCACCATCACCTCGGCTGGAGAGGTGAAGCAATATGCTAATGGCGTACTGTTACAATCCGGAACCCATGGAATCCAGTCCACGGAAACAGTACCTACAATTCTTAAGCTGGGTCATTGGTACTACGATTTCTACGCCGACCAGTCCTTAGACGAGTTTCGGATTTACGACCGAGTGTTGTCGGTTGGGGAAATCAACCAACTGGCAACGGAAGGGCAGTTCGGCTTCACCCAGACCACACCCATGTCCACGCCTCGATGGTTTCATACCGCCACCAAATTACTGGATGGTAGGGTGTTAATTGCGGGTGGTTTCAATGCTTCCAGTCCATCCCTTGCAAGTGCGGAGATTTACAATCCTACCACAGGAACGTGGTCCAACACTGCCTCGATGGGGCAAGGGCGGGGAGGGCATCAGGCTGCCCTGCTCCCGAACGGAAAAGTCCTTGTTTTCGGCGGCTTTAACCACGCCACCGACCAGCCTATTGCCAGCGCCGAAATTTTTAATCCTGCCACCGGGGAGTGGACCCCGACTGCGCCGATGTCAGTCACTCGAAAGCTTTTTGCCTCCGCCAAACTTAGCGACGGCAGGGTTTTGGCAGTGGGCGGATATAGCGGCACCTCCAACCTGGCCAGCGTCGAAATTTACAACCCAACCACGGGCGTTTGGTCGGCTGGAACCCAAATGCTCACCCCCCGGCGAAACCACACCGCCACCCTGCTCGCGAATGGAAAGGTTTTGGTCGCAGGGGGCGGGCAGGGTTTCGACGGGGCAGGATTCCAGAGTTTTTCTTCCGCGGAGTTATACGATCCAGTAGCAAATCAGTGGAGTGCCACCGGATCCATGGCGACGCACCGCGATAATCACACCGCCACATTGCTTCCCGACGGCAAGGTTCTGGTTGCCGCCGGGGGTCAAAACAACAGCTCCAACTTCCTGGCCGATTCCGAAATCTATGATCCCTCCTCAGGGGCCTGGTCAATTGCCGGAAGTTTTTCCGTAACCCGTCAAAACCATGCGGCGACCCTCTTGGGTGACAACCGTGTTTTGGTCACCGGCGGGCACGGCTGGGATGGAACGACCGATACGGTGAGGGCCTTTTCCTCGCTGGTGGGTTCATGGAATCCCGCCGTATCCATGTTGCAATCTCGTGCCTTTCACACGGCTACCCTCTTGAACAATCGGCAGCTGTTGATTGTCGGTGGAACTCAGGGAAATGGCGGGCCTTATCTTGCCACGGCTGAACTCTATGGCTTGCCGGGAGATCCGATCGGCACCCCGCCGCTCCTTTCCCTGACCAACAGTCTGGCGGGTCAGGTGGGGGCGGCGGTGAGTTATGCGGTGACGGCGAGCGGGACGGCTCCGATCAGCTTCAGCGCGGCGAATCTGCCGGCCGGGCTGTCGCT
>Ga0194129_10004770_pt1 | contig 17789 bp, 20 predicted proteins | sample TA2KigCa35mmetaG_FD_150862 | JGI IMG/M metagenome (GOLD analysis project Ga0194129, IMG submission 150862) | Freshwater microbial communities from Lake Tanganyika, Tanzania - TA2015038 Kigoma Deep Cast 35m | ecosystem: Environmental > Aquatic > Freshwater > Lake | place: Tanzania: Lake...
GCCTTCCATTCCTGGATCGTTATCTCTATTAGTAAATTTATATTCACCATTATTTAACACCTGTAATGCAACAAAACTTAATTTATCATTATCAGATAAATTGTCGTTTTTAGCTAAATAAAATGTTGGAAATTCATATTCAGAACCAAATCTATATCTCCCAAAGTAACTTCCTCCTGGTTCAGTAATACACCATCTAGATCCACCTGGTAATTTTTGAGAAGCACCATAAGTGATACAGTTGCCTTGTTTAGCACCATTCCAAATAGTAATACCATTATCTTGATAAACTACATCTGGTGTAGTATCTTCTTCTTCATCACTTGGTAATTCAGCTCCTGGAGATGCTGTAACTATTTTAATTAATTTAGATAATGGAACTATAACTTCAAATTTACCACCTGCTCCTTGTTTTATTAAATCAGTTCCACCCTTAGCAATAATACCTGATTTTATTCTATCAAAACGTTCAATATATGTTTTTAATTGATCATCTGTAATTTGAATATTTAAATCATCAGCCTCTTCTTTGTAATGCTTCATTATTGCATCCATTGCTCCTGTTGAATATTCATTAAGAGCTGATAAATTATGCACAACGTGTAATATAAATCTATCTATATTTCTCATCTATTTTGTTTTACCCCATGATTTACCTTTACCTGGGTCTGAACATTGAGACGGGGTTGGGCGACAAGATGGATATTTAGATCGTGTTTCACCTTTTTTACGGCCACAAGGTTTACATTTCTTTCTTCCTGTTTTTTTGTCTTTACGACATGTATTGCAATCAACCCAACCACCTACTTTACCAGTAGCACCTTTACGCTTAAACCAAGTGCGGAGGGTTTCTTTTTGTTTTTCATCTAATTGATCAAGTTCTTCTTTAATTCCTTTCCAAATATTACCTTTACGACAGCGTACAATTGCGCCTGATTTATAAGCTGATGGTTTATCATAACGACGATCAGCGATGCGTTTGCAACGATCTTCGTTAAGAATTTCGTTTACTATATCTGTTAACTTAATCATAGCAATAAATATTTATTATTCATCTAGATATGTAAAAGTAGTAGAGCCTGCTGCTGACCATCTATCAGAATTTTCACATATCCATGTTTTAGTTGAAAATCTAAAATATGGTATTTTTAAGTCAGTTGATGGTGTTTGAGACTGATGTTTCCACAATATTCTATTGTTAGGTTGAGCTGCAAATTGGCCATTATCTAATTTAATTATATTAAATGATTTATGCTCATTTGGTGTTTCTGACCAAGATACGTCAACTTCATTAGGATCTGAGGAACATGAATCTATAGTAAACAGATAATAACCAGGTGCTCTAGATTTATCTTTCATTATTACCTCACAGCGTGCATTTCTTAATCGTTGTTTTTTAATAACAGCAATATTGTATGAGAAACAATCCCATAATTGTAACCAATCTAATGGATATAATTTATTAACATCTGTTTTCCAAACAAAGGCATGAATAGGTAATTTATCAAATAAAGCACCATAATCATGTATAAATGATTCAAAGTATAATGCCTGATTTGGGATTGATTTTGTAGTAATCCAATGTGCTGATTCATATTCCCCTTTGCCAAGGAGAGTATTGTTTTTGTCTTTTTGAAAATCGTATAAAAATTCCTTTCTTACAAAAACCTCTATTGGTGGAATATTAGCTACTAGATACCCCATTATTTTTCTCTAATAAGTAATTCACCTAAAACTTCCATACGGCCTACTTGTCTTTGAAATTCGTTTTGGTTCATATCTAAAGAGATACTTTTTAGAATTTCATCAAATTCTTTTTTAGCAGCTTCTTTATCAAATTTACCATTTATAGCTTTTTTATAATAAGGTGCTTTTACATAAAAGTGATTATAGGTTAACATTGCTAAACCACCTTTTTCTTTAGCTGTTTCAGCTATTTTAGCGGCACCTTTAGCACGTGTAGTGGCAAAATCTTCAAAAGTTTCTTTTGCTTCTTTTAATATGTCAGTTAATTTAATCATTTTATTATTGATTTGTGGTAGATTTTAAAGTTTTAGCTAATTGTAAAGCTTTATAATATTTTTGGTTTTTATCTCCTAATTGTACTCCTTTTTTATTATCGTCTTGGTCCATTTTTTTAAGACGAGAAAGTTCTTTATTAATTTTAGACATTGGAACTTTTTCATTTTTAGGAATACCTAATCTTGCTCTAACTGTACCTTGTTTAAGATTACCTGATTTTTTACCTTTTGCAGCCATTTTTTCATATGTATCCCCTTCATCTATGTTTTTTTTAGACCTTCTTACTATGCTCCATTTAGGTAATTTTTCGCCTTGATATTCACCATCCATTTGATAATTACGAACTGAATAACGTTTACCTGTTTCTGGATCTTCTAATGTAAGTTTATAGCGATTAACTCCTTCTCTTGAATTTTTTATTACTTTTAATTCTAAAGAATTTTCTAATTTCTTTCCTTTTAATGGAAATCCTTTAGGTGCTCTAACTACATCACCTGGTAATACTTGACCTTTATAATTAGATAAATTAATACCTATTTCATTTAATATATCAAGTAACTTAATCATTTTTTAACACAATTAGGATATCTTTTACCAAACATTTTTTTAAAACCTTTTTGAACATATCCTTTCCAACATTTTTCATTTAACCCACCAGGAGTATCTAATATTTTATTTGTTTTAGCATCTCTATTATATCCACAAGTACCTTCTTTTTTTACAGGAGCATATCCTGAACCATATGGTGCTGCTTTACCTGATTGTGGATCAGCAGTTTCCTTATTTAAAGTTTTAGTTTTTCTTTTAGATGCTTCTTTACGTTTTTCAATATAATCTAAAGCACGTTTTAAGCGTTTTTTTACCTCAGGATCTTTAGCTTTACCATAAGCTGCTCTAACACGTTGATGAATTAAATTAATAATTTGTGATTTACGAGCGTGTTTTTTAGATTTAAATGATGCTTTAGATAAAGTATTTTTTATATCTTGAGCTGATTTAAATTTTATACTAACTGTATCTTTTGGATTTTCATCAGTATATAAACGACGACCTGATCCTTTAGGTTTTTTACCTGTACCTGTTTTAGGGTCTGCTTCGTTTAATATGTCTATTAGTTTAATCATTTATACTTTATTAAACATTTGTTGTAATTTAGCAGGAGCTACTTTTGCATCTCTTGACTTTTGATCTACGTTTATAAGTACGGTTTTATTTGGATCTATATTCTTTGCTTTAATATAGTAATTACCATCTCCTGTAATACCTAATTTTTTAATAAAATTATCAATATATTTTTGATCAGTCGTATGTTGAGATAACAGTTCCTCTAATTCACTTTTTGTTAAAACAGTGTTTGGATCTCCAATATTTTCGGAAGGTTTAGAGGTAGTAGCTTCATATTTTTCAAGATATTGATCTAAAACCATATCAACATCTCTTGCATCTTCTTTTGGTCTTCCTGCAATATTTGAAAGTAAAATAGGAATAGGAGCATGCAAAAGTACATGCTTTACATTAGGAACATATTTTAATATACCGTCATCTATATCATCAAAAATAACTTTTTTCCAACCACCATGTTTATATTCTTGAGCCATATACCACTTTCTAGAATCAACACTAGGTATTAAATCTTTATTATGTGGATGTAAACGAAATCCTACAGTAGTATCGCCCCTATTCTCTCCAAATCCTCCTTTTCTTTTTTGGGCCATTAATTTATGAAATTCTTCACCTGCTTTAGGATCAGGACCATCTCCTGCATGATCATATTTAATTCTATTTTTTTTACCTTGTTTATCATTCCTACCAAACATATCACTATCTATCTGAACCCACTGGTTTGGGTTAGTAGCTTTATAAAAAGGAACAGCTTTTAATATTTGGGCAGCCATTGATTTACCTGCAGACGAGGTTCCATCAATTAATATAGCGGTTTTATTTTCTGCTATTTCTTTTAATATATCTAATAATTTAATCATTACCATTTTCTACAAGACCAGTATCTAGCTTTAGTACGTGGTCCTGGGTTAGCACAATTATGTCTTGCTCTAAAAGCAGCACGGCGTTTAGGATTATTTTTCTTGATATTCATTCCCTTAGCACCAAAATTAACCTTTACTACTTTACCGGTTTTAGGATTTTTAACATATACTTTAAATTTTTTAGAATCACCACGCATTGGCTTACCTAATGGTACTGTACGGCCTTGATATTTAGCCTCTAACATACAGTCGCAATCAGCCTCGTTCAATTCCTGCTGATAGGCTTCCATAAACTCAGTAAATTCTTTTATATCTTGTTCATTTTCTACATCATATTCTTCAATATCATCTTCATTAATAAAAAATGCTTCATTAATTACTTCTTTAATTATTTGCTTTAATTCTAAATATGTCATTTCCATAATTATTTAGTTGGTTTTTTAGCTGATAAAAATTCAACTTTAGTACGTAATTCAGCTACTTGGGCCGTTAATTCTAATACTATACTGCGTAATTCATCTTTTTCACGAGATGATTCAGCAAGTAATGCTTCTAACTTAGATATTCTATCTTTACAATCGTGACGAATAAATTCTTCATCGCGTTCTTTACGTATTGATTTTTTTTCATAAAATCGGAAAGCAGCAGCACTACCAAGAACGGTAATAGCTGTTACTAGTACTGTGTAAATATTATTATTCATTAATTATTGATAAGTTATTGTCAATAAATATTAAGGATTAATAATGTCCCTTAATTCTTGAATATGGTCCTGTACCTCTTTAGTAAATTTTTCTTTATTAATTCCTTTACCTTTCCATGTTTCTATATCACCCTGTTCAGTTATAAACTGGTCATCTAATTCATTAGTAAAATCAATTAAAGCATCTTCTAAATCTTTAATATATTGTTTAACTCCTTTACTAATTAAGTTTTTAGCGTATTCTTCGAATTTACCTAAACGTTTTAACTCAGTTTCATATGTAATAACACAATTAAAACATTTACCATGTATAGGCCACATTTTTTTATTTAATATGTTGCTTTTCATTGCCTTACCACAGCTAGGACAAGTGAGTGGTAAATTTAAAACCTTTTTTAATTCATCAAAGCGTGTAATGGTTTGTTTAAGACCATTTTTAATTATCCATTTTTTACCGTTTTCTTCCCATATATCATTTTCTTTATGTTCAATTTGAGCTTTAGTATAACCTACTTGTGTTACTGTTTTAGCAGTATAATCTTTTTTAATAATATTACGCATTCGCTGAACATCACGTTCTTTAAATTCGCGTTTGAGCATGTTATCACTCATAAACCTAATTTTTTTAATTCTTTAATTGTATTTACAGCTGAGGTATGATAAATACCTATACCACCCATAGCATTCCATTCATTAATAGTTTGTTTTACATCATCAATTAATATTTTATTTAATGCAGCAAACATTTTTTTATTACCTCTAGAAGTAAAATAGGCATTTTTATATGAATTTTTTAAATGTATTTTTAACCAGGCCTCTTTACCAATACGAGATGATGGATCTTGAGATGGTGCTGATAAAATATTTGGTTTATATTTTTTAATATAACGCCATAATTCTTCACCATCAGGCATCCAATCTAAATTAGCCCAAAAGGATGCACCAGCATCATTAATTAATTTCCAGAAAGCAGAATCGCCTTTAACGTATTGTTTAGTATCTACACCAGTCAATTCTTTATAACCTTTTTCAAAATCAACAAGAACACCGTCCATATCACAATAAATGATGTACATAATTATTGATAAATTTCTTCATGCTGCTTACCAAAATCTCTTAGTAGTATTCCAGCCATTGCATTTGCTTCATTTTCAATATTAGAACCTGTTTTTCCACTTTTATAATTAATACGTCCGTCTTCGTCTTGTTTACGGTGTACTAATTCATGTGCTAATGTTCTTAATATATCACCCATATTTCTGTTACCTACATACACCCATATCTTACTTTCATTTGGATTAAAATAACCAAAACTCTTCATTTCTTTTGCCTTATCGTTATCATAAGATAGAGATAAGCTACGAGGAGGGTTCTGTATTCCCAAGTTTTTAATAGCAAATTTTACAAATTCACCAATAGTACCTGTTTCACTTTCATTTAAGCGTGTCTTTTTAGGTTGACCTAAATTTAAGGTACCCATTAATACTTTAGGTGTTTTACCTAATGCCTTTAAAAACATTAAACGAGTATTACCACCAACTAAATGATATTTACCTTCATCGTAATTTAATACAAGTGGTGGATTTATATCTTTATCTGCTTTAATAGCAGCTAGAGTTGGTTTCCAATCTTTACCATATTCGTTTGCTAATTCAATAGCATCTTCAAGTGATTCTATATCCCAAGAATCAGTATTTTCTAAATTAGACCAAATATCATCACTTAATACAACCATATTACCTGCTATAAAAGCATATTCCATATCAGGAATAGGAACATTAAATTCACCTGCAACACGTTCAATTTCATCTCTTTCATCTCTAACAATATCTTCAAATGCTTCACCTGCATTTTGATATTTTTTTTCTTTTAATTCAATTGGTTCACCTTCATCTTCTACTGGAGGTAATTTTTTACCAATTGTATTTGTAAAATCAGTAATATTAATTCCATCTGGAATAAATTGAGCAATAGCATCTGCATTATTTCCTTGGATAGCATTCCTTAATCCTGTAGCATTTATATCATCAACTGTACCAGCATCAAATGTTTTTACGTTTGGATAGTCCATACGTTTGAATCTATTAGCTTCACCTTTGCCAAAGGCTACTATAAAATTAGTATCAGGATTATTTTTAACTAAATCGTAAGTTTCTCTAATAGGATTTTCTAATGCAACACGTATTTCAACATTATTATCTAATAACACTTCTTTATACAAATTCCACACAGCAACACTTTCATCAGCTGTTACACCTTCACGTGTTTTAGGTGATACTAATATAACTACTTGGTCAGCATTTTGTAATAATTTTTTAACTACCTCAACATGTCCTTTATGTGGTGGTTTAAAAGCACCTGGGAAGATAGCAATTATTTGTTTATCTTGTTCAAGTAATGTGTTTGCTATATATTGTCCTAAATTCATTTTAAAAAGCTATTTACTTTGTTTTTAGCATCATCTATAGATGTAAATTCGGGTGTTGATTGTAATAATTGTTGGATACTAGTATTTAAATCTGCTATTTCTTTATCACGTTTTGCTTTTTCATCTGGTGTGTATACTTTGCCACTACCTTTTACTGTTTTAAAAAATCTTTCTTTAGCAACAGCAGGATCATACTCTAATTCACCTTCAGGATCATTATTAATTAATATAAATTTATCATCAAAGGCTTGTTTATAAGTATCAATATTACTATTTACACCAGCCCATGTTTTTAAAACAATAGCAGGTGGTAATGAACGACCTCCAGCTTTAATACGATTAGCGTTACGTTCTAATGATGTGTAAGGTGAAACCCAAATCATTACCATCATCGTGTCATATCCTAATGCTTCTAATTCAGCTTTTTTCTTTAATAATGGCTTACTGGCAGCACCAGTACCATCTATTATAATATTTTGTTTTACAGCAGATAACTGTGCATATTTTTCTTTAGTTGCTTTTTGAGCTTGACCCATTAATTTACCTGCTTGCGATAATTGATCCTGCGTAAAATCTGCTACTTTTAAACCTAAACCTGCTGCCTTAAGTAATTCCTCATAAGTATCATCAACATTAATTACAGTTAAAGTTTTCGGTATTATTTGAGCAGAAGTATATGTTTTACCAGAACCAGCAGGACCAGCCAGGAATATAGCTTTTAATTTGCCTTGTGCCTCTTTTAATAAATCTAATAATTTAATCATATCTAAATGTAAATAGATGACCTGGACATATCAAGCCACCTATAAATATTTATGATTTTTAATTATTGACCTTTAAGTGGGAAACGTGTCCATCCATTTACCCATATTGGTTTAGATAAGACTTCCATTTCAGCTTTTGTATAATTTTTTTCAATATTACCTTCAGCTAATGCTTTTATTTTTATTTGAGCTGCAGTGAATAGTGTTGATGTTGATTTAAAATTTAATAATGGGTCAAATGCCTGAATTTCATTGTTCTGGAATTTGCTTATACCATCTTTATAAGCAGTTGCTGTTTCATTTGATTCAATTGAAAATGCACCTTTCTGATATCCTAATATTTTAGAATTAGTCATTGTAAATTGTGTTGCACGTCTCCATCTCAAACCTAAATTATGGTTTGCTAATGAAGCAGCATCAAATGGTCCAATTAATATTATTCCATTTAATTTAGGATGTGTAAAAGGTTGTGCGGTTGAACCTGTTCCATCATTGTCACATTCTACACCATTTCCAGCATCACCATTATCTACGAATTGAGGATCTCTTTTTGATACACTATTTGTTATAGTTCCTACATAACCAAAATCGAAGTCGAAATCATCATCTGCCGTTGCGTATGCATATAAATTTTTAGCATTTACAGTTCCACCAAAGAATTCAAATGCATCATCGTTAGCGTAGATAGTTTGAACATTCTCAATGATTGTTCCACTACCAACACCACCTAATGTTAAAGCATTAATTTCAGAGTTTGGCATTGCTGCAATTCCAGCATACTCAATACGAACATATTTTAATATTCCGCTATTATCATTAGGTAATTCACCACCATATACTCTACCAATACCCCCCTCAATAGTTGGATAAGTTGATCTATTAGTTGGTGCTAACCCTAAAATTACAATACCACCCCAATCACCAGGTGCTTTTTCACCATCTGGTTTTCCAGAAGTGAATACGATTGGTTTTGATGGGGTACCTTCAGCTATAATTTGAGCTCCTCTTTCAATACATAATGCTCCTTTCTCAGCAATATCAGATATAATCTTAGTTCCTGGTTGGATAATTAGTCTAGAGCCATTTGTAATGTATACATAACCTTTAAGGGTCCATACTTTATCAGATGTTAATGTGATAGTTTCATTATAGGTGCCGCTTAACACTGTTGAAAGAGGTACATTGATTGGTTTGTCATCACCACCTAAGTCTTTACTACATCCAAAAAATCCTAATAATAAAATAATTGCTAATAGCTTTCTCATAGATTTAAATTTAATGTTAATGAGATTGTTTGTTCGTTGTTTGTTTTAATTAAATTACCTTTTGTTTTTTGATAGTAAATTGATGGTTGCGCAATCACATCACCTACTGCCAATTTAATTTCACCTTTATTTAATTTATGTAAATATACTATATCTATAACATTTCTAGAATTTTCAAATATATCAGCATATCCTTGAAAACCTACTGCTGATATTCTGTCTCCAACTCTATTATATGTAATATTTAATGTATTATTTTTCTTATGTAAATTCATTCCACCGTTAAGAACGTAATCAGATTGACCTTGCATTCTTCTATTTAATCCTTTAACATTTGAATTTATTAAAGAAGTGTTAGTATAAAAATCAAGCCAATTATTTATTTTTTTACGAATTTCTATTTCAACACCATATAATGTAGCTGATTTTGGGTTTGTGAATGTTAATAGTAGATTTGAAGGTACAGAGCCATCTGCTACTATTTGTTCAATTGGTCTAACAAAGTTTTTACCAAATGCTGATATTGAAATATTTTCACCACTCTTTGGATACCATTCATATTTAAGATCTAAATTATATATGTCAGATTTTTCTAACTTTGAGTTACCTAATATTTGTGCGTTTCTTACAAAATCATAATAAGCAAAATTAGCTACTTCTCTAAATTCAGGTCTTGCTAATGTTTTACTTAGTGAAAATCTATACTTTGTTTTATCTAGATTATATGATAAATTTAATGATGGTAAAGGATCTAAATATTCTCTATTAACATTTACTTTAGCACCACTAAAATCAGCTGTGTTTACTTTAAATAAATTATATTCTGCTCTTAAACCAGTATTTAATTTTAATTTACCAAAATCTTTATCATACATTACAAAACCATTAGCTAAATCAAAATTAGCTGAGTATTTGTCTGTATTATTTGTAATTTCATCTAGTAAATCTGTTGATTGATATCTAAATACTCTAGCTTGGAAGTTTCTTAAACGTTTAATATATCCACTACCTACTTTAATATCACCAAAATCTTTACTAATACTACTATTAAATGAATTTTCATCCATTACACTCCAAAAACGATATGTATCTCTCCATGCCGTTTGATATGATTCATTTATACCTAGTGATTTTGTAATTGGATTTACTCTATAGTCAGGTTGGTCGCGCAACATTAAATTATGTCCTAAATTAATATTCCATGTTTTAATCTTAGCATCAAACTGAGTATTGATGTTTGTTTTAATAGTAGTATTAGAAGAATTACTTCTTATATTTTGTAAATTATCAAAATTATCTCCGTTACGAGTTAAATATGATTCTTCAAATTGATTATTAAATAATGTTTTTAAACTATATCTATTTTTCCCAATATAAGTTACATTCAATAATCCATTTAATGATTTAACATTAGTAAATAATGTATCTTTATATTTGTAAGCTAATTCAGTAGAAGATTGATAATCTTGTCTATCAATATAATTCAATAAAAATGAATTACGAGCAGTAGAACTAAATAATATATTCCAATTGTTTTTCTTAACACCAAAAGATAAAGCTCCATTTAAATTAGGTAATGAAGTAAATTGTTTAACAATAGGAGATGGCATTAATTTTGTATATGCTCTTTTATCTCCATTACTACCAATACGAAATTTATATGTTGATGGAAAATTAGAAGGAAAACTAATGTAATCAACTAATTGAAAATTTTTATTTGTAGATATTAATCCATATCCACTGCCTAAACTTAAACTGAAAAAGTTATTAGATACCTCTTTAGTAGATACTTGAATTAATCCACCAGCAAAATCACCAGGTAAATTAGCTGTAGATGATTTATTTACTACTATATTATTAATTAAACTAGAAGGTATAATATCAAATGAAAATGCTCTACGGTCAGGTTCAGTAGAAGGAAGCAATGTTTTATTTAACATTGCTAAGTTATAGCGGTCAGCTAATCCTCTAACTAATACAAATTTATCATTCTGTATCGTAATACCACTAACACGTTTTAAAGCATCACCAACAGTTCTATCAGGTGTTTTTTTAATAAAATCAATTGATATACCGTCAGACACAGCTAAATTATTACGAATAATATTTATAACAGCGGCTTCGGTTGATTTTTTACCTGTAAAACGAATAGTAATTTCAGATAATCTTTTATCAAAAAGTGTATCTTGTGAAAATAATGATACAGGAATTAATAAAATTAGTAATAATAAATATTTCAACTAAGTGAATTTTAATTCACTCATACGTATTACTCACTTATTTTGACAGTTGTCGGTAATAACTCCGTCATTGGCTTAAAATCTGGGTTTTCAAGTCTATATATTTCGTATATATTCATAAACATTTTGAAGTTTTTATCTATATTTCCAATCTGTTTAAATTCCCATCCTTTACCTTGTATTTTACCTCCTTTACCCTCACCACGTGTATTTGCTTTTAGCCACAAAATAGAGGTATCATCTACTTTTTGATCATGTGTTTCATTCCATGCTGTAGCATAAGCGGCTGTTTGTAAATCATATGATGTATGAAGTGAATTAGATGTTTTGATATCAACTAACCAAATCTTATCTAGAAATTTTAATACTAAATCGGCAGTACCAGCAAATTTATGTTCATCTGAAAATAGATGATATTCTGCTGTTACTAATTCTGGTTTATGTGTATTCCAAAAATCAGCAAATTTAAGAATCATTTTCCAAACATCTAGATTATACTTAGCATTTCCATATTCATCAATCCATTGTATTTCATTTCCTTGAAGAAATTCTTCAATTGCAACATGTACTTGAATACCTTCATTTGCTGCTTTAGAAGCAATAATATCTGAATTATGACCTACATCTTTTAACCAGGAATGAAAAAATTGATTTTTGGGAAAATAATTTAATATTGAAGTAACTGATGGATAATATTCACCGTTGCGTCTATAAAATCGTGAATCTAAAACATTAACTTGTTTATCACCTTCAGAATATTCAACGATACGTTTGATTTTAGGATCTTTTATAATGTTTGTACTTTTGTCAATCATATTAATTGTAATTTTTTCTCAAGCAAGCTCTGTAAATTCAGAGGTTTTGTTTGCTCAAGATTAGTTAGGAATTTGTCAAAACCTATTTCATTAGCATCTTTACCTTCCATTTCAACTAAATATACTTCTTTACCATATGACATTAACATTTCAGCTTGTTTTAAAGCATCTTTTCTAGCATCATTGTCTAAAGCAATATAAATTCTATCAACAGAAGATTTCATTAATTTTTCCATTAATTTGCCATGTATTACCTTTCCAAATAAAGGTATAACATTTCGTTTAATAGTGAGAGCATCAAATATTCCCTCAACAAAAATAATAGGAGCATCCCAATTTATAAATAATTCCCACCCAATAATATCTTTAGCAGATGTAGGAGGATTTTTATATTTACGATCTGAATCTTTATAGGAACGGGCTATAAAATAATTTAATTTTCCATTTTCATCGTATGATGGAATAATAATACGTTCACTATAAGTTCCATCTTTACAAAAACCAATATTATATTTTAAAATATCGTTTTGTGTTAAGTTGCGTTTTTTTAAGAATTTTAAAGCATGTTTTGCTTCAATTTGGGTAATTTTATCTTTAGCTATATTAGATAATGAAATAAATTCTTTAGGTAGTTCAAGTATATTTGAGAATGTAGTTTCTTCTTTTTTAGTTGGTATTACTAATAAATTTAATTCATTAATTTTATTTTTAGATGCTTTAATCTTTTTAAATAAAGTAAGTAGTGTTTTACCCTTAGCACCACACACCCAACAATGCCAGAAATTCTCACGTTTAGTTGTTGTATGTAAGTTAATTTCCATTTTATTTTTGTGATGATTACAGAACGGACATTTAAAAGCATAATTGCCTTTACTAGTTGGTTGTCCTTTACCTAGTATAGATTCTACTAGGAATAGCAGAGCTGTATTATCCATAACCTCAAATATACGAAATATTTTTGACTATAACAAATCTTTAGTAAAAAATTTGCCTAATATGTTATCGTTATAAGATCTATTATTACCAATTAAAACTTCTTCTTTACATTGATAATGCATTTCCCAATATGTTAGTTCTTTTTTTGTTTTACATTGTTTAAATATCCAACACTCAAAATTCTTTTCACCGTATTCTTTAATGTCAGCAAGTAATTGCTTATTAGAGCCCCAATACGTTTTCCAATCGCTTTCAGTACGAATTATTTCATAAGTTGGTTTACGACCAGGTCCTATTTGTTCGGCTAATTGTTTTTTAGTGAGTTTACGTTTCTTATTATTCCAAAACACTTTTTTACCAATATAAAACTTTCCAGTTTTTAAATTAGTAATCTTATAAACAAAACCAAAATGTTTTTCGGGATTAATTATATCCCAACTTATCCATTTAAATATCATATTTTACAACAAATGTCATATCTGTATTAGGAGATATTAATAAAGGTTTAGCAAATTTAGCTACCGCTAGCAAATCATTATCATCATTATATAATCCTATTTGTGTAGCATAAGGGGTAAAATCGGAACCAGTGGCAAAGTTTCTAACTGTACTATCAATTGAGCCAGTTAAAGTATATCCATCGCTTGAAGATACTATGTACTGGCTACCTGATATATGTAAAGTAGGGTTATAAGATAAATTAAAATCACTTTCATTAATTAAACATCTTACCTCATTTTCTTGAATAATATATTCATTATCAAAGTTTACTGTAAAAGTATTTATAAATAGTTGCTGGTATGATTGGTTAGTAATAACTACTAATCCTTGAGCATAAAATATATTACCTATATGAGTAGTAGAATCATATACATTACCATACCCATCATCATATACATTAAGAGTAAGTGAAGCAGATGCTACTGTAAAAGTATTAGGCATTATTTTATTACCATATACATCTCTGTTAATACCTAAAATACTAATGGTTTGATTTGCTCCTGTAGGGAAATTTTTTATAAGATTTTTATTATCATTATATACAAAATAAGATGAAGTAGGGCGCTGTTGAGAAGCAGATTCATAATAAATTGAACTTGCTAATGAAGAAGTATTTAAAGAAGAGGTATATGTTTGATAAAATAACTGGTTTATTCCATTGTAAATTAATCGTTGGTATTGGTTATTAGATACAGGATCATTTACAGGGGAAAAACTACCTGTAACATTTTTTCCAGTATATATAGTTGAAAAAGTCGGAGAAGTTGATCTAGTAAAATTCCAATGTTTATTAGCAGCGTAAGGTACTACTGTAACATCCGATTTGTTTAGTTTTTTGAAAGCCGACATGCATTAATAGTCTAATTTAATTCTAATTAAAGCTTCTTTTGTAAAATCTTTTGTTAATGGTCTACTTAATTTAGCTACAGCTAATAATTCATTATTATCATTATACATACCTACTGTTGTAATATATGTTTGAGGACTATTAATTAATGTAGTAAATAATAAATTGCCATTATCATCTATAATAGATGGATTTGTTGTATAATTAAATTCACTATTTTTTACTCTTGTAAAGAAATATCTTGAAGATACTGTTTCTTCTGATTTTAAAGTTATATTTGAACCAGATACTATTGCTTTATGCAATACAAGATGATTAAAATTAGTTGATGTAAATGAAGAAGTATTATAATTTAAACCCCCAGTTGAACCGGTAATAAAAGGAAGAACTGAAGTAGATGATCCTGAAGTTGCATTCAGTATAACAATATTAAGATTTGGAAATAACATTCCATAGTATGAAGATGTAAGAGAAGCATTAGGTACACTATTACTTCCACTAACTATGTAATAAACTTCATTTTCACCTATAAAACGAGTTAAATTAGTAGTAGTGCTATCATCTACTAAAGAAATAGACCTAGTAACACTAGCAGAAGGAGCAGCTAGAGTTAAATTAAAAGAACCAGGTAGTAAAGATTCTTTATAACGAGAACGAGCAAAATTAATTACAAATATTTCACTTCCCGTAGTAGCACCGTTGTCAAAACTAAAATTTTCATTTTCGGTACCATAAACTAAATTTCTATATTCACCATAAACAATACGTGAAGGTGATTTTCCAGGAGCTGCACTATTAATTACATTTGATCCGGAACCATTTTTATTTCCATATTGAAGTGCAAATTGAATAGAGCCGGAATTTGCTACTGTTGCATTATAAACATCTAGGTAATATTCAGTATATCCACTTTGAGTAATAAATGTGCTTAAAGTATTAGAATCTCCTCCTGTATTTGATGTAAATAAACCACGCACTACGGTTTCTGAGCTAATTACTGAATCTTCTGGGTTGTATCTTATAAATGACATAATATTAGATTATAATGTTGATACTTTTTGGATGTTAAGAGGAATTGTAATTCTAGCTCCACTGTCTCTACCAATTACTGTAATTGTAGTAACTAAAGAAGTTAATGTAGAACCAAATAATGTATTAATTGTAGTACCTACAAGTGTAAATGAAGTACCTACTTGAGTTAATGATAATACAGCACCTGTTGTTGTATTTAAATTACTTACAGGAGAAGTTGTTGTAACCCCGGTTCCAGTAAATGTAGATAATAAACGTGAATCAGCAATTGTAGCTGTATAACCATTTGCTTCAAATGTACTTACAGCACCTAAATAATTAAGTGTTTGTGGAGTAATTGTTAATGAAGCACCTTGGCGTAATGTAATACTATTGTAACCTAAGTTAATTACTGGAAGTTTAGAAGTACCACGAGGTAATGTTACTAATTTATAGCGCATAATCTGTGACTCATTAGGAAATGCTTCTAATACAGGTGTATTTTCAATTGCTTCACCATAAAATGCAGATCCGGATGGGTGGTTTGGATTATATAAAGTATAATCAATTTCATCATCTGCTAAAGCAAATTGAGTAATTTGAAAAGAACCATCATTACGGGCTAATAGTTCACGGCCCTTCGTAGTTAATATTGCATCTACTGTTATAAAAGTAGGATTTAAAATTGCCATAATTCTTTATATTGTATATACTATAAATATGTTAAATTTAAAAGTCTCCACCACTAATATTATCTATTGCTGATTGTTCATTAACTAATTTTTGTTTTACTTCACGAGTAATTGTATCTATATTAGCTAATACATCCGGTGCTAAATTATCAGGAATAATAAAACCATATGATGTTTTTCCATCGCGTTTTTGAAAGGCTAAATGAGCATTTGTTTCATCTTCTTTTCTAGTTAATACTAAGAAACGTTGATATGATCCAGATATTAAATTAGTTGAATGTAAACCAGACATGTTGCCACTTAGTTGAACCTGTAATAAACTTCCTGAAATTGCAACATTTTTAACTCTTAATTCAGTAAAAGTATTATCTGAAAGACGTGTTAATATAATATCTTGGGGTTTAATTACAAAATTATAATCAACATCTCCATAAATATTATATAAACTATTTTGAGATCCAGTAAGTGGATTTGGCACAAATATGTAATTATTATTATGAAAATTACTTATGCTTGAATTAAAAGTTATAGTATCAAAACTTCCAGTAGCTATAGAAGCAGATATAGAAGATGTATGAAAATAAGGACAAGTTGTTGATGCATATCCAGTAGCAGCTGCTAATGAGCTTATGATTAAACTACCTGGTGATAAAGAAGCTGTAAAATTGTTAGTTGAAGAATTTACCAAAGAAAATTTTGGAATTATTTTATCTCCAACATTTAATGAAGAAATAGGATTTACAATTTTATTAAAAGATATTTTTGTTTTACCACTCGTATCAGTAGTAAAGTTAGGAATATCATAAAGAGTACCATTATATTGGTAAACATAAGCTCCTTGAACAAAAGGATCTACTGAAGCTGTACAGTAACATGCTGCTGTATCAGAAGCTGTAAGAGAATCACTTGTACTGTAAAAAGTTCCTCCCCCAGAAAAAAAACAATTCCCATTTCCATCACTAGTAATTCCAGTAAAAACAGTATATGCATATAAAGGAGTTCCAGCATTTATTTGCCCTCCACCAAATATAGGAATATCTGAAGGAGCATTTCCAACTAAGCTACCATTTATTGTTTTAAAAGTATCAGTACCACAACTATACTGAGCATAATTACCAATAGATTGGGTGGCTCCTAACGATACAGTTAAATTAATTGGTTCAGTTTGTAAGGTTCCTATTATATTATTATTTTTATCAAAAAATCCAAAACTCCAAGTAATATTTCCACCAGCAGACATAGTTACATTTAAATCAAAAGTAGCTGATGCTCTATAATCACCTGATTCTTGAACTGAATATGTTGGAAAGTTAGTAGAAGTTCCTACTTGATAAAAAGAAGAACCTTCAGTTATAGTATTAAAAATATTATATACATTACCTCCTATTAGAGGATAATTTATAGGAGCAGATCCACTAATATTAGCAGGTGAAGTTCCATTTTTAGCATCCAGTCTGTAACTATTACTTCCTCCTATACTTTCAAAATATATTTTAGGATCACCACCACTACCACTACATGTTCCAAAATATAAAATTGGGTAATAAGAATATCCACTATCAAAAATAGGTTTAGTACCA
>Ga0194129_10004771_pt1 | contig 17787 bp, 17 predicted proteins | sample TA2KigCa35mmetaG_FD_150862 | JGI IMG/M metagenome (GOLD analysis project Ga0194129, IMG submission 150862) | Freshwater microbial communities from Lake Tanganyika, Tanzania - TA2015038 Kigoma Deep Cast 35m | ecosystem: Environmental > Aquatic > Freshwater > Lake | place: Tanzania: Lake...
TAGTTCTTCCTATAGAGCCGTCGTAGACTACGACGTTGATAGGACGGGTGTGGAAGCGTGGTAACACGTTAAGCTTACCGTTACTAATAGCTCAATTGGCTTGATTTATGCACTGAAAAATTTTTTATTGATACAATTAACAATCATTGATTAATGATAGTTTATAATAATTTGAACTAAAGTTTATATAAATATTACTTAACTAAATTAAGAAAAGTTCTTCTAAAATTAGGTTTTTTTTTAATAATAGGATTTTTAATCTCAAAAGGTAAATTATGATTTATTTTTATTATTTTAAATTTTTTTATATTGTAGTTATTGAAAATATTATTTTTTATATAGTGTGAGATAGTTTGATTTAAACTTAGGAAAATGCCACCCTTTTTTAATTTTTGGTAAACAAAAGATAAATATTCGTTGACAGTTTGAATTTGCATTTCTTGAAAGCTACTAACATTTAGAGCTAAATCAATTTTTGTGTTTCTAAGCAATTTTTTCTGATGAGGAAGCAATAATATTATATCAAATTTTTTAATATTCTTTATTGAAACTTCATTTGGAAGAGCTATTTTCAATTTACTATTTGACCTTAAGAATAAAAATGAAGTTATAATTTGATTAGGTAAATCTATATTAATGTACTTTGTTAACAATTTTTCTTTATTTAATATTAAAGATGAAATACTTAAGCCCCCACCAATTTCAAGTACTATTAGTTTTTTTTTAAATCTTTCAATTTGGTTAAGAAGATAAAAATAATCTAAATATCGTTGTGGATGCATTTTAAATAAATTTGAGTTAAATTTAATTTTACCAGTTATATTATTAAATATAATATTTTGGATAGACTTATCATAACTAAAACTAAATAATCTGTATAAAATTTTTTTAAAAATATTAAATAAAAAAAATATTTGGCTATAAATTTTTTTTGGGAAAATATTAATTTCAACGCTAGAAGGAAAATTATTTCCCGATTTTAAATAAACGATATTAGGGCCAAAACCAACAAATGAACTTTCAAGTAATTCCTTCCAAAAATAACTAATTTTTTGAGGGAGAGACCGAGAGACATGGGGCTTTTGTATATATGCTAAAAAATTACATAATCGATAAATATCATTACTTGACCCTTCAAATTTAGTTAAAAATCTGGTTTGGTTGTCATTTTCAATTTTCATCATAATATTATTAAATACATCAATAAAATAAATTATATATAAATATAAACAAATATTAAAAAAAAAATTTTGTGTTATTTTTTAAAAACTACATCTTCTTTTTAAGTCCGTCACTTATTAAAATTGTAATCGGTTTATTTATACAAATACCATTAATAACTTTTTTTCTTAAACCAGAGGAAATTGGTATCTACGCTTTGTATAGTGGTTTATTGCTTATTTTAGTACCATTGTCTGATTTAGGCGTTAATACAAATTTACAATCAAATTTTTATAAAATTAAATTTCAAGAAAATAAAATTTTTTTTTTTAATTTATTAATTTTTAGTTTTTTTTTAACTATTTTTTGGGCTTTAATTTTATTAGTAATATTTTTTTTTTATAACAAATATTTTTACTTTAATAGTGAAAATTTAATATATATCGCAGTCATTTTAGTCACATATTTTTTCTCTTTTTCAAGCAGTTTGTTTAAAAATTTATCTATTTTAAAGAAAGAGGCAAAAGAAGTTGCTATAGTTGATATTTCAAAAAATATTTTAGGTATTTTGAGTTTATTTCTTTTTCTTACGTTTTTAAATAATAAATTATTAAGTCTGTTTATAAGTTTATTAATAACTAACTTCTATGGTTTAATAATTGAAATAATTTTTCTTCGCAAATATTTAAAATTAATAATTAAATTTAAATATTTAAAATATATACTAAAATTAGGCTTAAACTTTTTTAATTTTAACGTCGTTGGTATGGGCGTTTTTTTTGTTGAAAGATTAATTGTAGTAAGTTTTTTTGGAGAATATATTTTAGGCATTTATTATCTTGCACGAAATTTTATTAATTATTTAACTGTCTTTATAAAAGTGATTGTTCAAGTTTATTCTTCTAATTTACTAAAGATAAAAAATATTAATAAAAATTTAATAATTTTTAAAAATTACGTTAGGTTAAATGAAATCGTATTATTTATTATTTTTAATTTTGGGTTAATTTTAATATTTTTTTTAAAAGAATTTTTTTCAATAATTACGCACGATAAGTTTACGGAGGTCTATCACTTGGTTAGTATAGGTTATTTAATGTTATTAAACGTTGTTTTTTTAAGTTTTATTACATGCTCTATAATCTCTAATAAAGAATTTAGTTTATTTAAATATTCAGCAAACTCTACACAAATATTTTTTTTGTTTATAGCTTTCATTTATTCATATTTTTCTATTAATAAATCTATACACTATATTTTAATATTTTTTATTTTGACTAATTATGCCGTATCTTTTATAAGGTACACGTTTACTGGTTCGCGAAAATTTTATAGTAAATTATTTCTTAAATTTATATTTTATTCTTTTTTTTATATTTTGACTCTACTAATCTACGAGAATACTTTCATATCATTTAACATAAAGTTAATTATTATTTTTTTAATCTCAGTAATTTTAATAATTTATTTTTGGTTTATAAAAAAAGAATTTTTTAATATCTTGCAGATAACAAGCTAAATTTTTAAAAACAATAATGAAATTAATTAAAAATATAAATTATTTGAATTTGAGTTTAATAAAATTAAAAAAAGATAAAAATTTTCAATTAATTTTTTTTAAAGCATTAAATATAATGAAGGCAAGTATATTGAATAGTGGAAAAATTATATTTGCTGGCAATGGAGGTTCGGCGGCGGATGCGCAACATTTAAATGCTGAATTGACAGGCAAATATTTAAAAAATAGAGCACCTATACCTTCAATTTCTATAACTACAGATACTTCAGTTTTAACTTCAATTTCAAACGATAGCGATTATAAAAAAGTTTTTTCAAGACAGCTTGAGAGTATAGCAAACAAAAATGATATTTTTTTTGCGATCACAACTAGTGGCAAAAGTAAAAATATTTTAGAGTCTTTAAAATTTTGCAAGAAAAGAAATATTAAATCAATTTGTTTAACTAAAAAAAATTATCCTAAGATTCTAAATAAGTATGCTGATATTATTTTAGGAGTTCCTGCAAAAAGAGTTGATAGAGTACAAGAGATGCATATTTTTATTGGTCATAATTTATGTGAAGAGCTGGAAAAGGCGTTAAGGTAGATAACTTAATTTTAATCTAAAAAATTTTTTTTAAATTATATAATTAAACTAAGTAAATAATTACAGATGAAGATTTTAATAATTTCAAACGAAATACCAGGAAAAAATATCTCCGGGGGTGGTAATTATTTATGGTCTGTTGTTGATATTTTATTAAAAAAGAAATATTCGCTTTCTTTTTTTTTAGCTACTTCATATTTATCTGGAGTTAAAACAAGATTATATGTCTCTAAATTAAATAAAAAAATTAATTTTAAAGTTTTAGACTTAAAATCATTAAATAAAAACCTTTTTAGTAGGGTTTTTGGACATCAAACCTTTATATTAAAAAAGTTAATTGAAGAGATGATTGAAAATAATAAGCCTGATGTTTTATTTTTATACGGGTCGGCTTCTATTATATGGACTAAAAAAATAAATTTTAGAAAAAAGTTTTGCCCAATCGTTGAGATGCCGTTTGAAATTAATAAGATACGTTTCAAATATAGATCAACTAATTTAATTACTTTTTTTAAAAATTTTTTATATTTAATTTTAAGTTATTTATTGCAAAAAGAAATAATTAAGTATTTAAAAGGTATTCCAGTAATTGGACATTCATCAGAAGAATACAGACAAATTTTGTTAAAAAATGATCTTAAAGTTAAATATTATAATCATCCAAATATATTTGAAAATTACAATTTTAAAGCATTATTGACGATTAGAAAGAAAATATCAGATAAGTTTTTTAATATATTAATGCTTGGAAAGATGAGTACTATTAATTATGCACAATATAAATATTTAAATGATGAAATTATTGATTTGATCAAAGAAAGACTGAATACAAATCAAATTAAAATAAATTTAGTAGGGGCAGAAAAATTTAATGAGTTTAACAAATTATACGCTAATACATTTGTTTATCATAAAAAATTTGTAAAAAATGTTGAGTCAGTTTTTTTTAAAAATGATATTATTTTATCTCCTTCTCCTTGTAGTGCAGGATTAAGATCAAGACTACACCAGGCTTTTAATTATGGTTGTGTCGTTCTCTGCACTAAATTTGATGCTTTATCAGACCCATATCTAAAACATAATTATAATTGTCTTATTTCTGCAAACTCATATGAAATTGTAGAAAATATTCTTCAATTAATGAAAAATAAAAAAAAATATAATTATCTTCAACAAAATGCATTTAAAACATTTAAAAAAGAGTTTAATAATACTAAAATTGTTAACGAGTATTTAAGTGATATAAAAAAAATAAAAAATTAATGAAAAAAAAAGTTTTAATTACTGGCATAACAGGAATGGTCGGATCTCATATGCTTGACTACTATTTTAAAAATACAAATTTTGAAATTCATGGTTTAATCAGATGGAGAAGCACATTAGATAATATTCAAAGTCATATAAAAAATATAAATAAAAAATTTCGTATATTTCTTCATTATACTGATCTAAAAGATAGTAAATCTTTAAATGATGTTATAAAAACTATAAAACCTGATTTCATTCACCATTTAGCTGCACAAAGTTTTCCAAAAACAAGTTTCGACATACCTATTGACACCTATGAGACAAATATATTGGGCACTTCAAGACTATTAGAGGCAATAAAGAATTTCTCTAAAAACTCTTTAATACATGTTTGTTCTTCATCAGAAATTTTCGGTCGCGTTCCAAAAGAAAAACTACCTATAGATGAAAACTGCACATTTCACCCTGCATCACCATATGCAATATCTAAAATAGGCACCGATATTATTGCTAGATTTTATTCTGAGGCTTATAAAATGAAAGTAGTAACCACAAGAATGTTTACACATACAGGCCCACGAAGAGGAGATGTATTTGCCGAATCATCTTTTGCGAAACAAATAGCAATGATAGAGGAAAATATGCAAGAGCCTATAGTTAATGTAGGCAATCTTAAAAGTTTAAGGACAGTTGCCGATGTTAGAGATGCAGTTCATGCATATTATTTGTTATTGACAAAAAACCCCATAAGCGGAGAAATCTATAATATTGGAGGCAATCATACTTGCACTGTTGGAGAAATTTTAGATTTTTTACTTTCAAAATCAAAGGTAAAAATTAGCTACAGAGTTGACAAAAGTAGAATACGAATAATAGATGCTGATTTGCAAATACCAAACACAAATAAATTCAGAAAACATACTGGGTGGAGACCAAAGTTTAAATTTGAAGAAACTATGTTAGATCTTTTAAATTATTGGAGAGAGAATGTTAAAAATAAAAAATATTTTTTGAATAGATAAACATGAAAATAAAAGTAGCTGACTATGTCATTAAATTCTTTGCAGACAAAGGAATAGATAAAATTTTTGTAGTTTATGGCGCTGCAAATGGTGATTTAATTGACGCTTTTACTAGAATTAAAAAAACTAAATATATTTCTATAATGCATGAACAAGCAGCAGGTTTTGCAGCAGAAGGTTATGCTAAAGTCAAGAATTTACCGGGTGTAGCTATCGCAACAAGTGGTCCAGGAGGTCAAAATTTTTTAACTTCTATTGCAAATTGTTTTTATGACTCAGTTCCTGCAATTTTTGTGACAGGGCAAATCAAAACTGCTTTTTTAAAACCGGATAAAAAAATTAGGCAAATAGGATTTCAAGAAACGGACATAGTAGGAATTACAAGGCCTATTACAAAAAGGTCAGTAATGATTATAGATGAAAAGAAAATAAAATTTGAACTCGAGTATTGTTACTACTTAGCGACTAACGGGAGACCAGGTCCTATATTGCTTGACATTCCGATGGATATACAAAAAAAATATATTGATCTTAAAAAATTAAAAGGATTTAAAGAAAAAAAAAGCAATTTCAAAATTAATAAAGTCCAAGAGCAGATAAAAAAATTTTTAAATGATTTTAAAAAATCTAAGAGACCGGTTATGCTTATTGGAGGTGGTGTCAGAAATGCAATTAAAGAGCTTCACAAGCTTGGAAAGTTATTAAATATTCCCGTCTTTCCCACATGGAATGCTCTTGATATTGTAACAAGTGATTATTCTAATTATTGCGGTAGAGTTGGAACTTATGGTGGAGCAGGTAGAAATTTTGGAATCCAAAATTCAGACTTATTGTTAACAATTGGCTGTAGATTATCAGGAAGAATAACCGGAGGAAACGTGAAGTCGTTTGCTAGAGAAGCAAAAAAATACATGGTCGATATTGATCCATCAAATTTAAAGACTAAATGGCAGCAACTTAAATTTAACGAAAATATTTATTGTGATTCAAAAATTTTTATAAAAATGCTTATAAAAAGCTTAAAAAAAAATAAACAATTAAAAAAAATTCCAAATAAAAGTAAATGGTTACAAAAATGTCTAGAGTGGAAAAATAAATACGATCCCGTTAAAAAAGAATTTTATAAAAATCATAAGTATGTACAACCTTATGCTTTTATTAGAGTCCTTTCAAAAAAAATGAATAAAAAAGATACCTTTGTGGCTGACTGTGGAGGTAATATTGTTATTTCAAATCATTCGTTTGAAACGAAACTTGGGCAAAGATATTTTACAAACAACGGAAATTCGCCTATGGGCTTTTCTTTTGCTGCTGGTTTAGGAGCATGTATTGCAAACCCAAATGTTAAAACAGTTTGTGTGATTGGTGATGGTGGAATGAATATGAATATTCAGGAACTTCAAACACTTAAGAATTATAAAATCAAACTTAAAACAATAATTTTAAATAACCATATTTATGGAATAACAAAAGCATATCAAAAAACTAATTTTGGAGGAAGGATGGAAGCATGCGGTCCGATTGGGTATAGTCCTCCAAACTTTGTAGATATTTGTCAAGCTTATAAAATAAAAACAATTGAATTGAATCAAAATTCTAAAATTCATGAGATTTTAGATTATTTTTTAAATTATAATAAGGGGCCAATAGTTTTAGATGTAAATTGTCATGAGCATCATACTTACGAACCAAGAATTTTTGGATGGAATACCCCTATAGAAGATATGTATCCATATATCCCAAGAGAAGAATTTAAAAAAAATATGTATATAAGGCCACTTAAAGGTTGGGAAAATCCTGTACTTCCCGAAGAGGAAGATAACAAAAAGGATAATCCAAGTACAATGGAATAGTTTTGAACAATAAATTTTATAACAAAAAAATTCTTGTAGCAGGCGGAACTGGTCTTGTTGGACAAGAGTTAACATCACAGCTTTTAAACATGGGAGGGATAGTTTCTGTTTGTTCTCTTGACAGTAAGGATTTAGCTCCAGTTGGTGTTTCAAAGTATTACAAACTCGACATGAGTATTTTGTCTAATTGCAGAAAAGCATGTAGAGGAAATGAGATTGTTTTTTCTTTATTAGGAGCTACAGGCTCACCGCTAACAAATTTTAATAATCCTGCAACTTTTATGATGGGAAATTTGCTAACAGCTTTAAATATCTTAGAGGGTGCACGTTTAGAAAATGTAAAAGAATTTTTGTACACAAGTACCTATGGAGTTTATTCAAATAAAGGCCCAATGATAGAGGATAAAATGTGGGAAAAAAATCCATCAGAGAATGACAAGTTTGCTGGCTGGGCAAAGAGAATTGGTGAGCTACAAGTTGAAGCTTATAAAAAACAATACAAATGGAAAAAAATTTATATAGTAAGACCTGCAAATATTTATGGTCCATATTCAAATTTTGATGAAAAAAATTCAATGGTTGTTGCATCATTAATAAAAAAATTTTTTAGCAAAAAGAATTTAGTAAAAATTTGGGGAGATGGAAGCCCTGTAAGAGATTTTATATACTCTGAAGATGTTGCAAGAATGATGATTAAAGTAGTTGAAAATGAGATTACCCAACCAATCAATTTAGGCTCCGGTAAAGGCGTTTCAATTTCTGAACTAGTCAATATAATTTTGAACTCTAAATACTTGAAGCAAAAACCTAAAGTTAAATTTGAAAAAAACAAACCAATGGGAGATTCAATTCGAGTTTTGGATATGTCTTTTGCAAAAAAATTTAATATCTGTGCCACTGTCAGCCTTCAAGAAGGTATTGATAAAACAATATCTTGGTATCTTAAAAATCAAAATATTATTTTAAAAAAATTCAATGTTTTTAACAAAACTTTATGAGTTATTTTTTAAATAAAAAAGTTTTAGTTACGGGAGGCACAGGTTTTGTTGGCACAAATTTCGTTGAGGAACTATGCAAAAAAAAAGCCAGGGTGATTGTACCTATTCATTCTAGGCCTTTAAGAATTTCAAATAAAAATATAACAAAAATTAAGGCAGATCTTACAAAATTGGAAGATTGTCTTACCGTTTGTAATGATGTTGATTATATTTTTCATGCAGCAGGAATGGTATCTGCTGCGCAAATGACGGTTAATAATCCTATGACTGCAATTTCAACAAACTTAATTGTAACATTAAGAGTTTTAGAAGCAGCAATGAAAAAAAATGTAAAAAAAATATTATTATTTTCAAGTGGAACTACAGGATACCCGCCATACAACCATGCGGTAAAAGAGGAGGAAATGTTTAAAGATGATCCTGCAGAAATTTATTACGGCTATGGTTGGAGTAGAAGATATACTGAGCTTTTAGGAAAATTTGCATCACAGAAATCTAATCTGAAAGTGGCAATTTGTCGCCCCACAGGTGTTTATGGACCGTTTGACGATTTTAATCCAAACACTAGCCACGTCATTCCGGCTTTGATTAAAAGGGCAATTGATAAAGAAAATCCTTTTATTGTTTGGGGCAGCGGGGAAGAAATTAGAGATTTTTTACATGTTAAGGATTTAGTAAGAGGTTGTATGTTATTGTTAGAAAAATACGCAGTAAGCGATCCTGTAAACATAGGATCAGGTGATGAAGTAAAAATTAAGGAAATTGTAAAAATTATTTTACAAAACTCGGAAAGAAAAAATGTTAAGTTGATATTTGATAATAAAAAACCCACAACTATTCCAGTTAGAAAAGTTGATGTGTCGAAAGCAAAAAAAGTTATTGGATTTAAAAAGATGATAAGTTTACAAGATGGTTTATCACAAACTATAAATTGGTTTAAATCAAGCCTCCAATAAAAATGAATTTCAAATATCCTTTAGCTAATTCTCCGATAGATAAAGAAGATATAGATTATTTAATTCAATGGTTAAAAACTAATCCAAGACTAACAATGGGAGCGATTACGCAAGATTTCGAAAAAAAATGGGCTGACTTTATAGGAACAACAAAAGCAATTTTTGTTAACTCAGGATCATCAGCAAATTTATTAATGGTTTACTGCGCTATAGCAAATGGCAATCTTTTAGTAGGAGACAAAGTAATTGTCCCTTCTTGCGGGTGGGTAACTTCAGTATCACCGCTTATTCAATTTGGCTTAGAGCCAGTAATGGTTGATGCAGATAAAGACGATTATGGTGTTAATTTTGAAGAGGTTGATAAAATTTGTGAAGATTCTCATATTAAAGGAATAATTATTGTTCACCCATTGGGTGTTCCTGTGAATAAAGAGAAGATATTGCGTTTAAAAGCAAAGCACAAACTATTCGTGATGGAAGATTGCTGCGCATCTGTAGGTGCAAAATTTGGTGATGGAAAAAATATTGGCACTGTTGGAGACATGTCTAGTTATTCATTTTATTTTGGACACCAACTTTCAACTATAGAAGGTGGAATGATAAATACCTCAAATCTTTTGTTATATGACAAGCTTTTAGCCCTAAGAAGTCATGGATGGACAAAAGATCTAAGTAGTGACTCAATAAATGATTTGAAAAAATCTGTCAAATTTGACCTTGAAAATGGGCCATTTAATTTTATATATCCTGGTTTTAATTTTAGAAGTACGGACCTTCAAGCTTATATAGGTTTGAGACAGATAGATAAAGCAGATGAAGTATTCAAGGGAAGAAATAAAAATCATATGTTTTATGTTAATAACATGAGTGACAAATTTTCTTTTCAAAAAATTAATAATTGTTGGCCAGTTAGCTTGCACATTGGAATAATGGCCTCGTCTCATGATCATCGAAAAAATATCATAAAAGAGTTAAATAAAAATGGTATTGAAAATAGAGTATGGAGTCACGGAAATCTTGGAAGGCACTATTTTTGGTCTTCAAGATATGGTGAATTTCAAGGAAAAGTCGCAAATAATATATACGAAAGATGTTTTATATTGCCGACTTATCCAGAATTAAGAGTGTCGGATATTGAAAATATTATTAATGTTTGCGAGAAAGCTAGCTTTTAAAAAATATGCTAGATAATGCCTTTGTCCAAAAAATATTAAAAAAAGGTAAACCACAACCAAAAGTTAAGTGGTTTGGCGAGCCTAATCTCGGAAGTTTCTACGATAAAAATGAAATTAATGCAGTTTTGGAAGTTTTAAAAAATTCCAAGGATTGGTCCATAGGATTTGGTCCAAATCCCCTAGAAGTAAAAAAATTTGAAAATGATTTTGCAAAATATTGTGGCACAAAATATGCGGTAGCAGTTTCAAACAATGGAGATGGCTTTGATATGGTATTAAACACTTTAAATTTAAAAGCTAATGATGAAGTTATAGCTCCAGCTTTAAATTTTAAGGCATGGCATATGGTTCTTTCAAGATATAAATGTAAGTGTATTTTTGCAGATATTGACCCAAAAACTTTGAATATTGATATCAACGACTTAGAAAAAAAAATTACAAAAAAAACTAAAGTAATTATTCCTGTTCATTTAACTGGGCTATCTTGTGATATTGATACCATAGATGAGTTAGCTAAAATTTACACCAAAAAAAATAAAAATAAAATTTATGTAATATATGACTCTGCAAGAGCAGCTGGGGGTAATTATAAAAATAGAAAAATTGGTATCGGAGGTTATTGTGAGATATTTAGCTTTCATACTGCAAAACCCATGACCACTTTGGGTGAAGGTGGAATGATAACTACAAACGATAAAAATTTAACAGATAAACTTTACCAGATGAGAAGCTATGGGGGAGAAGAGTCGTGGGGAATGAATTATAGAATGTCCAAGGTGCAAGCAGCATTTGGTATTCAACAGTTAAAAAAACTAGACAAGCTTAATAACTTGAGAATAATAAATGCCAAAAGAAGAGATAATAATTTAAGATATTGTGAAGATTTCATAATACCTAAAGACACGCAATATTCTAATAATATTTATTATATGTATCCTTTGATGTTATCTTCAAAATATACCGAGCATCAAAGAAATAAATTAATTCATATATTAGAAACTAAATTTGGAATTGTTTGTTCGGTTCCAAAATTTATAAATGAAAGATGGAAATACATAGAAAAAAAATTTGGTATTCCAAAACTTATAAATACAAAATTTGTAACTGATAGAATTTTATGCCCAATTATGCACTCGAAAATCAACGAAGATCAAGAAAACTATATCTCTTCAGCTTTAATAGTATCAGTGAGAAAAATTTGAAATTTGTAAATGTTAGTTAAAAAAAAATTTAAAAGAATAATCTCATATTCGTTTAAAAAAAATAATAAATCTTTTAAAATAATAGATCTGCATATTAAAGATTTAAAAAACTTATATATTTTTTTTCAAAAATTTGATGATATTGAAAAAGAATACTTTGGATTTCCTCTTTTCAAACCCACAGCAATAACCTTTAATAATATGCAAAAAAATTTTATACTCTATAAAAAGGAACAGCAACATTGGAATTATTTTTTATTATTTCATAGAAAAACAATTATTGGATTAGCCTATGTAAAAAAAATTGGTTTTAAAAATAAAAAAAAAGAAAAAAATAAATCGCCAACGCTCGGTGGACCATTCCTTTTAAAAAAATACAGACGTCTAGGATTAGGCAACATAATGACAAAGCTATGCGCTTATCAAATTAAATTAGCGGGAAAAAAATATCTATACTGTAGAATTGTTACAAAAAATAAGGCTGCTGTAAAAAATGCATTAAAGTGCGGCTTTAAAATGACAGGAGAAAAGTACAAAATAAGAAAAAACCTTTATGATTTTGAGATGAAAAAACTGATTAATTAAAGATAAAGTTTAATTATCTATATTTATTATATATTCAATATCTTTCCAACTTAAATTTTTTTTAGCAACATTAAACTCTCTTCCTGTTTCTTTATAACCTAAAGATCGTAGGTAATTATGAACAGCTTTATTATTTGATCTTCCTCGAGCATACAAGTATTTTATTTTTTTTAATCTAGCTTGCTCAAGAACTATTAATCCCATTAAATGAGAAAATCTAAAATTAGAATCTTTTTTAATTCTGTAAATTCTATGTTTACGTTTTACCGAATTAAACCAGGTTGGTGATTTAAATTCTTCATCTTTTGAAGATTTATGATTCATTTTTTTTATATAGCTACCGCCAAAACTTCTGCACACTCCTCTTTATAAAGTAAAAAAACATTCCATGCGCTTCCTTCTGATTTCCATAAATTGAAAGAATTTTTAAAATCCAAATAACTTTTGTTAACAGGTCTGAATAATGGAAACCCAAAGTACTCCTTTTCCTCTTCTGTGAAAGAATTAAAATATGCATATAAATCCTTTAAGTTGTCATCATTTAAAGAGTTTATAGTATATTTAGTATTTTCATTTTTAAGTTTAAATTCAATTTTTTTTATTATAAAATTTTGTTCTTCAAAAAATAAAAGTTCAACTACTTCTTTGAGATATGTCATTTGTAAAAATATCAAAATTGTTTTACCATATCATATGATATATGAAATATTTTTATAAAAAATATATAGTTAATTTAATTAAATATTTTATAATAAATTTACAAAGCCCAAATAATGATAATATCTAGAACACCTTTTCGAATATCTTTTTTTGGAGGAGGAACCGATTATCCTCATTGGTATAATTATAATAAAGGAGCAGTTATCAGCGCGACAATTAATAAGTATTGCTATCTTAATGTAAGATTTTTACCGCCTTTTTTTAAATTTAAATATTGTATTAGATATTATCTTAGAGAAGAAAGGTTAAAATTAGACGATATAAAACACCCCTCCGTAAGAGAAAGTATTAAATATTTAAAAATTAATAATGGTATAGAAGTTGTCCATAATGCAGACTTACCAGCACAATCTGGACTAGGCTCTAGTTCGTCATTTACCGTCGGTATCATAAATGCTTTGTCTGCTCTTAAAGGACGTATGCTTACAAAAAAAGAATTAACAAACCATGCTATTTACGTGGAGCAAAAAATAATAAAAGAAAATGTAGGATCACAAGATCAATCCGCTGCGGCATTTGGGGGGTTTAATAGGATTAATTTTGGCGGTAGTGCAGAAGTTATTGTAAATCCAATAATTATTAAAAAAAAATTCGAAAAAAACTTACAAGAAAATTTACTTTTAATTTTTTCAGGACTATCAAGAAATGCGGAAAAAGTAGCAAAAGATCAAATTATTAATATAGATAAAAATAAAGATAAATATGAAAAAATATATCAACTAGTAAATGAAGCAGAGGATATATTAATTAAACAAAAAACCCCGGATGCCTTTGGCGAGTTGCTTAACTATCAATGGCAATTAAAAAAAACTCTCTCACACAACATAACAAATCACACTGTAGATGAAATATACAATCTAGCTTTAAAAAATGGTGCTATTGGAGGTAAATTATTAGGAGCTGGCAATGGAGGCTTTATGGTCTTTTACGTAAAAAAAAAAAACCATAATAAAATTTTAAATAAGTTAAAAAACTTTTTGCACGTTCCATTTAGATTCGATTACACTGGGTCGCAAATTATTTATTTTTCGCATGGTACAAAAATTAAATAAATATTTAAATTATAAATAATTTTTATGTTAGCAGGAATTTTTTCATGTGGAAAATCAGGAACTACTTTACTTTTAAAGTTAATTGACAAATTTAGTAATTATTATGTTCATCCTGGTGAAATTATGTTTATATCACCTATAAATGATATTATTAAGTTTAATAGAGTCACTGCTTCTACCCATTTTCTCAGAAAAAATAAACTAGTCTGTAATTTAAATATAAAGTTCAATTATAATATATTTTGGAAAAAATATTATCATCATAAGGTTAATGAGTTATATGATGAAGTTATTTTAAAAAATAATTTTAAAGTAAATAGATTTAAGATAAATTATTCAAAAATAATAAAAGATAAAATAACTAATTTTCCTGAATTTTTTCTAGGATATTGTTCAGATTGGATCTTTGGAGAGGGAAAATATAATAATTATATTTTTAAAACTTTAGAGGTAAATTATTTGAGAGATTATTTGAAATATTTTCCAAATATGAAGTTTATTCATTTGATTAGGGATCCATATGATGTATATGCGTCTTTAGTTAGAGCAACAAGATTAAAGTGCAATCCAGTTAAATTTCATTCTTTTTATATGGGTGAGGACAACCAAAAAAATATTTTAAGACGATGGCAAAATCATATAAGATTTATTTCAAAATACAAAAGTAATAAAAATCATATTATTATCAAATACGAAGACTTAAAATCACAGCCAGAAAAAACAATAAGAGAATTACAAAAATTTTTAAAAACAGAGATTATTTATCCTCCTAGAGGTTTTTCTATTTTAAAGAAGAATAAATTTGCATATATTACTAATACTGCAGGATACCCTCATGACAAAACAGATCATTTAATAAATAAATCTATTTTGGATACCAAAAAAAAATTCAGATATCCTGATAATTTAATAACCGAACAAGAATTAATGCAAATTAGTTACTTATTAAAAGACGATATAAGTAAATTTAATTACAAATCTAAATTTCCTAATATTAAAAAAAAAACTTTACTATTTAAATATTTAATGCCTATGAAGTGGGAGTTCAGATTTATCTTACATGGTTGGACTCTACGAAAAAATAAATTTTATAAAAAACTTTTTTTGTTACACCCATTTACGTATGTTAATTTTTTAATGTCTTTTTATTATTTTATAAGAAGAAGAATTGACATAATTTTCAATTAATATTTGACTTAAGTGTTTTGTTTATAAATAAATAAAAGCTACTTTAATCAGTGATTTCAAGTTAACTTTTTTAAAAATTATAAATATTTCATTATTTAAAATTATGTTAACAACTTTTCTTGCTGATTATTATACATAATGAATTCTCCCTCATTAATTTTGGGTTTTTATAAGTTTTAGCTCTTTTTATGATTTAAACATTAATTTATCATACAAATTAAATTTAATAGAATAAAAAATATTGAATGAATATCCTAGGAATAATACCTGCTAAACAAAAATCAAGTAGGCTAAAGAATAAAAATATTTTAAAAATAAATAAAAAACGTTTGATAGAATATTCATTTATAAGTGCAATAGAATCTAAGGTATTAGATGATATTGTTGTAACCACAGACTCTAAATTGATTTCAGAATTAGCTAAAAAAAATCAGATTGATGTTCGTAAAAGACCAAAAAATTTATCAAAAGTTAATTCAAATATAAACTGTGTAATTTTGGATGTTTTAAGATATTTCTATAAAATAAAAAATATTTATCCAGATCTAATAATTTTAATGGAGCCAACTTCTCCATTGAGATCTTCACAAACTATTGTCGATGTGGTCAATTTTTTTAAAAATAATAAATCTGTTAAATCTATATTACCGGTTACACAAAAGAATAATTTAATAGCAATAAAAAAGAAAAAAATATTTTTTTTTAATAATAAAAACATCTTGGACTCAAGAAAAAGACAGAGTTATTTTGAGATAAATAGTTTAATATGGGGAGTAAGAGTAAATTATTTTTTGAAAAAAAAAAAAGTTTTTGATGAATACTCAACACCTTTTTTTACAAATGAAAATGAAGTATTAGATATTAATAATGTTAGTGATTTTGATAAATTAAAAGAAATAATAAAAAAATGAAAAAAAAAATATGTGTATTTACAGGTGGGAGGCAGGAATATGGTATTTTAAAACCATTACTTTTTGAATTAAAAAAATCTAATAAAATAAATTTGCAACTCGTTGCATCTGGTATGCATCTCTCCAATGAATTTGGATTAACTTATAAAAATATTTTAGAAGATGGTTTTAAAATTGATGATAAAATAGAAATAGTTCTTAGCTCTGATACCCCAATCTCTATTTCAAAATCAATGGGATTGTTAATGCAAAGTTTTTCTGAAACGTTATCAAGGTTAAAACCTGATTATCTTATTTTACTAGGGGATCGCTTTGAAACTTTTGCTGCAGCAAGTTGCGCTTTAGTCGCCAGAATTCCAATTATTCATATTCAAGGTGGCGAATTAACTATTGGAGCAATCGATGAAGCTTTCCGTCATTCAATAACAAAAATGAGTTCATATCATTTTGTATATGCTGAAGAATATAGAAAAAGAGTAATACAACTAGGAGAAGATCCAAGTCGTATATATAACTATGGAGCTTTGAATGTGGATTCAATAAAAAAAACTAAGCTGCTTAAGAGAAAAGACCTATACGATCAATTATTTATAAACAAAAAATATAAAGATTTAATTTTAGTCACATTTCATCCGGTTACATTACAAAAAGATAGTTCTAAAAAAAATTTTCAAAATATTTTAAATTTCTTGTCACATTTTAAAGATAATTTTATAGTTTTTACAAAAACTAACGCCGATACAGAGGGTAGAATTATCAATCATATGATTGATAAATATGTAGCTTTAAATAAAAACGCAGCCGCTTATAAAAGTTTGGGGCAAATAAAGTATTTATCTGCATTAAAATATTCTAAGTTTGTTATTGGAAATTCCTCCAGCGGAATAATTGAAACTCCATATTTTAAAAAACCAACTATAAATATTGGAATACGTGAAAGTGGAAGAATAAAAGCTAGTAATGTTATTGATAGTGGCACCAGTATAAATTCTTTAAAAAAAGCTTACAAAATTTTAACTAGTGAGAAATTTAATAAAAAATTAAGAAAAATGAAAAATCCTTTTGATCGAGGAAATACATCTTTAAAAATAATTAAAAAAATAGAAAAATTAAGTAAGTCAGGTAGTACAGTAAAAAAATTTTATGATCTCAATTAGTAAAAAATTATTTTGTTTACCAAAAGATAAAATAACTAAAGTAATCAAAAAAATAAATAACAATAAAAAAAAAATATGTATTGTGTTGAATGAAAAAAAAATTTTTCAAGGAGTTATAACTGATGGAGACATTCGAAGGTCAATTATGAAGCATAATACTATAAAGTTGTTAGCAAGTGATGTTATGAATCCAAATCCAGTTACTAGCTTATTTAAAAATATTAATTTAGAAAATTTAAAAAAATTAAAAAAACTTAATACTAACTTCATAATTCATATTAATAAAAAAAAAAAATTTAGATCAGTTACCTTTTTTAAAGACCCTGTTGAAATTAAAAAAAATAAAAATAAAGTATTAATTATGGCTGGAGGAAAAGGGACTCGACTCAAACATCTTACTAAAAAAAAACCCAAAGCTTTGGTTGTAGTTAATAAAAAAACTATTATCGAAAAT
>Ga0194129_10004774_pt1 | contig 17783 bp, 11 predicted proteins | sample TA2KigCa35mmetaG_FD_150862 | JGI IMG/M metagenome (GOLD analysis project Ga0194129, IMG submission 150862) | Freshwater microbial communities from Lake Tanganyika, Tanzania - TA2015038 Kigoma Deep Cast 35m | ecosystem: Environmental > Aquatic > Freshwater > Lake | place: Tanzania: Lake...
GTGGCGATCTTCTGCTCGCCACCGTCGGCCGGGTCGAGCCGCAGCTCCACCGAGACCCGCGTCTCCTTCGACTTGCGCTGCTCCAGCGCGCGGCGGTCAAGCCTCGCAAAAGCGTCGTGCGACGACATCGATGTCTTCTCCTTGGTTGACCGCGTCGACAAAGCGCGCGGCGGGCAGGTCATGGTTCGCGAGCACAAAGAAGAACTCGACGTCCACGCGGGTGGCCCGCGCCGCCTTCACCGTCAGGCGGTCGGCCTGCGTGTCGCCGACAAGGACGACGCGCTGGACGCGAGGCTCGACGAGCCGCAGCAGCGCCTGCGGGTCAGGCTTGCGGGCGTGCTCCATGGTCGTCGCTTTGGCAAACGTAAAACCGAGGAGTTCCTGAGCGCGCGACAGCTCCCACGCGTCGCGGCCGGTGCAGGCGGCGACGGCGACGCGGCCGGACAGCGCCCGCAGGCGGTCGCCGTCGACGAGCACGCGCTCATCGCGCCAGTAGCCGCCGCGGTACAAGCCCATGCAGCGCGCGGCGAGGTCGCCGGGGTCGTGGGCGCACCACGCGATCACGTCCTGGACGTCGCTGCAACGCTCGACGATGTCGGGCCGTCCGGCCCCGATCCACGCCACCAGCGCCCGCGTCAGCTGCCAGTCGTCGTTGAAGCCGCCGGTGTCGCGAAACCGCTGCAGCTCGGCGGTCGTCGCCCCCGACAGCTCGCGCACGACGCGATCGAAGCTCGGCCGCGTATCCAACAGCGTGCCGTCGACGTCGAGGGCGACGAGCCAGCTCATGCCACGGCCCTGTCGCTGGCGTCGAGCGCTACCAGGAAGGCGTCGTTGTCGGCGGCGCTGCCGATGGACACCCGCAAGAACCCCGGCGTCGCTGGGGACGTGTCGCGCACCAGCACGCCGCGGCCGAGCAGCGCCTTGAATTCGTCGGTCGGCCGCGACGAGCCCATCAACACGAAGTTCGCGCCGCCTTCGATCACCCGGCGGCCGCGCGCGCGCAGCGCCGTCGTCACCCGCGCCCGCTCGGCCACCGCGCGCCGAACGCGGCCCTCGATAAGACCTGGCTCGTCCAGCACCACCTCGGCCGTCGCCGCCGTGAACGTCGACACCGTATAGGGCAAGAGCACCTTCCGCACCTCGGTGACGAGCCCCGGGTCGGCGAGCAGGACGCCGAGGCGCAGGCCGCCCATGCCCCGCGCCTTGCTGAACGTGCGCAAAAGCGCCAGCCGCGACGTCGTTGACAACAGCGGCGCCGCGTCGGGCTCGGGCGAGAACTCGCGGTAGGCCTCGTCGACGATCACCAGCGCCTGCGTCTCGTCGAGCAGGCGGCGTATCGCGGCCTGCGGCAGCACCGACCCCGTCGGGTTGTTGGGGCTGCCGACGAGCACCACCTTGGCCGCCCGCGCCCGCTCCACCAGCCGGTCGACGTCGAAGGCGTAGTCGTCGCCGGGGGACAGCGCCAGCCGCTCGATGTCAGCGCCGCACAGCGCGAGGTGCAGCGGGTAGATCGAGAAGCACGGGCTCGGCATCAACACGCGCTCGCCCAGCCCGGCGACGGCGCGAAACAACGCCACCAGCAGCTCGTTGCTACCAGCACCCAGCAGCGTACCGTCGGCGCGCCAGCCGTCGCGCGCCGCGATCTTGTCGACGAGCGCGTCGGGCGCAAACGACGCGTAGCGGTGGAAGCCGAGCCCGCGGTAGCGCGCCAGCACCTTGTCCTTCACCGCCGACGGCAGGTCGCCCTCGGCCTCGTTCTGGTTCAGCTTCACCGCCACGTCGGTGGGCGCCTCGAGCGTGTACGCCCGCTGCCCCCGCACCAGCGGGACCACCCACTGCGACACTTCTGCGGATAACGAAGTGTCAGATGTACGGTTCGGAGCTTGCAGCCGGTGGCGCACGGCCTGGGCGTGGCCGGGCAGGCCCTCGCTGTCGGCCAGCGCGGCGATCTTGTCGCCGTGCCGACGCAACGTGGCCTCATCCCAGGCGATCACGTGGGTCTTCTTGACGAAGTCGGTGGTCGACAGCCCCGACGCGAAGCGGCTGGTGCCTGCCGTCGGCAGCGTGTGGTTCGGGCCGGCGAAGTAGTCGCCGACGGGCTCGGGCGTGAAGCGGCCGACGAAGATGGCACCCGCCGTGGTGACCCCGGTGGTGAGCGCTGGGTCGGCCAGCCACTCGAGGTGCTCGGGGGCGAAGCGCTGGGCGACGTCGACGAGGGCCTCGGCGTCGGGTACGAGCACCGCCCTGCCCTGCGCCTGCAGCGCCGCGCGCGCGACGGGGTTGTCGCGGGCCGCGAGCGCGCTTTTTACGGCGTCGGGCAGCGCCTGCCACGTCGCCCTCGACGTCGTGGCGGCCACGGCGATGGCGCGCGGGTCGTGCTCGGCCTGCGCGATCAGGTCGAGGGCGATCTCATCGGCGAGGGCCACGCCGTCGTCGCACACCAGCACCTCGGAGGGCCCGGCGAACAGGTCGACGCCGACGACACCCGCGACCTTGCGCTTGGCGGCGGCGACCCAGGCGTTGCCCGGGCCGCAGATCTTGTCGACTCGCGGCACGACGCCGCCGTGCCGCGCGGTGCCCCACGCGAACGCCGCCACCGCCTGCGCACCGCCCATCGTGAAGACGTCGGTGACGCCGGCGATCACGCAGGCGGCGGCGATGGCCGGCGCGATCACCGTCGCGCTGCGTTCGGGCTGCTGCGGCGGCGTCGCCACGCACACGCGCTTGACTCCCGCCACCACCGCCGGGACAGCGGTCATCAGCACCGTCGACGGATACGCCGCCCGTCCGCCCGGCACGTACAGACCGACGCACGACAGCGCATGCACCCGCAGCTCGAGCTGCCCGCCATCGAGCACGAAGCCCTGCGGCAGCTGTGGGCGATGGAACGCGCGGATGCGATCGGCGGCCTCGTGCAGCGCGGCCAGCACAACGGGATCGCACAGCGCCGCGATGCGCCGCAGCTCGTCGTCGGGCAGCCGCAGCGACGCGCGCCGCACGCCGTCGAAGCGCTCACCGAGCTCGTGCACCGCCGCGTCACCGCGGGCGCGCACCTCGCGCAAGATGGCGTCGACGCTGGCGTCGACGGCGTCGTCGCCCAGCGCCGCTTCGCGCAGCCGCTCGAGGTCGGCGAGGCCAGCGTCGCGGGCGGCAGGGTCGGTCAGGTCGAGGCGCTGCATGCAGGACGCTCCACAGGGCGCGGGCTCACGCCGGCGTCGCCGCCGTCGCCAACGCGGACAGGAACGCGTCGACGGCGGCGGCGCGGCGGCGGAAGGCGGCGCGGTTCACCACCACACGGGCCGTCGACACGAACAGCTCGTCGTGGGCGACGAGGCCGTTTTCGCGCAGCGTGGCGCCCGTCTCGACCAGGTCGACGATGGCGTCGGCGAGCCCGCTGACCACCGCCAGCTCGACCGAGCCCTGCATCGGGATGACCTCGGCGGGCAGGCCCCGAGCCGCCAGCGCCTGTCGCGTGAGCTTTGGATACTTCGTTGCTACACGAAGTGTTCGCCGTGACAAAATCGACGCAACGGCAAGATCGGGGCGGCCGCACAGGCATAGGCGGCAGCGCCCGAAGGGCAGGTCAAGCGGCTCGAGCACATCGCCGCCGCGCTCGCGCAACACGTCGAGGCCGACGACGCCGACGTCGGCGACGCCGCGCTCGACGTAGGCGGCGATGTCGGGGTCCTTGACCAGCAGGAACGACAGCGTGCCGTCGCCGCCGGGCAGCACCAGGGCCCGCGACGACAGCGCCTCGGGCGACGGCGCCTGGGCCCCGAGCGCGCGCAGCACGTCTCGTTGCAGGCGACCCTTGGGCAGCGCGACGCGCAACGGCCCCGGACCGGCCGCGCCGATCGTGGGGCGCTCGAGGAGCGCGTCGACGTCAATGGTGGCGCCGACGGCGGGGCGGTCGGCGCCGAAGCGGCCGACGACGCCGTCGTAGCGGCCGCCGGCGCACACGGCGCGGGCGACGCCGTCGACCGTGAAGCTGAAGACGGCGCCGCTGTACCACGACCACGGCCTCACCTCCGCGAGGTCGACAACAACGCCATGGGCCTCGTCGCCGAGGCCCGCGACGATGGCCTGCAGCCCCGCGAGGGCCGCGTGCGTCGACGGTGGCAGCGTCGCGGTCGCTCGCGCCAGCGTCGCCTTCGCCGGGCCGTGCAACGTCAACAGCGCACACAGCGACGGTGGCAGGGCCGTGCCGTCGCGGGCATCGAGGGCGGCGCGCACGTCGGGGGCGGCCTGCGGGCACAGCGCCTCGACGACAGCAGCGCTGCCCAGCGTCAGCGTGGCGTCGACGCCGATGGCGTGCAGCGCCCGGCGCGCGGTACGCAGCACGTGGACGTCGTCGTGGGCGTCGCCGGCGGCGCCGCGGGAGCCGATGCGCTCGAAGCCGACCTGCTGGCGCTGCCGTCGCTCGCCGCGGTGGTTGTCGACTTCGCGAAAGACCGTGCCGCGGTAGCTGACGCAGGCGGCCTCGTCGGCGGGCCAGCGGGTGGCGACGAGGCGCGCCACCGAGCCGGTGAAGTCGGGGCGCAGGCCGAGCAGCGCGCCGCTGCGATCGACGAGACGCACAGCGTCGTCGGCGGCCCACACGCCGTCACGCTCGAGCAGGGGCACGACGACCTCGGCGTAGCCGTGCTCGTGCAGCACGCCAACCAGCGTGCCCTCGATCAGTCGCAGGGCGCGAGCCTCGTCGGGGAGGCGGTCGACGGTGCCGTCGGCAGGAAAGAGGCGCATCATCGGTGGCGGGTAGGATGTGTCGTCGGCGGTGTCGTCGGCAAGCGCGCCCACGGATCCGCGCGCGCGCCGGCGGCTCACATGTGGGCGTTCTTCGGCACGACCACGGCGGCGCGCTCGCCGCGGGCCGCCGCCAGCAGGCGCGCGAAGTTGTCGCCGTGGAACTGGCGGTACTTGTCCTTGGTGCGCACGCGGGCGGCGGTCTCGTCGTAGCGGACGCGCTCGCGCTCGATGTCGCCGGCGGCGGCGTCGGCGGCGCCCTGCCCGCGCAGCGCGCGGAACGCCCAGGGGCTCCCGATGGCGGCGCGGGCGATCAGGAAGGCGTCGCAGCCGGTGGCCTCGTGCAGCCGGCGAGCGTCGTCGCGGGTGCGCACGTCGCCGTTGCCGACGACGGGGATGGTGGCGACCTTCTTCGCTTCGCCGATGGCCGTCCAGTCGGGCTTGTCGCGGCTGCGCTGCCCGGCGTGGCGCGCGTGCACCGTGATCCAGTCGAGCCTCGCCGAAGACGCCATCTCGACGACCGGCAGGTAGACGCGGTGCTCGGCCTCCTTCGCGTTCAGGCCGAGGCGGATCTTGATGCTGACGGCCTTGATGGGCAGCGTCGTGGTCGTCTTCCATCTAGCCAGCGCGTCGATGATCGCGCCGATGCGCGCGCGCCGCTTCAGCAGCGCCGGACCCGCGCCCTGCTGGATGACGTCGCGCGACGGGCAGCCGAAGTTCAGGTCAACGGCGACGATGTTCTGCCAGTGCGGCTCCGCGCCCCGCGCGCCCTGCTCGAGCACGCCGAGCGCGGCCAGAAGCTCGTCGGGCGACGTCGCCAGCAGCTGCACACCCGTCGTCACCGCGGGGTGGTGCGTGTCGATGAGGTCGAGGGTCGCGCGGTTCCTCTGGGCGAGGCCGCGCGCGCGCAGCATCTCGGTGTAGGTCAGCGCCGCGCCCTGCTCGAAGCACAGTCGACGGAAGCCGATGTCGCTGACGCCCTCGAGCGGCGCGAGCAGGAAGCGGCTCGGCAGCGACAGGCCGCCGAAAGTCACGCCCGACGACAGGAAGGCTTCGACGTCGCTCATCGCGAGGACTCCGGGGGCGCGCGAGAGATGGCGCCGATGACGACGTCGCCGGCGGCGGCGACGGCGCGGTGGTAGTCGGCAGGCGACAGCAGGATCTGCAGGCCGCGCTGACCGCCGGAGACGCTGACGATGTCGCCGCAGACCTCCATCAGGTCGTCGAGGACGACGGGATGGGGCTTCTTGCACGCCAGCGCGGTGACGCCGCCGCGGATGTAGCCGGTGAGCGCGAGCAGCTCCTTCACGGCGACGGGCTCGACGCTGCGCTTGCCGACGACGCGGGCGCAGGCCTTGAAGTCAAGCTCGCGGTCGGCGGCGACCAGCGCCAGCAGGATCGAGCGATCATCGGCGCGCAGGCAGAGCGTCTTGTAGACCTGCTCGGCGGGCAGCGCGACCTTCTGCGCCACCGTCGTCGCCGACAGGTCGTCCTCGTCGACGTCGTAGGCGCGCAGCTCGTAGGCCACGCCGAGCGCGTCGAGCGCCCGGCAGGCGTTGGTCTTTTGCAGGGCGACGCGCAACGCCATCGATGTTCCTGCTTGCAAGGACAGCGGCCGGCCGTCCCGCGCGTCGTCGGTCGCCGCCGCGGCGGCGGGGACGGCGGCGTCGACGGCTCAGCCGTCGGCCTTCTTGTCGACCAGCGCCTTCAGCTTGTCGGCCAGCGGGTTCAGCTTCTGGCTGCCCTTCTCCTTCGCCTTGTACTCGTCGTAGGCGGCGCGGGTCTCGCCCTCGACGACGGCCTTCATCGACACGCTGACCTTCTTGAACTTGCGGTCGAACTGGCGGACCTCGACCTCGATGGTCTCGCCCATCTTCACGGCGTCCTGACCGCGCTCGACGGGGTTGCCCTCCTTGTCGAGCAGGTCGCGGAAGAAGCAGAAGCAAGACAGGCCGCGCTCGACCTCGAGGGTGGCGCCCTTGTCGTTGACCTGCACGACCTTCAGCGTGTGCCGGCTGCCCTGGCGGTACTTCTTCTCCCACGCGTCGAAGGGGTTCGGCTGAGTGCGCTTCATCGAGCACGACACGCGGTGCTTGGCGACTTCGACGTTCAACACGACGATCTCGACCTCAGCCCCGATCGTCAGCAGTTCCGACGGGTGCGCCGGGTGCTCGGTCCAGCTGAGCTCGCCGATGTGCACCAGACCATCGACGGTGTCCGACAGCGCGACGAACGCGCCGAAGTCCGTCAGCGACTTCACCTTCGCCTTCAGCACGGCGCCCACGGGGAACTGCTCGGCGATCACCTCGAACGGGTTCTTCTCGAGCGCCCGCGTCGACAGCGACATGCGGCGGTTCTCGGTGTCGAGGCCGAGCACCTTGACGTCGATCTCCTGGCCGATCTGGAACTTCGAAGACGGGTGCTTGATCTTGCTGTAGCTGACCTCGCTGATGTGGATCAGGCCCTCGACGTGCTCGGCGGGGTTCGACGGGATCGGCAGCTTCACGAACGCGCCGAAGTCCGCGAGCCCGACGACGATGCCCTTCACCACGCTGCTCTCGGCGAAGGCCGCGCGCACCTCGGCCCACGGGTCTGGCTTCAGCTGCTTCAAGCCCAGCTTCAGCTTCTTGTCCTTGACCTGCAGCACCTTGACGTCGACGGCGTCGCCGACCTTGAAGAAGCTCTCGATGCGCCCGCGGCCGTCCCAGCTCATGTCCTCGCGGTGCAGCAGGCCATCGAGGCCGCCCACGTCGAGGAACGCGCCGTAAGGCATGATCGTGCGCACGGTGCCGCTGACGGTGTCGCCCTCTTTCAGCGTCGCAAGCTTCGCCCGCGTCTCGGCGTCGCGCGCCGCCGCCAGCACCGCGCGACGCGACACGACGATGTTGGCGCGCTCCAGGTCGATCTCGCCGATCTGGAACTGCCCCGCCGTTCCCACGACCTTCTCGTGGCGCGAGGGGCCGAAGCGGCCCAGCGTCGCCTGCGACGCCGGCAAGAACGCCCGCAGCGCGCCGTCGGAGATCCCCATCGCCTCGTCGGCGAACAGCGCCACCGCGTAGCCGCCCTTCACCTCGCGCACGACGGCGCCCTTGACGCCCCCCTCGGCGGCCAGACTCCGGCCGAGCTCGTCATGAAGACCGAGGTCGCGCGCCTGCCGCGCCGACGCCTGCGGCAGCGTCTCGCCGGCCTTCGGCGGGTCGAGCAGGCGCACCGGAAACGATCGCCCGATGGTCAGGTCCGACAGCTCCTCGGGCTTCACCAGCGCCTTCAACGGCGCGTGGCCCTCGGGCTTGACGTCGACGACGACGGCGGCCGGCGTGACCTCGGCGATGGTGGCCTCGTGCACCGTCTGCCACAGCGCCGGACCGGCCAGCGCGGCCAGCTCGTCGACATTGAAGCGCGGCGGCGACAGGTCGAGGCGACGGCCGCGGTAGTCGCGGCGCGGCTCGTCGCGGCGCGGCTCATCGCGGCGGCCACGACGCGGAGCGCGGTCGCCCCGGTCGCCCCGGTCGCCCCGGTCGCCGCGATCACCCCGGTCACCCCGTTCACGGCGACCACGACCTCCCTGCTCGCCGCCGACGTCGGTGGCGGAGTCCGCGGCAGCACCCTCGGGCGGCAGCGCAGGCGCAGGGGTGGGGTCGGTGGCAGTCCTCGTCGTCTCGGTCATGAACTCTCCGTCGTCGGCGGATGCCCTGCCCGCCGGGCGCTGTAAAGGTCCCCGGGCCCCCGCCGGCGACGCCGCAGACGACGAGAGCGAAGACAGCGAAGACAGCGAAGACAGCGAAGACAGCGAAGACAGGCGCGCTGCCGAGCCCGTCAGCCCGGCAGCGCCGCGCGCGCCTGCAGCACCCGCGCCCGCGCCGTCTCGACGTCGTCGGCCATGCAGGTCAGGTGGCCCATCTTCCGCCCCGGGCGGGCCTCGGTCTTGCCGTACAGATGGAGCTTGACGCCGGGGACAGCGAGGGCCTTGTCCCACGCCGGCTCGCCGCCGCCCGTCGGCCAGACATCGCCGAGCAGGTTGGCCATGGCCACCGGCCGCATCAGATCGACGTCGCCCAGCGGCAGGCCGCACACCGCGCGCAGCTGCTGCTCGAACTGGCTGGTGACGCAGGCGTCGAAGCTGAAGTGCCCCGAGTTGTGGGGCCGCGGGGCCAGCTCGTTGACGACCAGCCTTCCGGCCGGCGTGCCGTCCTCGACGAGGAACATCTCCACCGCCAGCACGCCCACCAGATCGAGGCTCCTCGCGACGCTGGTGGCGAGGTCGATGGCGGCCCTCTTCGTGGCCTCGGGGACGCGGGCGGGCACGACGGTGACGTCGAGGATGTGGTGCTTGTGGTCGTTCTCGGCGACGTCGAAGGTCTTCAGCGCGCCGTTCTTGCCGCGAGCGACGATCACGCTCAGCTCGCAGCGGAAGTTCACGAAGCCCTCGACGACACCCATCGGCTGGCCAAGGCGCTGCCACGCGGCGTCGACCTGCGCCGCATCGGTGATCTTCGTCTGCCCCTTGCCGTCGTAGCCGAACGTCGCCGTCTTCAGGATGCACGGCGTGCCAAGCTGCGTGACCGCGTGCCTCAGGTCATCCACCGACGACACTGCGCGGTACGGCGCCACGGGGTAGCCGTGCGTCGACAGGAAGGTCTTCTCGCGCAGGCGGTGGCGCGTGGTGTCGAGCACCAGCGGCGCCGGGCGCACCGGCACGAGCTCGGCGACGGCCTGCAGCGTCTCGTAGGGGACGTTCTCGAACTCGAAGGTGACGACGTCGACAGCGCCGGCAAACCGCACCGCGGTGGCGACATCGTCGTAGGGCGCGCTCCACTCGACGTCGGCCACCTGTCCCGTGGGGCAGTCGGGGGCCGGGTCGAGGGCGTGCACGCGGTAGCCCATCCGGCGCGCGGCGATCGCGAACATGCGGCCGAGCTGCCCGCCGCCGAGGATGCCGATGGTCTTGCCGGGGAGGATGGGCGGGGTCGCGGCGCGCATGGCGGTGGTCTTGCCGACCACCGCGCCGCTGAAAACACCCACCCCAGGCGACGCGGCCCCGCTCGCGCGGGGCCACGTCGGCGTCCTGGCCGACCTTCCGTCAGCCCTTCCGACGGCGACGACGCAGGCCGACGAGCGCCAGGGCGAACAGCGCGAACGACGCCGGCGCGCCCTGCGTATTGCTGCAGCCGCACCCCGCGGCGGCGTCACCTTCACCTTCGCCTTCGCCTTCGCCGCCGGCGTCGCAAGCCGCCTCGGTGGCGATGTGCTCGACGCCGATGTCGGCGAGCTGGCCGCCGGACTCGGGAGCGACCAGCGCGATGACGAACGTGCGGGCGTTGCACGGGTCGCTGGTCAGCGTGTGCGTGAACGACGCCGGCGCTACACCGGTGTTCTGGTTGGCGTCGCCGACCTCGGCGACGCTCGCCGCCGGATCGAACGGGATGAGCAGGCCGTCGTCGTCGTAGGGCGTGGCCTGGTTGCCATTGGGGCCTTCGTAGCGCCATTGGATGCGGCCCTCGCCGGTGGCCCCGGTGACCTCGTGGACGAGCACGGACAGCGCCGGCGGGTCGCCGCCGAACAGGCCGCCGGCGGCGGCGCTCCACGACAGCGTGAAGCCCGCCGAGCCAGCCGGCACCTGCACGCGGAGCTGCAGCACCGACGGCGCGTAGTTGGCCAGACCAACCTCGTCGGGGCTCGGCTGGAACAGCGTGGCGCGCGGCGTGACGTCGAAGCTGGTGCCGTCGGAGGTCGCGAGATCGACCACGCGCGAGCAGGCGGCGACACCGTGGTCGGCGAAGGCCTGCTGCGCGAAGGCGGCCGTGGCGTCGTCGAAGGCGGCGCGGACGGCGTCTATGGCGCGGGCCGACGCGCGGGCCATGTCCTCGTCGTCGTCGGCGAGGGCGAGCGCGGCGAGCAGCGCCCGGTCGAGCACCTTGGCGTCGCCACCGTCGGCGACGACCTTCTTGCGGATCTGCCAGAGCGCGCCGGCCCACGCCTCGGAGTCGTTGTGCACCTGACCGATGACGTCGTCGGGGCACTTGCGCTCGTTGTCGTTGTTGCGCAGGCCGGTCTCGGCGCCGGGCAGGCCCTGTCCGGCGTACTCGCCGACCTCGGGGTCATCGGCGAAGCTCGACGAGAAGTAGTCGGACCAGCCCTCGTTCATCGCGCCGGCCTCGGCGTGGCTGCCCTGGTCGTCGCGCCCGAGCGAGTACAGGCCGGGCTTGAAGCTGTGCACGAGGGCGTGGGTGAACTCGTGGCGGGTGACGTCGCCGTCGTAGGCGAAGTCGCGGTCGCCCTGGAAGTAGACGTTGCTGTCGACGGGCCGCAGGAACAGCCGCGCGAACACCGCGAGCTCGGCGGGCACCTGCACCGGGCCGCCCTCCTGCGCCGGCACGAACGCCGCGTTGGGCAGGCGCTGGAAGTCGTCGATGACGACGGGGTTGCCGGCGTTGGCGCCGCGGCCCGCCTGCAGCTGCGCGAACAGCGCGTTCTGGTCGAACTGCGGGAACAGCACGTTGGTGGCGATGTGGAATGGCAGCACCGGCTTGCCATCGGCGTCGAGGGTGGCGGTGCCGTCGGCCTCGCACTGCTGCGACAGCCCGCCGAGGCAGAAGGCCGCGTCGTCGAGGACGTCGCGCACGTGCTCGAAGAAGGTCTGGGTGCCGTGGTAGACGTTGACCTCGGCGAAGGCGTCCGCCTCGGCGGCGCAGCCGGCGGGGTCGACGGGCCGCTGGTCGCCGTCGGCGGCGCCGACGCAGGGGCGGCGGCCGGCGCGGGCGGGCGCCTCAGTGGGCGTGAAGTCCCAGCCCTCCGCCGTCGACAGCGCGCGGGGAAGCTCTGAGCAGAACGCCGACTTCACGTACAGGCACTTGCGGGCCGGCTCGTCGGGGCACGGGCCGCCGACGAAGGCGGCGAACTGCGGCGGGATCGGCAGCTGGTCGGTGGGCAGCGCCGCCGACAGCGTCGACACGACGGCGACGCCGGCGTCGATGTCGTCCTGGGTCGCGCAGCGGGCGACCGTCTCGACCGGCGCGGTGGGCGGCAGGTCGACCAGGCAGGTCGTGCCGCCGTCGAGGCAGACCACCTGCTTGCAGCAGTTGGCGGTCTCGAAGTGGTAACCGAGCAGCGGGCTGCCCGGGGGCGCCGGCACGACGTCGCCGAGCTCGACCTCGACGAGGTCCGCGACGTCGAGGCCACCCTGGTCGGGCGCGTAGGCGAAGACCTTCGCCGTCGTCGGCGCCGGCGCGGCCTCGCCTTCGCCCTCACCTTCGCCCTCACCTTCGCCCTCACCTTCGCCCTCACCTTCGCCTTCTCCTTCTCCTTCTCCTTCACCCTCGCCCTCGCCCTCGCCCTCGCCTCCGAAGCGAACGACGGGGGACGAGCGCAGCACCTCGCCGGTGCGCGCGTCGACCCAAACATCGACCACATCCTGCAGGCGCCACGTGGGCACGCGGACGCGCCACGCCGGGATCAGGCCGGCGTCGGTGGCGACCCACACGGCGTGGCCGAGGCCAGCGACGCGCTCGACGGTGGCGTCGACGATCAGGCCGCCCGGAACGCCGGCGATGGCGATGGCGGTGGCCTCGTGCTCGGCGAGGCGGAAGCCGCCGAGGGTGGCCAGGCTGCGACCGACGCCCTTGACGCTCTGGATGCCACGGACGCCACGGTCGTCGATGACGACAACGCGGTCGGCGCCCTCGACAGGGTGGCCCTGCACGCTGGGGGTGGCACGGGCGACGAAGTACGAGCGCTCGCCGCCGAAGCGGACGGCGCGCACGGCGACGTCGTCGGCGGGGCCCATGGCCGGGTCGGTCTGCAGCCAGGTCGGGTCGAGGAGCAGGCGACGGAGCGCGGCCTCGACGGCAGGGGCGCCCATGCCGCTGACCGGCGGCAGCGGCACGGAGACGGCGACAGCGGGGGCGGCTTGGGCGCCGAGCGAGGCGAGGACGAGGCCGAGGCCGAGGCCGCCAGTGAGGGGAAGGTTGCGCATGGGCCGTGGGCTAGCCGCTCCTCGGCCGATCGGCCAGCGCCGTCTGCGGCGGCGCGGGATCCGGCAGGCGACCGATGGGAGCCGCTCGCACCCCGGATCTCGGTCGGGGCATCGCCCAGTCTTGAATCGTGGGGGGATCGACGTCGTCGATGCAGCCGCGGGCGGGCGCCGGGCGAGAGGCCCGCGGGGCGGCCCGGCTTGTGGACGGGTCGCTGTCGCGTCGGTTGACGCGTCGCCTGCCTGCCCGCCAAGGTGCCATTCGTTCGTTTTCCCGGAGTGATGCCCCCCATGAACCGCGCCGTCGTGATGCTCGCTGCTGTCGTCGCCTTCGCCGCCCCCGAGGCACAGGCGGCCGTCGACCTGACCGAAGAGGACTTTCGCCTGTACTGTGGCTACCTCGACGCGCTCGAGCAGCCCGACATCGCCAAGCTGAAGGATGACAAGGCGCGCGAGGCGAAGATCGCGAAGATGGCCAAGGTGAAGCCGGCGCAAGTGTCGACGGCGCTCGAGAAGGGTCGCGTCGCCGGCGCCACCTGCGACGAGATCGGCAAGCGCGCGGCGAAGGACGCGAAGGCGGCCCTCGACAAGGCGCTGCCGGGGCGCATCACGTTCTTCGAGCTCGACACGAGCGACCCAAGCCACGTCGTGGCTCTGGTGTCGTGGCTGGGCATCGACAAGAAGAAGCTGGTCGAAGAGTCGTGCGGGATCGCCGCCGCCCTCGCCGAGACGGCGCCGTTGACCAAGACCATCGCCGTGCGCGGCGTCGACCCGACAGCCGTCGACCCCAAGGCGGACACGGCGGCGTGGTTCGAGGCGAAGATCACCGGCGCCAACGCCAAGCGCATCGACAAGGGCAGGATCTGGGAATACGCGACGACGCGATACCGCAAGCTCTTCGACGGCGTCGTCGAGCGCTGAGCGGCGACGCGCGCGCCGGCACGGACGAAGACGCGGGCCACCCGCGCCGCGCCGCCGCTGAGTCTGCTGTCCGCCGCGGGGCGGCGACGTCACTTCAGCATGTGCTCGATGAGGTCGATCTTGGTCAGCAGCGAGACGACGCTGAGGTCGTGGCCGCCCTCGCCGCTGCGGTCGACGACGACGGCGACCTTGCCGCGGGCGAAGTGCTGGCTGAGCGTGGCCAGGGCCGTGTCGCGCTCGACGACGGCGGCCTCGTCGAGGGTGGCCAGCGGGCCCACCGGCGACTTCATCGTCGCCTCGCCCTTCACCAGCGCGTTCAGCACCTGCACCTCGGAGACGAGCCCGACGAGGCGCCGCGGCTCGACCACCGGCAGCTGCGAGATGCCGTGCTTCTTCATGCGGTCGATGACGCTGCCGAGGGCGTCGTCGGGCGACGCCGAGATGACCTCGTCGCGGTGCTTCTGCAGGATGTCCTCGACGACGCCCGAGGTGTCGCCGCGGTCGATGAGCCCGGCGTCCTTCAGCCACTCGTCGTTCAGGAACTTCGACAGGTAGCGGCTGCTGCTGTCGCAGATGATCACGAGCACCTTGAACGGCTCGCCCACCGGGTGGCCCGCAGCGGCCAGCTCCTTGCGCTCGCGGGCGATGCGCTCGGCGAACTTCAGCGCGCCGGCCACCGCCGACCCCGACGAGCCGCCGCACAGCAGACCCTCGTCGCGGATCAGGCGACGGGCCATCGTGAAGCTCTCCTTGTCGTTGACCTGCACGCAGTCATCCATGGCCTTCAAATCCATGGTCGACGGCATGAAGTCCTCGCCGAAACCCTCAACATAGTACGAATGGGGCTTGGGCCATTTACCGGTATGAAATAGATCATAATAGATCGAGCCGACAGGGTCGACGCCGACGACCTTGATCGCGGGGTTCTTGCTCTTCAGGTAGCGGGAGCTTCCGACCAGCGTCCCGCCGGTGCCGGCAGCGACGACGATGGCGTCGAGCTCGCCACCGGTCTGCTCCCAGATCTCGGGGCCCGTGTGCACGAAGTGCGCCTCGGGGTTGTCGGGATTCCAGTACTGGCGCATGTACAGTGAATTGGGCGTCTCTTCGGCTAGACGATTCGCCACCGAATAGTACGACCGCGGATCCTCGGGCTCGACCTTGGTCGGGCAGATGACGACCTGCGCGCCCACCGAGCGCAGGGCGATGCGCTTCTCTTCGCTCTGCTTGTCGGCCATGACAAAGATGCACTTGTAGCCCTTGACAGCGGCGGTGATGGCGAGGCCCATGCCGGTGTTGCCGCTGGTCGCCTCGATGATCGTGCCGCCGGGCTTGATGCGCCCTTCGCGCTCGGCTTTTTCAAGCATGTAGCAGCCGATGCGGTCCTTCACCGAGCCGCCGGGGTTCATGTACTCGAGCTTGGCGTATAGCTCGACGTGGGGGGCGAGGTGGGCGCCCACCTTGTTCAGCTTGACGATCGGCGTGTTGCCGATGGCCTTGGTCACGTCGGAAAGGGCACCCTTCATCATCGCGCGGCTCCGTGGGCGGGGGTCGTGGGCGGCACTACCGCCCGCGGGCGACGTCGGCAACGACGACGACGGCAACGACGGCGGCGACGGCGGCGGCGGCGGCTCACCGCCCGGACGCCCCGTGCAGCAGCGCCCCCTCGCGGCGCACGATCCCCTCGAGCTCGAGCAGCGCCACCTCGGCGAGCAGCGCGCGCACCGGCGTGCACAGCCGCGCCGCCGCGTCATCGAGCAGCAGCGGGCCGTGGCGGGCCAGCAGCTGCAACAGCGGCGAGGCGTCGGCATCGGCCCCTGCCCGAGCGGCGTCGGCGGTCCGCGGGGCCGCACCAGCGATGGGCGCGGCAGGCGCGCCATCGTCGACGGCAGCGAACCCGGGCAGCGACAGCCCGTCGCCCCACCATGGCGCTGCCAGCAGCGCCGCGACGTCGACGTCTTCGTCGTCGACGACGGGCGCCCCTAGGGCGGCGAGCCGGCGCGGGATGGCGCCCAACGGGCAGGCGTCGTCGGCGGCGAGCGTGACGACGGGCCGTCGAAAGCGCAGCGCGGCGTCGACGGTGTGGCGCGTCCCTGATCGCGCGGCGCCGCAGACGACGACGACGACGTCGGCGCAGGCCGCGATCCACGCGTTGCGCTCGGCGAACAGGTGCCGCGCCCCGGCGCGCCACGGGCCGTAGGGCGACAGCCAGCACAGACCCGCATCGACAGCGACGTCGACGGGCGGCCGCGCGGTGGTGCCCTGCACGACGATCACGCCGCCGCCGGCCTCGCGCGCCGCCCGCTGCGCCGCCCGGTCGATGCCCGGGGCGCCGCCCGAGACGACGACGACGCCCGCCCGCGCGCACGCCGCGGCGACGCGCTCGGCCCGCTGGCACCACGCGAGGTCGGCGCGGCGGCTGCCGACGATGGCGACGACGGCGCCGGCCACGCCGCGCGCCCCCATCGACGACGCCCGCGGCGGCGGCACCCGACCCTCGCCAAAGCCGTACAGGCAGCACGCCGGCTGGCGCTCGAAGCGCTGCAGCTCGTCGCCGACGACGACGCGGCCGCCCTCGCGCAGCCACGGCCGCAGCGCCTGCAGGCGGGTCGCCACGTCGTTGGGTGACAGCACCCTTGTCCGCCGCACCGGCGAGGCGAACGACGACAACGCCCCGCGGCCGAGCACCGCGCGCGGCCCGCCCGCCTGGCGCACCGCCTCGCGCCAGCCGCCCTGCACCCCCGCGGCGTCCAGGGCCGCCCACGCCAGCGCCTCGTCGACGTCGTCGAACGAGCCGCGCCCCCGAAGCGCCTGCAAGACGACGTCGAGGGCGGCGGTGCGCGCGCCGGCGCTCAGCGCTTCGTCGTGTGGTGCGGATCCCATGGGCCACCTCCTGCCCCATGGTTCGTTCGGAGCGGGCGCCTTGTGCAGACGACGTCGTCACAAGTGGCCGCCGCGCTTACCTATGTAACCAACACCACAGGTGTCGGACCATTTTCTCGCGGGTGGCCGTCGGCGGATCCAAGGTCGAGGCATGACGACCGAGTCCCCCGGCCGCTCGACGACGATGTTGACGGCGACGAGCGGCGCCCAGGCGGCGGCGGTGGTCGACCGCGTCGTCGCCAAGGTGGCCTTCGACGGCGAAGCACGGCAGGCGAAGCTGCGGGTCCTTGCCCTGGGCGGGACTGCCGTGTGCTGGCCGCTGCTGTGTCTGCTGGCCGACGACCGCACGGCGCTCGTGACGGTGGAGCTGGTCTGCCTCGTGGGTCTCGCGGTGTCGCTGGGCGTGCTGGCGTGCCTGCGCCGGCGGGGGACGACGTCAGTGGCGTTGTCGACGGCCTCGGGCGCGCTCGACGTGTGCATCGCGGCCGCCATCGGCGGCGCCGTGCTCTTCACGCCGACCGGCGACTTCACCGGGCTGCTGCACACGACGGGCTTCCCGGTGCTGTATGTCGCCGTCACCGCCTCCGGCCTGCGCTACGCGCGCCGGGTCGCCATGGCGGCCGGAGGCACCGCGCTCGTCGCCCTCCTCGTGCTGCACGGTCTGGATCGCCACTGGAATCCGGCGCGCAGCATCGACGGCCCGGTGCACGTCGGCATCGGCATCATCCTCGTCGCCATCGCCACGGGGATCGCCCTGACCAGCACGCGACGCGCTCGCGAGGTGTCCCTGAGCGTCGCCCGCCAGACGCTGCTGGCCGAGCGGGCCCGCTCGACCCTCGGCAGCTATGTGTCCCCCGAGGTCGCCGAGCAGGCGCTGCGCAGCGATGTCGTGCGGCTCGGCGGGACACGCCAGCCGGTGGCGATCCTGTTCACCGACCTGCGCGAGTTCACCTCGCTGTCGGAGTCCGCCGACCCCGAGCGGCTCGTGCAGGACCTGAACGAATACTTCGAGCACATGGTCAAGGTCATCCGCAACGAGGGCGGCGTTGTCGACAAGTACATCGGCGACTCGATCATGGCGGTGTTCGGGGCGCCCGCTTCCCGCCCCGACGACGCCGCCCGCGCCATCCGCGCCGCCGCCGGGCTGCAGGCCGCGCTCGCCCGGCTCAACGAGCTCCGCGCGCTTGCCGGCAAGCCGGCCATCGCCCACGGCGTCGGCGTCCACTACGGCGAGGTCATCGCGGGCAACATCGGCACCGCCGAGCGCACG
>Ga0194129_10004779_pt1 | contig 17763 bp, 13 predicted proteins | sample TA2KigCa35mmetaG_FD_150862 | JGI IMG/M metagenome (GOLD analysis project Ga0194129, IMG submission 150862) | Freshwater microbial communities from Lake Tanganyika, Tanzania - TA2015038 Kigoma Deep Cast 35m | ecosystem: Environmental > Aquatic > Freshwater > Lake | place: Tanzania: Lake...
CTCCTTCGATAAAAAAAAATATACATTCCTTCTTGGGAAAACTCAATGGTCTAATGGGGACACTGTAACATCACACGACTTTGAAAAAGCCTGGAAAACTATTTTAGACCCCAAGTTTCCATCTCCCAACGCTCATTTACTCTATCCGATTAAAGGGGCTCAACAAGCAAAAGAAGGGATTCTTCCAATGGACGATGTGGCAATTTTCTGCCCTGATAAAAACACTCTCATTGTTGAACTTGAACAACCCACACCATATTTTCTCCAACTCATATCATTTTGCGTTTTTTCACCAGTCCACTCATCGATGGACTTGAAAGACGTAACTGACAACAAATCTCAAAAAACTCCTTTAGTCAGTAATGGACCATTTATACTTTCCGAATGGAAACATCAAAATGAAGTTACTTTAATTAAAAACAAGCTATACAGAATAGAAGAAAAAACCGGAATCGATGTAATCTATATATCAGTGATTCCCTCCGAAATGACAGCCCTTAAAATGTATGAAAGAGGTGAGCTAGATTTTTTAGGCCATCCTTTTTCCTCACTCTCAAATGAGGAGCTATCAGAGTCACAATTAGAAAATGAACTTCATCTTATACCGGCAGCTGCGACAACATTTGTAACATTCAATACCCAAAATAAATTCTTCAAAAATAAAAATATCAGAAAAGCATTTTCATTCGCTCTAGACAGAGAACTAATCGTAAAAAACATAACCCCTTTTAAAGAATATTGTGCAACACGGATCATACCGCCGACCTTAGTAGGAAATAAAAATAAAGATCTATTTACCAAGCATAATCCATCGCTTGCTAAAGATCTTTTATTACAGGGCATGGATGAGCTTGAAATAAAAAAAGAAGATTTAGAAACGCTAACATTTTTTTACTCTAAGACTGAGCACAACCATAAAATTGCACAGGTAATGCAACAACAGTGGTACGAGGTTCTAGGAATTATGATCAATTTACAGGCGCTAGAGTCAAAAAACCTCTTACACAAGCTTAGTAATAGAGATTACGATGTTGCTTTGACGATGTGGAGAGCTCAGTACTGTGATCCTGCTAGTATTTTAGAAAGGTTTCAATATGCTCTGAATATAAAAAACTATCCAGGATGGGAAAACACGGCTTTCACAGATTGCATGAATCAATCAACCTCTCAAAACGATACTAAGAGATTTCAAACTCTTGAACAAGCAGAATTAATTCTCGCAGAAGATCTTCCTCTATTACCGATATATCACTGGAATTTATCTTTTTTACATAAAAAAAGAGTAACAAACATCGAATTTTCTCCAGTTGGAGGCATCTTTTTCGAAAGAATAAACATCGATATCCACAAATATGATAAGATAGAAGAAAAATAAAAAGTTATAACATGAAAATAAGATCTACCATCATAATCTTAGTTTTGATTTCCACTCCTGCTTTAACTTTATTTAAATTGGACAAAACAAAAACAAAAAAAAACGACGGGTTTTCCATAAATCAAATTTACTCCAACCACAAACATAGGCAATCTTGGAAGCACGAGTTATGCGCAAATATTTCTAAAGAACATTTAAATTCTATTTTTTCCAAGACTTTCTTTTACTTAGGAAAAGGTCATCAATCTGTAGTATTTGAAAACAAAGAAGATCAGGTCGTAATAAAATTTTATAAATTCCCTTCCGAAATGCGAGAGTTTTCTTTTTTTTCTCATCCTTTATCTCAGTTTTCAAAGAAAAGACAATCTATTTTTAAGTATAATCTTTCTAAATATCATAATACGATCGAAAGCCATTGCCTCGCTTTTTCAAGCTATGCAAAAGAATCTGGGATGCTAGCAGCTCAACTTAGTAAATCGACCGACTGCCCCTATACAATAACTTTAGTAGATCGTATGGGACGTAATTACTTCGTTAGCTTAAAAGATACTCACTTCATTCTTCAAAAAAAAGGATCTCGTTTTTTTGACAAATTAAATTGCTTACTAGCTAACGGGAATGAAGATGATATAAAAAAGGTCATACATAACACTTTCATGTTCATCAAGCAACGATCCTTGCAGGGGATTATTGATGATGACCCAGTTCTTAGTAAAAATTTTGGTCTTTACGAACTTCAGCCATTCCAACTTGATACAGGCAGGTTAAGAGAATCCTCCTTTTCTATTTCAAGACAGGATGCAAAACAAGAAACACTAAAAATTACAGCTGCATTGGAGGATTGGATCAATAAAAATTGTCCTCAACTTTTAAACTACTACTTAGAAAGCTCTAAAGATTTATGACTATTAGCTCAGATTATCAAACCCATTGGGATTATGCATATCAATCCTCAGAAATAACATGTGAAACTGCACTACGAATTAATACTACTGAATATGAAGATGCTCATATCATTTCATCTCTTTTAAAAATTACAGAGAGTGTCTGCACAGATCTTAATAAATCAATTAGTTCTTCAGGTTCATTACAAGAAATAGATTTTTTTGACGAAGCTGACATTTTCAAATTAGGGTTTGTTTGGGAATACATCGTTCAAAAGAATATCCCCTTACAAGACATTATTTCCGAGATCTCTAATCGCAGAAATGAAATTTTAAATCAAAAACTAGAGTGGAGAGAGTATCTCAATACCCAAGAAATAGGACCGCTTGAACAAATTTACAGAGAAAATGAGCAAACGCTTAAACTAATCCGTATTGTAGACGGCTGCGGAAGTACTTACTGTGTAGTTAATAATAAAAAAGAGCCTATTTTAATAATAAAACCTGTTGACGAAGACATCTTATGTCTAAACAACAGCAAACATTACGGAAACCCATTTAACAATGGCTCATATTCTTTAAAAAGATATGTCCCTCTATACACATCTCATCAGGCTCATTTACTTTGCTATCTTCTTTCTAAAGAATTGGGAATTGAAGGAATCACTCCTAAATGTGAAATAGCTATTATATCCTCTGATAAATTCCATGATTTATCCTCCACTATCTCTTCTGAAAATTTGCAGCTTCTTGAACAAATCGGCTCGAAAGATCTTGAAAAATTATGCTCTATACAAGAATACATACCTCATACCAAAGATTTTCTAACTCTAATGTGCGAGTATCTCAAAAAGGGAGACTCTTTAGGTATACTCGACGTTCTAGATAATGATAACATTGAAGATTTAAATCTTTTACTTTGGGCCTCCTATGACAATGATGCTCATCCTGGAAATTTTCTTGTCACAGAAATTGTAGATCCTCATACACAAAAAGTCACAATCAAACTAATTAAAGTAGATAACGCAATGTCATTTCCTGAGCATAACATCGGATTTGATAACTTTTTATTTACATTTGATGTGAAAAGAGACTCTATATCGGATCGACTAAGAAAAAAAATTTCATCCTTCAAAGAAGAAAATATTGCTAACCTTATGAAGGATCTAAAATTCTCTAAATCATCTATTGAATCATTTATAGAAAGAATTAGCATCTTAAAAGAACTTTCTAGAAGAGAATCTATATCTCTTTTTGAAATAAATTTAAGATTTGCTTTGCTTGGCAGATCCAATGGAAAAGATCTTGCCCTTTCTGATTATAGTATTCCAGAATTAGAAGCGATCTTAGGCTCTGATCATTTATTAGATACAACATCAAGAATATCGCTATGAAATGCAAAAGAAGTATCCTCATTATATCAACAATAGCAAGCATCACGATTGGAGGATTTATACAATTATATCCTAGGAGCACCATGAAGCTAATTCATAAAAAAACAGGATGTGTTATTGCTGAACAAAAAGGAGATCAAATTTATATCAATGATCCCTTTATTGAAGCTGAAATTAAACTTAAAGGCATAGCAATACCCTCATTTTTAAGTGAAAATTTTGAAGGAAAGTCAATTGTAAGAATGGGGGACCCTTTATTCAATAAGGCTTTTAAAACAGTGTATCTTCAATTCAACTTAAAAAAAGACGCCTTTTCTTGGGAGTAATAACAAACCGGGATTGATGTTTATCCCGGTTTGCTAAGATTTTTACTCTTCGTCGTCGGTAGTTAATTCAGAACGAGAAAGAATTTTGTGAGCTACATGTTTAGGATGAAGATATGATCTCAAAGCAGCATCAAATTTTTCAGCCTGGCATTTTGTTCCACATGTAAATAAATCAATAAAACAGGCGTTATGTTCAGGATAAGTATGGATACTAGCGTGACTTTCAGATAAAAGAACAACCATCGTCAATCCATCAGGTTGAAATATATAATCTGCGGAGTCAAGGAGAGTAGCTCCACACTGATCTACTGCGCCGAGAAATGCTTTTTTTAAATCGTTTAAATTTACTAATGCATCGTGATCACACTGAGTATAGCTGGCAATAAAATGTCTTCCGCTAAAGGCATATTCCTCAGAGAGCTCTTCTGCCCTAAGATTGAATAAAAACAAGCAAAAAAACAAAAATGAAAAAACCCTTTTCATTTACTAGATCCTCCTTTTTAAATGAAAATAGACTCAGATGGAAAATTCAAAATTGATTCCGCGAGATATTTTGTAAATACTGGCACTTTTTTTAAACAAATAAATACATTTTGCGTCTTCCCTAGAATTTTAAAAAGGCATTATAATCCAAAACGAAAGGAGATTATGATTATGCGTTGGCTTCTAAGTTTAGGGATTCTAAGTTCGCTTGGATTTGGAGCCTGGAAAATGAGCGATCAGAGACCTGATCTAAAGGCAAAAGTTGAAGACCTACTAAATCTTGGTTCTTTTCATACTTTGGAGCTCAAATACAGCGCAAATCAAGTCATGGAAAATCATAGGAGAGAACTTCTTAAATCTCCTCGTCATAAATATTTAGAGCCAGAGCTGCGTTTTTATCCCTACCTTCTTATGGAAGTAAAATACCTTTTTTCTGAAAAAACAGAAGAAAGTGTAATTTTGTGGGATATGTGCGATGGAGAAATGGTTTTAAATACAAAAACTTGGGCTAAAACGCATGGATTCGGCGATTGCATTAAAGCAAATACTGACCGTCATGAATTCAAAATTATAAATACTATTTCAAAAAAGGGCGGGTCTTGTGATAGAGAACACCTTGCCAAGACTCTTAATATAGAAACTGATGTTATGGATATTTGGGTGGATAGCTTAAGAAGAAAAAAACTCATCGTACAAGTTGGCAACAAATACCGACTGCATATGGAAGATCCCCTAATGGTATCCATTCCTTCAACAATCGTAGAAGAAAGACTAGTAACACAGTCTTGTAAAAACTCAAAAAAAATTTCCAAAAGATTTAATCTTAGTCAAGTAGAAAAGATCTCTCAATCTGCTTTTGGGATTGATTTTGCAATTAAACACACAAAAGATGTTTACTTACCTGTGCACTGTATAGTAGTACAAAATCCAGACGGATCAGTCCATTCGAGCTTGTGGAATGCTTTAAACGGAAAACGCGTATCCTACTCTCATTCTCTCGACTAGATATCCTAAAAAATTGACTTAAAGTACTGTTTGCTCTACAACTTTCAGGAAATCACACCGAACTTTCGAACTTAAGAAAAACTGAAAGTTAAAGTTTATTCAAAGTAATCGAAGGAAAAGATTGAAGTAAAAAACAGATACCATGTAGACTTTGGTGTCTTTAAGATACGGAAAGATGGCTGAGTGGCCGAAGGCACGTCCCTGCTAAGGACGCGTATCCGTAAGGGTACCGAGGGTTCAAATCCCTCTCTTTCCGATCAGCCTTGAATTTAGGTTCAAGGCTTTTTTTTTGGAGAAAAAAAATGAAAGATTCCCCTCAAAAAGGCTTAATTCCCCCCAATTCTAAAGAATCTGAAATGATGGTTCTGGGATGCATGCTTACGAGCATAAACAGTCTTAACATCGCAGCAGACTCCCTTAGCCCCTATGACTTTTACTATAACGAGCATCAGGTCATTTTTGACATTCTTAAATCCGCATATAAGCAAGACAAGCCGGCCGATGTTCACCTGGTTTGTGAAGAGCTTAAAAGACAAGATAAGCTTCTTTCAGTAGGTGGAGTAGCCTACGTTACAACACTCGCTCAGTACGCCGGAACTTCAGCATATATAGAAGAGTACGTAGATGTAGTCAAAAATAAAGCTACCCTTAGAAGAATGATCCATGTAGCGCAAGAAATTGAAAAAAATGCGTTACAAAATCCCCAAGACGTAACTACTGTCCTAGATGAAGCACAACAAAAGCTTTTCAACATAGGGCAAGCAGTAAACTCTCAGGGTGGAATATTAATCAAAGAAATCCTTACCGGTGTAAAATCGGAAAGTAAAATTCCCTACTTAAAAGAGCTTCAACAAAGACAAGAAACATTCCAAACTAAAGGCCCTCAAGATACAGGGATTACCGGCATCCCGACGCATTTCATTGATCTAGATAAAATGATAAACGGAATGGTGCCATCTAACCTTATGATTCTAGCTGCACGCCCTGCGATGGGAAAAACCTCTTTAGCTTTGAATATCGCAGAAAATATTTGTTTCAGAAGTGAAGTCCCTGTAGGCGTTTTCTCCCTAGAGATGTCCGCTGAACAGCTTTTACATCGTTTAATCTGCTCACAGGCTGAAGTAGAGTCAGATAAGCTAAAGACCGGTTCATTAAACGGACAGGAGTTTCAAAGAGTAGTTGCATCAGTAAACTCGATGCAGCGCGGAGTAATGGTAATAGACGACCAACCTGGCCTCAAGATTACCGATCTGAGAGCTAGGGCAAGGAGAATGAAAGAGACTCACGGGATCAGATTTCTGGTAATAGACTACCTACAGCTATTATCTGGATCTGGTGTTTCTAAATCGGCAGAGAACCGCCAAAATGAAATCTCTGAGATTTCCAGAATGCTTAAAAATCTAGCAAGAGAGTTGAATCTACCTATTCTTTGTTTATCTCAGCTTTCTCGTAAAGTGGAAGAAAGACAAGGCCACCGGCCTATGATGAGCGACTTGAGAGAATCAGGATCTATTGAACAAGACTCTGATATCGTTATGTTTCTTCTTCGTAGAGAATACTACGACCCTTATGACAAGCCTGGTATGGCCGAGCTGATTGTGGCAAAAAATAGACACGGATCTGTAGGTAGCGTAAACCTTACATTCAGAAAAGAATTGGCTCAGTTCGCAAATTACTCTGGAATCATTTCAGCAGGCAAGCTAGATGATAACCAAGATGCGTTTTCTGCATTCTCTCCGGGTGGATAATTTTTTTTAGAGTAAAGCCTGGATAGTTAAATTTTTTGTTTTTGTATTACGACAATTCATCATTTGTTTATTAACTCTGCTTTACAATTTATAAGTCTTAATCTAAGATAGGTGGCAAGTTTTATAAATATTTTTTTTAAAACCTCTATTCAGATATAGGAACCTCAATGGCATCCGTAAAGAAAAAAAGAAGGGCAAAAATTGCCTTACACAAAAGAAAGAAAAGACGCAGAAGAGACCGTCATAAGAAGTAATTTGCAATAAAATTATTTTACATCTTTCTTCTATTTTTAGAGCTAGTTATACTAGCTCTAATTTATTTTACCCCCGATATAATTTATGTGGTTTTATCCTGAAGAGTTCGACGTAATAGTAATTGGAGCAGGACATGCTGGATGCGAAGCAGCCCATGCCTCTGCAAAAATGGGAGCTAAGACTCTTTTACTTACGATGAATCTTGATACTATAGCCAAAATGAGCTGCAATCCTGCTATAGGTGGAACAGCCAAAGGTCACATAGTCAGAGAGATTGATGCCTTAGGAGGCGTCATGGGAAAAGTAACGGATCTTACCTCAATTCAGTTTAGGATGCTAAATGCCTCAAAAGGCCCTGCCGTTTGGTCCCCTCGCGCTCAAGCCGATAAGTTCGCTTATCAAATGGAAATGAAACACCGTTTAGAAAAAACGGAAAACCTTCATATCAAACAAGGCACTAGTGAATCTCTATACTTTGAAAATGGCAAGCTATCAGGAGTTGAAACCCTCGAAGGGATTGGCTACAAAGCTAAGAACGTTATCATTTCTTCAGGCACATTTATGCGAGGTCTTATCCATATTGGAGAGACACAATTCCCTGGGGGAAGAGCTGGAGATAAACCATCAACAGGTCTTTCAAAAAATCTAGAAGATCTAGGATTTTCAGTTGGTAGATTAAAAACAGGTACACCACCAAGAATAAATAGACGAAGCATAGATTTTTCAAAAGTTGAAGTACAACCCGGCGACGATGATGTCTGTTTTTCTCACGATGCTCCTGAAGGACCAAAAATGCCTCAGGTACCCTGCTTTATCACCTATACAAACGAAAACACCAAAAAAGTAATCCACGATAATCTCCATCGTTCTGCGATGTATTCTGGCAGAATTCAATCAATCGGCCCTAGATACTGCCCTTCAATTGAAGATAAAATCGTAAGATTTAGTGACAAAGAGCGTCATCAATTATTTTTGGAACCAGAAGGTCTTGGAACTGAAGAAATTTATGTTAACGGCATTTCCACATCTCTACCCTTTGATGTTCAACTTGCTATGATCCATAGCGTAGCAGGACTTGAGAAAGCTGAAATTATGCGTCCTGCATATGCAATCGAATATGACTACGTTAAAAGCGGCCAACTATATGCGTCTCTGGAAACAAAAAAAATTGAAGGACTCTTTTTAGCAGGACAAATCAACGGGACTACTGGTTATGAAGAGGCTGCCGCTCAGGGACTTATTGCTGGAATAAATGCTGCATTAAAAGTTCAAGGCAAAGCTCCATTTGTACTTAAAAGATCAGAAGCCTACATAGGTGTGATGATTGACGAACTTATTACCAAGGAGTTAGAAGAGCCTTACCGTATGTTCACAAGCAGAGCAGAACACAGGCTTATTTTACGACAAGACAACTGTGACCTACGCCTTAGAAAGTATGGATATGAGCTAGGACTAATTGATGCAGATCAACATGAAAGGTTATTACTCAAAGAAAGAACTATCGAAGAACAAATAAACTATCTTTCTAAAAACTTCACTCAAATGAATGGGAAATCCTCATCCTTAGCCCAGCTACTATGCAGACCAGAATTTACATATGCATCTCTTTTAACTGAATATCCAAGTAAAGTGGTCGACTTTGGGAAAGAAATTAATTTCCAAATAGAGCTGCAATTAAAATATGCAGGATACATAGATAGACAGAAAAATGAGATCTCAAAATTAGAAAATATAGAAACTACAGCTATTCCTCATGGGATAGATTTTAAATCTATAAAGGGATTATCTAATGAAGCTAAGGACAAGCTAACAAAATTCAGCCCATCAACATTAGGACAAGCCTCGAGAATATCCGGAATTTCTCCTGCTGATATATCTGTGCTGATGGTTTCTATGTATAGACAACAAGCATGTTCAATCTAAAGAGAGAGGTTTTTTACCCTCTCTTTAAGTGTTTGAATATATGGTCTAGATGAATATTCGTCATGTATTCCCTCATCGAGAGTAACAACAGAGTCCCACATCGGATCAATATGAATAATGGGTGAGCCATCATTTGGTTGATACCAAAGCCATGCATGTCCTGTTTTGTCTTCCAGTGCGCTTCTCATGTGTAAAATTCTACCATCTCTATCAAATAGATCCGGACGCTCTTCTTTTAACCTTGCTATGAAATAACCAGAAATTAAAGATCGATGTCGGCAGATTCCCACCTTTTCCTTAATAAATTCATCTATAGGGATTATTGGAGCTGATAAACTAACTCCTTCGACAGTAAAATAAGATTCAGGATTTTTTGTTATAGGATTATCTCTTTTCCATTTTTTTACGAAAGCATTCAATAGATTTTCCTCTCCTACACCCCTGAAATCTTTAAAAGATAAGTATACCGTTCTCGATATATAGGCAAGCTGCATCTTAAGAGATCTTTTTTTAAGCAAAAATTCATCTTGTAGTAGTTGCTCTGTATAGAACTTATCAAGCTCTGGGGATAAAGCAGGATCAAATAGGATCATTTCCCTATTTATGACTCCCTCCCCTACACTAATAAACCTATCTTTAGCCATATTTATTTGGGCGGAGAGATTGAGCGAAAGCACCTTCCAGTTTTCACCCTTGTACCGTAAGCTATCAAGTCCAGAAGGATAGTCCTTATCTTCTTTTAAAAGTTCAAGTCTTTCCGTCATTGTGTGTGTTTTAGAGGCTTCCGTTAGCGTCGTATCTAAATTTGAAGAACCAATAAGTAAAGCGATGTATGGCTTATATGCTGGATTGATTTGTATGTAATCAAGGAATTTGCCGGTAAGACTACTGCTTTTTATTTTTCTTAATTTAAATTTTTCCACAGGACTTGAGAGAATAGGCATGATTTTATTAAGCACAGTTGTAGCTAAGTCTACCTTCTCATCATAGCTTTTAGCATTTCTATAAGATAAAGAGGCTGCTTCAATATCTAGTAATAAAACGCGATATTCCTCTATACATTCTCTTACTGCTTGAATTTTAATTTCAAGCGGAACATCTGGATGAGCAGTCTTGCCGACTATTGGGCTACTTGACAAAGTATCTTTCGCTGAAAGACCCCCTAGTTCCATTATCCTACTATCAATTTTTTGGACTATTCTCCCTGGAAGAATATAACTATACTGATGAAGTGCATCGAAACGCTTATTTTCTTCTCCTTCTAGCATACTTAGTAGACAATTCAAATGATCGAGAGGTTCCGCTAGCATCAAGGCTTGGATTTTATCTTGCAAATTGACTCTACGGTTTGGATTTCTTAGATCTGAACTTTCTTCAAAAGCAATACATCCAAAATCTGAATGAACTTCACTTATCGTATTTTTTTCTGATAAAACCTCAAGATTTTTATACACTACATTTTTAATGCCTTCGGATGAACGTATAATATCAGCTGCAGGCGCTTCATTTGCAGAAAGCATTAATCTCCGCGCATTAAAACAAGCTGATCTAGACTGCATAGCAAAGATCAAATCATCATTTTTAGATATTTCAAGCGCTTGTAATCCTTGGGCAGAATCAGTAGCAGCTAATTTCGTTTCTGATACAGGTAAAGCAGAAACTAAAGTATTATCTCGACCATTACTGGCAAATAGCATCGATAAATGTGGATATTTCTCTAAAACTTTTTTAAGTAGAAGTTTCGTTAAAAATTTTCCACCTATCTCTTTTAGCTGACCAAATTCAACATCATTTGATCCGAAAAAGGCTATAGCATTTTCACCTAGCTTAAACACATGCAAATTCTTACCTAATCGATCGATGTCACTTAATAGCGCTGATTGTGTTTCTGGAATGAGGTGGTAAATATCATTTAAAATTTCCAATTTCCTTGAAATATCAACAGCCGGATTTAGACTAAACTTGTGCCCAAGTCCTTCGAGAAAAGAAATTTTAGACAAAGTAGATGAGTTGGAAAGTATACATTCCCTCTTTAATTCTTTTAAAAGAGCTTTCTGAAAACCTAGTTTCATAGCTGCAACTTTCAGTTCAGTAGGCGTTGATCTATCAATACCCGCTATTACTTGATCAAAAAAAGCTAGCTCTCCAAAACGAGGATGCGCTTTAGCTTTTAAGCCCAAGTCACTGCTCTCAGCTGAAGGACCACCGGAAAGTACCCACATCGCTTCAAATGTTGCATCTTTAAAATTTTTTGGTAGATTTTCAAATAATCGAATAGAGCCTTCTTTATTTCCACTACTCATTAATTCTAAGCAATTACTAAGTCTTTCTAAATTAACTAAATTACTTTCAAGAACAGAAAAGTGACTTACCGGGTTAGTAACGGATGCTATAAACGACAAAATAGCCCTCTAATTTTTAATAATTTTGTTATATTTTAATAAAATATTATAAATATTTCATTAAGACGCTAATTGTTTTTACTAAACTTCTTAATATAAACAACTAATATGGCTATCTCTTTTCAAATATTTAAATGCGTTTTTATTTTTTATTTTTAAGTGACTTAAAACCAATTAAATAACAATTCCCATATCCGCTAGCAAATTAAGCTGTATTTAAAATTATTTTTTTAATAAATAAGAGAAAACAGAATAAAAAGTATTTATGGACTATAAAACCTCACTTCCTTGCATTCTATTTATTGGATCCGATGTAGCTAAAATCGCTTTTTTTAAAAAATCTTTTAAAAAAACATATTATGTCATGAATACTCATGAAAGTTTCGTTGCTCTAGAGTGGTTAAAAACAACACAAATTGAAGTTGTTATTATCGATTTTAAATCTTTTGAAGAGCCTTTGTATAACTTTTGTGAACACATACGTAAGACACCAGGACTTGAGAAGCTACCCATTTTATTAGTATCAAATAAAATTCAAAAAAGCTTTACTACATCATGTCTTAATGCGGGTGTAACAGACTTCTTACATGAGCCTCTTGATGAAAATGAGCTTTTTGAAAGAATCGCAGTTTGCCTCAAAACAAAGCTAGTCTCAAAAAAAATGTCTCTAGTTTCCTCTAAAATTAGCGCTTCTCCTCTTATACCAAAAAATACACAGATATTTCTTCATCGTATGCTCCTAAATAACAAAAGCTTAAAGGAGATTTCTAAGGCTAAAAAAATCGATATGCCTTTGAGCCTATTATTGATACAGCTTGATGGTCTCTCAAGTTTTCAAAAAGACCTAGGAGAGCTCGTCGTCGAGGAGATTATTGCAGCTGTAGAACACCTTCTTGCAAGTAAATTACGACAATTTGATACCTTGCTGCATCAAGGTGGCGGACGTTTTTTACTTATGCTCCCTAAAACATCGCCCAGTGCAGCTAAAATCATCGCAGAGGATATACGTAAGGAAGTTTGCAGAACAACAATCCACACAAGGAAAAAAGAGCTCCTAACCACTGTTTCAATTGGCGTTGTATCTTTCGATAAAAAACTTAACGATGTAGCTGAAGCTTACGACCAATTCGATCATTCTCTCCAGATGGTAAGTAAATGTTTAGAGCGAGCTCAAAAAAAAGGTAATAAGATCATCTCTGAGAACAACTTAAATGAGGATCAATAATGAAGACAGGATTAACAATTTTTGTTATAATAAGCACTTATTGTAGCCAAATTTTTTGTGCTGGATATGAGAGTACTCTCGATGGATCAGGATTAAAAAACGTACATACTTCCTCGGGCAGACAGAATTCAATGTCCATAGAACCAAAACATAGGGCATCAGATTATAAAGATGCTTTTGAATGTTTAAAAAAAGAAAAAGGGCAAAATAAAGTTTTTGTAAAACTAATCGATGGATCGATTGTGTCGAATATCATTGAAATGAGCCTTATGCCTAGCAGTACAGTTTTTTTGCTTCGCTACAACACACCCAAAGGGATAAAACTTCAAGCTGTAGAGCTTGAGATCATACAAGGAATTGGTTATTTAGAATGAAATTGCACTGGCTGATGCTCGATGAAGAGATGACGATCTTTGATCAACTCATTCTTGAAGAGCATCTTCTGAGAAACGATTTTAGAAATTTTTGCGTTGTTAACAAAGGAAGCTCTCCTGCAATAGTAATGGGGATATCTGGAAAAGCCCATGAACTTGTTGATCTAGATAAAGCAAAAAAAGATAGTATTCCAATAATTAAGCGATTTAGTGGTGGCGGTACTGTTATTGTAGATACCAATACGATATTCGTGACGTTTATATTTCAGAAAGACTCATTTTCTTTTCCCGCCTATCCAGAAAAAATCATGAAATGGACTGAAGAGATTTATAAACCTGTATTTCCAGAGCTTTTTGCTTTAAGGGAAAATGATTACACCTTCGATGCGCTTAAATTTGGAGGGAATGCACAATACATCAAAAAAGATCGTTGGCTCCACCACACTTCTTTTTTATGGGATTTTGAAAATAGTAATATGGACTTACTACTACACCCAAAAAAGACACCTTCTTATAGAGACGGCAGAAGCCATCAAGACTTTTTGTGTAAACTAAAAGACCACCTTCCTTCAAAAGATTCCTTTATCTTAAACCTTAAAAACTCACTGACCAAGCAGTTTGAAATAGAAGATATACAAAAATCTGATATTGAAATAAGTTCTACAGAAAGAGTTTCTACTGTTTTAATTTCTTAAGATTAGCATTTTAAAAATATGAAAGACCGTCGTATGGGGCCGAGTTGCGGCTGCATTTAACCTGGTATCCAGGTGGGAACGCTTCCTGGAAGGAGCATGGCTCATCTCTCGATGTGCGTACCTAGCTCAATTCCAGCGTTGTGATCCCCTAAAAAAATAAACATCGTTAAAGAGCATAACTAAATACAACAAGGGAATCCCAAACGACAGTGTGAAAAATATAACAAAATGTGAGATTCTTCACAATTAAAGGAATTATTAACAACCGATCTTTTGACTAGTTATTTTTTATCCTCATCAGGAACGCTAATCATATCTTTCCATGCTTGACGCACAACTTGTCTTCCGATGACAGCTATTGACTCAGTTAATGGAATGCTTTTTGGGCAAACCTCTACACAGTTTTGTGCGTTGCCGCAATCACTGATACCCCCCTCTTCCATCAAAGGGCGTAATCTTTCTTGGGCTGTCAAATTTCCTACTGGGTGTGCATTAAACAATCTTGCTTGAGATATTGTAGCTGGGCCTACAAACTTTGAATTATTATTAACTTGAGGGCAAGCTTCTGTACAACATCCACACGTCATGCACGTAGATAGAGTATACATAGCTTCTTGAACCTGAGGACTTATTTTAGGGCCAAAACCCTTGTCGAAGGAATCGTCAACATCTACCCATGCTTTTATTTTTTTTAAGTTTTCAAACATTTGAGAACGATCAACAACAAGATCCTTTACTAAAGGAAATTTAGTCATCGGAGCTAATGTTACTACATTCGATCCTGTGGCTTCAATAAGCTTGTGTATCAAGGCAGTACATCCCTGCCTGGGACGACCATTAATAAGCATAGAACACGACCCGCAGACCTCTTCTAAACACCCTTGCTCCCAAGAAACTGGGGTTACGCGATTGTTATTTTTGGTAACAGGGTTTCTTTGAATTTCCATAAGAGCTGAAGTGATGTTCAAAAACGGTCTGAGCTCAAGTTCAAATTCTTCCCAATATTGATTACCTGGTGTTCCTCTATATATTTTAAGAATACATGTTTTATGCATACTGCACCCCATTTCTCTCTTCTATACTGGCAATACTATATTTTTAGGAATGTTTTCTAAATCAGGCTTTACTTTTTTAGCCTTGCTGTAATCCCTAGCGATAGGTTTTAAGTGCCTTGTATCAACTGGTATGTATGATATTAATGGCTCGTCTTTAGATGGGTCATATTGGGCTATAGTAGTTTTAAGCCAGTGATTGTCATCACGTTCTGGAAAAGATGGTTTATAGTGTGCTCCTCTAAACTCATCTCTCAATAGAGCGCCTTTTGTAATAACAAGAGCTATCTCCAACATATATCCAAACTGATTAGCAAATTGATAAGTCTGATTTACATTTCCAGCTTTATCATCAAGAGAAATGTGATTAAGTCTATCTCTAATTTGCTTTATCCCCTCCATTGTCTTTTTAAGGCTTTCATTATCTCTTTTTACAGTCACATTGTTCACCATTAAATCTGAAAGTTCATTATGAAGAGCGTGAACATTCTCTTTACCATTTCGATTAAGTAAATCGTGCTTGAAAGACTCTTCTATAGAAAGAGATTCAGAATAAACTCGAACAGGTAGATTTCCATAACTGCGATCTAAAGAGTCTAGGTATCTAGGGACTTCTCCTCCAGCAACAAGCCCTGCAAATATACAAGATAAAAGAGAATTAGCTCCTAGTCTATTTGCCCCATGGTACTGAAATTCTGATTCACCAACGTTAAAACATCCAGGAATGTTAGTCATATGTCTATATCTAGTCCATCTATCCGGGTCATCTGCTGCCGGCCAGTCTACCCAAGCTCCTCCCATAGAATAGTGAACTGCTGGGAAAATTTTCATTGGCACTTTGTGAGGATCTTCCCCTGTAAATTTTCTATATATCTCAAGAACGGATTCTATTTTATGCTGCTGTTTACTATCTAGTTGAGATACATCTAAATACACTTGACTCTTGCCATCTATACCAAGTCCTAATTCACAGACTCTAAGAACTTCCCTTGCAGCAATATCTCTTGGGACTAAGTTTCCAAACGCTGGGTACATATCTTCTAAGAAATACCAAGGCTGCCCTGTAACCCCGCAAGGCATTTCTTTGCCCTCGGGAGATATGATTTTTTTGGAAGAGTCTCCATATACCCACATTCTTCCACCTTCGCCACGAGAAGATTCCGATATCAACCTAAGTTTATCTTCACCCGGTATAGCTGTTGGATGGATCTGTATAAACTCCCCATTAGCGTACTTCATACCTTGCTTAAATAATCGCCCATTAGCAGCGCCTGTGCAGAAAGTTGAGTTTGTGGATTGTTTGAAAATAAGTCCTGGCCCACCTGTGCCAAAAACCACAGCATCGGCTTTCAAAACCATCAGTTGCATAGTAAAAAGATCCATTACAATAATACCACGAGCAACACCCTCATCATCAAGAACAAGTCTCATAAATTCATGATGTTCAAACTTTTCAACTTTGCCCATAGCTTCGTATCTTCTAACTTGTTCATCTAGGGCATAAAGAAGTTGTTGTCCCGTAGAAGCTCCACAAAAAGCTGTCCTATAGTATAATGTCCCTCCAAATCTTCTAAAATCTAAGTTCCCCTCTCCTGTTCTATTAAAAGGACAACCGAATCTTTCCATCATCCTTATGATGCCTGGTGCTGCCATACACATTTCAAGGATAGGGGGTTGATCAGCTAAAAAGTCCCCTCCTTTTATCGTGTCATAAGCATGTATGATAGGAGAGTCGTCTTCATTTTTTAAATTCATCGCAGCATTTATGCCCCCCTGAGCACAAACTGAGTGAGACCTTTTACATTTTGTGACCGATACTACTTTTACATGACATCCATTTTCAGCTAGCTTCATAGCAGCTGCAAGACCTGCTAATCCTCCACCAACAACTATTACTTCTTTTGTTTTTTTACTAAAAGACATCTGCAGCCTCAACTATTTGAAGTTATTTTTTTTAATATTTTAAATTTATCCAATAAGTTCCCCATATAGCTGCTAACCCTAAAAAGGCTATTAGCAACATTATACTTACACAAATTGTTCCCATAGTTTTTTGGGCAGCTCGTCTCAAGATTAGACCCCAAGATATCATAAAGGTCCAAAGACCATTAAAGGCGTGAAAACATGCAGCAAGGACAAATATGGTATAAAGAACTACATAAACTGGGCTCTTGAAAGCATCTCTTACTGATAGTAAAGTAGCTGTACCAAAACTTTTAGATACGGCAATTATTTCATTACCTATAATTTTCTTCTTAACCAATGCATTAATCCATTGTTGTTTAAATAGATTTTCTTGCATTTTTTGTGTATAAGCTTCTTCATCATGATTATAAGGCGCAGACGATTGCCAAAAATCATATCTATTCTCATAAGAGGCCTGAGCGTGATTATTTATTTCACTCTCTTTAACTTGTTGACTTATCTTTTCTGCATCATATATCTGAAATCCTAATCTTGGCTCCAAAGTATATAATCCTGGATCGTTGGAAACTTTAACAAAATAGTATGTATCCAAACCTTCTCTTACAGATTCAGGGTACTCTATAAACCTAAACTTAGCCACGTGAGCAATTATCCCAAACACCAGAATCCAAGAGGTGATTCTTTGCCATGTATATG
>Ga0194129_10004781_pt1 | contig 17754 bp, 1 predicted proteins | sample TA2KigCa35mmetaG_FD_150862 | JGI IMG/M metagenome (GOLD analysis project Ga0194129, IMG submission 150862) | Freshwater microbial communities from Lake Tanganyika, Tanzania - TA2015038 Kigoma Deep Cast 35m | ecosystem: Environmental > Aquatic > Freshwater > Lake | place: Tanzania: Lake...
AAAACCCCGCGCCTAAGGCAGGCGGGCTTGCTTCGCCTGCCCGCCTTGTGTAGCGGGGTTTAGGACCTGCTCGGCGCCTCCCGAAGGGAGGGCGCCTTGGGGCTGTACCTTGCGCACAATGGCTTAGGCCATTGTGCTTGAGGATAAAGGTTAAATAATGTAATAAATTTAGTTTATTATTTTATAATTAAATGTCGGTTGCAAAATATGTAGTAATTGGGTATTCTCCTACGAATGCAAAAGATATTGTAAAATATTCGGTGGATGGTACCAATTGGACAGACAGCAGCATTAATACTGCATATCCAACTTGTGTTTATCACAATAGTAATATTTGGGTGGTGGGAGGAAATAATGCTGGCGGTAAAACATCAATTTCGTATTCAGCAGATGGGATAAACTGGAATTCTTCATCTAATTCAAATTCAATAATAACACAAGTAAACGATGTTTTTTTTAATGGAAATTGTTGGGTAGCAGTTGGTTCAGGCATAAACACAATTGCAACATCGCAGGATGCAAAAACGTGGGCTGCATCTGGAACAATACAAGGTGGGGGAAAATGTATTACAAACCGCAGCGCTGATTGGTATATAGGCGGAATTGGAGGAAATGCCGCTACATCTACTGCAACTTATAGTCCAAGTTGGACCACATGGAAACTATCTATCAACCAGTCTATAAATGGGTTTGACTGGAATGGAAGCACAATGGTTGCTGTAGGAGAAAGTACTGGTGTACAATTGCAGTATGTTACATATATTCAGTCCGGCATTTATTATAGAGGAACACAACTGATCACATCATGGAAATCTGCAACAATTAATGGAAATACAGCAAATAGTTCAAACACACTTAGCAGTGCTATTACAGGAGTTCAATATGGGCAAGGTAAATTTATAGCAGTGGGTAAAAGTACCACAAGTTATCCAATTATATATGTTTCAACTTCCGGGTTGAATTGGACACCAGTTTCATTACCAAACACAATAACACCATATTTAAATAAAATTAATTATTACGATAGTTGGGGAATATGGACAATAGTTGGAAATGTTTCATCCGGTAAATGTGCAATGGCAACTTCTTTGGATGGAATAAATTGGACAGGGTCTAATGTATTCAATTCTACATTATCCAATGAAGATTATATTACATCTATTTCACCGTTCAATAAAATTCGGTCAATTTATACGGGGAGTAGGGGTGGTTCTAATTCTCTTATATACTATTCATATAACGGACTTAACTGGTTTCAAAATAAGGTATCAACTATTTACAGCAAAACCTCACAGGGTACATCTATTGCAAATAATTCGAATGTTTGGGTAATCGGAACAAATGGAACACTATCAAATACAAATATATATTATTCAACAGACGGAATAACTTGGACAGGCGCAACCGCTGGAACTGCAACAATTGCAAAAGTAGGAAGTTTGACAAATATAGTGTCAATTGATTATGGAAATGGGGTATTTGTTGCCGCAGGAGGTAAGACCCCAGCGTTTTCAACAGATGGTATAACTTGGACAGAAGCAAACTCTACATTTTTATACAATGCAAAATGTGTGGTTTTCCGTAATAATATATTCGTTGCTGGAACAGTTGCGGTTTCGAGTATTTCTTATGTTTATACGTCAAATAATGGAAATACATGGTCAACCGGAAAATCATTGCAGAGTTTAGCAAATGGAGATGTGGTTGGAATTGAATCAAATGGAAACATATGGGTAATTCTTTGCAATTCTACCACAACAACAGGAAAGGTCCAAGTATTATACTCATATGATTTATCAGGATATTATGCAGCAGTTCAAAATGGTACATCTACTACTATAACACTAAATAATACATTTGGGAGTGGTGGTCCGACTGGCATTACTTATAACGCAGGAAGATTTTTCATTTGTGGATATAATGGAGGGTCGACACTCATATTAACTTCTTATGATGGAATAAATTGGATATATAACAATGTGTTGCCATCTTCAACTAGAAACTGTTTATCAATTAATTACAATAACAATATATATGTTTGTGGCATAAACGCAGGAACGTCTATAAACAGTTATTATTATAATTCAATATTGTCATCCGATGGAAATACATGGATAGTAAATACATCATCAGTTGAATCCGCAAATTATACAGGGGCTGCAATTAGCAGAGTATATATATTATCTGGAAGCAAACCTATAATTACTAATATTGTTGGTTCTGCTGGTGCATTAACAATAACATTCAGTCCTTCGACTGGCGGCGATTCTCCACCTACATACCAATATTCACTCGATAATTCTTCTAATTTCACCAATATAACCAACCTCTCAAACAATACATTCACTCTGTCGAACCTATCTAATCCCAGTTATACTGTTTATTTGCAAGCAACTGGTGTCGGTTGGACATCCGCATACGATTCTTCGTTGGCATATTTGCCAGTAGTTGGTTCAGCGCCAGCCATAACTAGCACATATAGTATTTTAAACGGGGTCAAAGTATATTTTAACAAACCAGTTGGCGGAAACCCCGACCCAATCGCTTATTATTACACTATTAGTGGTGATGTATATGATGGAACAACCTATACGATTGCCAGCACAACAACGTCTCCCATAACCATATCCGGATTAAATACCGCAATAACATATTCATTTTCTCTCATTGCACAAAATACTGCCGGAAATACAAACCCATCTGCTTTCTCAAAATCGCCCTATATAGCACCGACAACTGTTCCATCTATAACACAAATTGACAGCAGTTTAAATAAGTTGATTGTTTCATTTACCGGACCAACTGACAGTTATTTACCTGCAAATCCGGTTTATTATTACTCTTTGGATGGAGGGGCGTTTATCAATTCATCATCCTCTGCGTCGCCTCTCGTTATTTCTTCCGGGTTAACGACTGCAAAATCATATAATGTGGTTATTAATGCTGTTGCATCTGATGCAAGCGGAAATATCTGGACGAGTGGAAATTCTGCAGACGTTTCGGGACAACCCTACATAGCCGGTTCCATTCCCATATTTCAACCCGTGGAACCATCCCTTAATTCCTTAATAGTTTCTTTAAATGCTTCCACTGGAGGATACCCGGACCCTACAAATTATTTGATTGCGACAGATGCATCATTTGCAAATGTAGTTGCAAATTTGGTGTATCCAAATGTAATCACCACAATATCTGGTCTGCTGAATCAACAATATACTTTGTACGGTAAAGCAATCAGCAGCAATATATGGACAACTTCAACTGCAACATCTACGCCAACGACTCCCTACTGGGCTGGAAACGCATCCATAACAGCCGCACCAATTTCCTCTACTTTAAATGCGCTTCAATTAACCTTTGCAACTCCTGTTGCAGGAAATCCAGTCGCAAATGTGTTCTCGTATTCGCTTGACGGAGGAAACACATATATCGCGAATTCTGCAAATGTTGTTATTGTTCCTAATCTTCCGTCCTCTCAATCAACTATCTATGCAACTGTAGGAAATGAGTCCATTTGGACATCTACTTCGGTTTCTACCACAGGAACGCCTTATTATTTGCCGAGTTCGGACCCTTCCATTAATTCCGTGGATAGCAGTTTGAATACATTGGTTATCAGATTCTCTGCTCCCTCAATAGAAGGAAATCCTACAACCTCTCGTTATTATTGTGCGGTGGATAGTAGTTCTGCAGGAAATTTCATCTATAGTGGAACCTCGTCCCCCATTGTTATTCCTGGGTTTTCAACCTCTGGAACAAGAACCGTTTATTTGAAAACCACTGGAAACATAAACGGAACCGCGATTTGGACATCCAATATTGTTTCTGCTACCGGTCAGCCCTATATAACAGGAATTACACCAAATATTGTTAGTCTGACTCCGGGTCCCGGTCTGTATACTCTCTCTGTTAATTTGGCCCCATCCGCTGGCGGATATCCAGACCCTACAAATTACCAACTTTCATACAGCAACACATTTTCTGTTCTTGTCGGCAATTTAATCGCACCAAATGTAAGCACCACCATATCCGCTCCTCTCAAGCAATCTTATACTGTTTATTCTCGTGCGATTGGCGGAAATATATGGACATCTGCTTACGACAGTTCATCCGCAACGCCCTACTACGAAGGAACAACCACAGTTGCGGCGGTTCCCGTTTCAGCAAATCTGAACACACTCAGCATAACACTCGGCGGAACCGACGGTAATCCTGCACGAACTTCCTATTCATATTCCACCGATGGAACTACATTCGTGGATATATCGAGTACAACATTCCAATTAACACAATTGGAAAATCGCGCATATACTATTTACGCAAACAGTCGGTCGGGAACAACCTGGACATCTACTACTGCAAATGTAGTTGCGACTCCCTATTATGTAGGCGATGCACCCACCATAGACTCCGTTATTAAGACACAACTAACGGCAAATACGGCGTCATTATCTGTATCTTATACTGTAGGAACCGCAGGTAATCCCGCTGCAACCACCTATCTCTATTCCATTGATGGGGCGGCGTATGTAGATGCGGCAACAACGGCGAATCCTCTGATAATTTCATCGGTCAGTATGTACAAACATACTCTTTCCATTAAAGCGAAATCGGGGTCAATCTGGACTTCTGCAGATTCAAATACTTATATTGTTCCTGGCTATCAATCCGGAAGTGCGCCCAATATTCAGACCATAACCAGCGGTCTCAACAGTTTAACAGTTGCATTCGCGCCATCTACTGGCGGTGTTCCAGACCCGACAAATTACCAATATGCGTTTGTTGATGCGGACGCGAGTTATTCCAATGTCGAAGTATCAAATAATTCATTCACATTGTCCAACCTCTCGGCGAAATCATATACAGTCTATTTACGTGCAATCAATGCCGGAATTTGGACTTCCAACTCCACCAGTGCAACCGCAACCCCCTATTATGTCCCTGCGATAGACCCGTCCATCAACGCGATAGACAGCAGTTATCATAATTTGATTGTGCGATATACCGGTTCATCGGGCGGTAATCCGGCCACCTCAGCATATTATTACGCGGTAGACAGCAATTCTCCGGAGAGTTTCTCTCTTGCGAGTGCGTCGCCCATCATTGTTCCAATAACCACTGCAACAACACACACCATCTATTTGAAATCGGTCGGAAATGACAGTAGCGGCGTATTGGCGTGGACTTCAAATATTGTGTCAAAAACCGGGCGCGCCTATGTAGAATCCTCTCCTCCCATTATTAATCAGGTGGTAAGCGAATTGAACACATTGGTGGTTAATATAACTGACCCGAATGACGGTTATCCAGCACCCACTATTTACTATTATTCAGTCGACGACGGCGCGTCATTCACCAGCACTGGAACTCTCGCCAATACATTTACAATCGCGTCGTCTGTTTTATCCAATGTTTCTGTTAAATCGGCATACATAGACACGAGTGGATTAACTGTATGGACGTCGAATATATCAAACTCGGTTGCGGGAATACCCTACGTAACCGGACAAGCACCCACTATTGATAGACTAGACAGTAGTTTCCAGAGCCTAATAGTTAGTTTTACTGCATCGGTCGACCAATACCCGACCGCATCCACATATTATTATTCAACCGATGGAGGCGCAACGTACACAGATGCATTGAAAAACACGTCGCCTATTAAAATCGCCGGACTAACCTCTCCTTCGTCTTACACTGTTTTGTTGAAAGGTTCGAATTTGGCGGGAAACACGCAGGTTGCTTCCGCGTCGGCCACGCCTTATTATGCCGCCGATGCACCGGTAATAACACAAATAGACAGTAGTTTCCAGAGTTTGATTGTATCTGCTTCCCCGGCAACAAGCCCCAACATCGCAGGAAATCCCGCATTCACTACTTATTTGTATTCCATTGATTCGGGACCCTTTTATTCCTTGAGCACCGGAACGCAATCTCCGTTTGTTATTCCCGACGTATTATCTGCATTCCCTGCACATACTGTCGCAATAAAGACCGCCGCGTATGATGTTTCCAACAATCAACTCTGGATTTCCAATGCGTCAGCGGTTAAAACGGGGTCGCCTTATGTCGTCGGGTCTGCGCCAGTCATTGCAAATGTAGTCAGCATTGCCTACGGTTTAACTGTGTCGGTTATTCCTGCGACCGATATGAACCCCTCACCTACATCCTATTTGTATAGCACCGATTCCTGGATAACCTACGGAGATACTGGTTCCAACGCAACGACTTTCAATATAACTGGTCTGAATACCGCGAAAACATATTATGTATCGGTTAAGGCAGTAAATTCGGTCGGAACCACGGCGGCGTCTCTCGTCTCCGTATCTGGCGAACCGTATATTGCATACAATGCGCCCACGATTAATTCCATAGAAAGTCTTGTTAATGGAATGCGCGTGAATTTCACTGCAGCAACAAATGGATATCCGGCACCCACCTATTATTATTCGTTGGATGGAGGTTCCTATAATTTGTCGCCCAATATTGCGACGCCTCTCATTATCGGCGGGTTAACTTCTGCACAATATTCTGTCAAAATAAAAGCGTATAATTTGGCCGGATTTTCCCCTGAATCGAATTCATATGACGGATATCCCTACGTTATTGGACAGCCCCCAGTTATTGGAAATATTCAGAGCGCAGTGGCAAGTGTTATCGTTAATTTCACCGACGGGTCTGGCGGAAATCCGCCCCCGACCGCATACATATACACAATCAATGGCGGAGCATCGTTTTTATCTGCAGGACAAAATACGTCGCCTATAACCATAACCGAATTAACAACCGCAGTATATTCCAACATAGCAATAAAAGCAATTAATTTTGCGGGAACAACCCAGGTATCTAATTATCTGCAGGGAATTCCCTATTTGACTGGAACTGCGCCCCATATTGCGAATGTGGTCAGTCGGTACCACAGTTTGGTCGTTAATTTCTCTGCGCCAACAAATGCGAACCCGCCGCCAACCACTTATTATTATTCATTGGACGGCGGTTCTACCTTTACTCTTGCGTCTGAATCTGCGTCCCCCATAACCATTAGCGGGTTAAATACTGCAGTTCAATCCAATGTGTGTATTCTCGCACAAAATACGGCGGGAAATACTCAGATTTCAAATACGGTGTTGGCGGAACCGTGGGTTGTCGGCTCCGCACCCCAAATCGCGAATGTGGTCAGTCAATACCAAAGTGTGTTAGTTAGATTTACGGATGGAACGGGCGGCTATCCTTCCCCCTCGGCCTACTACTATTCGACCGGCGATGGAAACTATCAGTTGGCGACGGACGTATCGGGATCGGCCTTTATTATTGGAAATCTGACTACCGCAACGGTTTATAGTATTTCTATGTTCGCACAGAATTCCGCGGGAAATACGCAGATTTCAAATACTGCATCCGGAGAACCCTGGATTATCGGAACTGCTCCGCATATATCAAATGTGGTCAGCCAATACCAAAGTGTATTAGTCAGATTCACGGATGGAACGGGCGGTTATCCAGTTCCCTCGGCCTATTACTATTCTATTGGAGACGGAAACTATCGGTTGGCGACGGACGTATCGGGGTCGGCCTTCATTATTGGAAATCTGACCACTTCGACGGTGTATAGTATTTCTATGTTCGCACAGAATTCTGCTGGAAATACACAGGTTTCAAACACCGTGTCGGGAGAACCCTGGATTATTGGTTCGCCGCCGGTTATTTCCAATGTGGTGAGCAAATCCCACAGTTTGGAAGTTTATTTCTCCAACGGAACCGGGGGATATCCGGAAATAACACAATATTACTATGCATTGGACACGAATGCAACTGTGTTTTATCCGGCACCGAGCGGAACTGCACCCCCGTCATTTACTATAACCGGACTGGATAATCCAACTCCCTACTATGTGTCCCTTGTTGCACGTAATGCGGCGGGAGATACAGCCAGGTCCAACACAAAATCGGGAACGCCTTATATAATCAGCGACCCGCCAGTCATCAATAGCGTGGCAAGCGGATACCAAAGCCTCACGATTAATTTTACTGCAATAAATAACGGTTATCCGGTTCTACCAGAAAGGTATTATTATTCTCTGGATTTGGGAAATACATATTCACTTGCAAATGGAATAACGTCGCCAATAACAATAACTGGATTAACGTCTTCCAGTTCCGTGGTTGTTTATTTGGTTTCTAGCAATGCGGCCGGAAATACACAGCCCGCGATTTCGGACCCCAATACTCCGAATGTTATTGGTCAGCCGCCAGTTATAACAGACGTATCTGCAGAAATAAACGGGCTCGCCGTCAGTTTTAATCCACCGGTTGGAGGATACCCCGCGCCCTTCAAATACCTCTATTCAGTGGATGGAGGCGCATATGTGGATGCCGGAAATGTTGCGTCGCCTCTCCATATTCCGAATTTGTTTATTGCAAAGAGTTATTCGGTGCAATTAAAGGCAACCAATGTGGCAGGAACGACTGCTCCATCGGACCTGAATAGTCGGGGTATGCCGTTCGTTGTTTGGGGCGCGCCCCATATTGATACTGTTGTCAGCAAATACAACGGACTGAATGTATATTTTTCTGCGTCCTCTACACTTGGAAACCCGGCACCCGATTCCTATTATTATACCATTGATGGAGGCAATACATACACACAGGCATATTCCTCTGATTCATTCATTTCCATAGATGGACTTTCAGAGGCAAAGGCCTACTACGTAGGTATGCTGGCACATAATATTGCAGGAAATTCCACGATTTCAAATACTGCGTCGGGGGAACCATGGGTCATTGGAACTGCGCCTACCATAACGGAAATAAAGAGTGCAACAAACAGTATTGAGATTTATTTTGCGGATGGCATCGGCGGATATCCGAGTCCCACTTCGTATTTGTATTCTCTCGACAGCGGTTCCACATATCAATCTGCGACGACTGCACAATCGCCCATTATAGTTGGAAATTTGACTACTCCGAATACCACATATTATGTGCAATTGAAAGCCGTCAACCTGGCGGGCATATCCCCCGCGTCGAGTCCTCCAATTACCGGCCGACCCTGGATTATCGGAACTGCACCCACAATCAGCAGTGTGGAAAGCGGATATCATAGTCTGACTATCCATTTAATTCCGGGAGAGGGTGGATATCCGGACCCTATAACGCACTATTATTCTTTGGATGACAGTTCCGGAACATTCTTCAATTCTGATCAAACCGGAAACACTATTACAATTTATGGATTGACAACCCCTACAGTCTATAATATTGCAGTAAAAGCCACGAATGCGGCGGGCAATACAGGAGTATCAAATACAATTTCAGGAGGACCGTGGATTATTGGAACTGCGCCCAATATTTCTGCGGTAGATAGTAGTTTCCAAAGTCTGGTCGTCAGATTCACGCCTAGTACGGGAGGATATCCCGACCCAACCACATACTATTACTCATTGAATGGAACCGCAGGACCCTATGTTAATTCTTTAAGCACCTCGTCGCCAATAATAATTAGCAATTTAACTACTGCGACGGTTTATTCAGTTGCATTGAAGGCTCGATATGCTGCAGGTAATACACAGGTCTCCAATACAGTGTCCGGCAAACCCTGGATTATTGGAACTGCTCCTACAATAACACAGATTGATAGTAGTTTTGAGAGGTTGGTTGTGCAATTTGCTGCGGGAACTGGAGGGTTCCCTGACCCGCCTACGTACTATTATTCGTTGAACGGGGCCGAAGGCCCCTTTATTGAAACAGATAAAACGAGTTCCCCTCTCATTATTGGCAATTTGAAAACAGCAACAGAATATTCCATTGCGATTTTTGGACAAAATTCAGCAGGTAATACACAGGTGTCGAATACTGTGTCTGGAGAACCGTGGATTATTGGAACTTCTCCTACAATAACACAGATTGATAGTAGTTTCGAGAGGTTGGTTGTCTATTTTACTGCAGGAACTGGCGGGTATCCGGCTCCCACAAAGTATTATTATTCCCTGAATGGAACCTCGGGTCCCTTTGTAGATTCCTTAACAACCAGTTCGCCTCTCATTATAGGCAATTTGAAAACCGCAACCGTTTATTCAATTGCTATTAAAGCGGAGAACACGGCAGGTAATACACAGGTCTCCAATACAGTGTCCGGCGAGCCGTGGATTATTGGAACTGCTCCCACAATAACACAGATTGATAGTAGTTTCGAGAGGTTGGTTGTGCGATTTACTGCGGGAACGGGAGGGTACCCAGACCCGCCTACGTACTATTATTCCCTGAATGGAACCTCGGGTCCCTTTGTGAATTCCTTGAAAACAAGTTCCCCCCTCATTATCGGCAATTTGAAAACCGCAACGGTTTATTCTATTGCTATTAAAGGTTCAAATGCGGCAGGTAATACACTGGTCTCCAATACTGTTTCCGGGGAACCGTGGGTTATTGGAACAGCACCTACTATTCAGAGCGTTGTGGGCGCTTCCGGCGAGATTTCCATTTCTTTCACGGAATCCACCGGCGCATACCCGATTCCCACATATGACTATTCATTGGACGGAGGAAACACCTATGTTTCTACTGCATATACTGCGTCTCCAATAACCGTCGCTGGATTCATAGTTCCAACCGTCTGTTATGTGTCATTGAGGGCGGTTAATTCTGCAGGAAATATTGTATCTACGAATACTGTTGTTGGACAGCCTCTCATTATCGGTTCCACTCCCACAATAACACAAATAGATAGTAGTTTTGAGAGGTTAGTTGTCAAATTCACGGAGAGTACGGGAGGGTATCCCGACCCCCCAGTATATTACTATTCCCTGAATGGGGCACAAGGAACGGAAGGCACCTTTATTGAAACAAATACAACGAGTTCCCCTCTCATTATTGGCAATTTGAAAACCGCAACCGTTTATTCAATTGCTATTAAAGCAGGATATTCTGCAGGTAATACACAGGTATCCAATACTGTATCAGGAGAACCGTGGATTATTGGAACTGCTCCTACAATAACACAAATAGATAGTAGTTTTGAGAGGTTAGTTATACAATTTACTGCGGGAACTGGAGGGTATCCTGACCCTCCTGTGTATTATTATTCCCTGAACGGGGCCGAAGGCCCCTTCGTGAATTCCTTGAAAACAAGTTCCCCTCTCATTATTGGCAATTTGAAAACCGCAACCGTTTATTCAATTGCTATTAAGGGTTCAAATGCGGCAGGTAATACGCAAGTCTCCAATACAGTGTCTGGAGAACCCTGGATTATTGGAACTGCTCCTACAATAACACAAATTGATAGTAGTTTCGAGAGGTTGGTCGTCTATTTTACTGCGGGAACTGGAGGGTTCCCTGACCCTCCTACATATTATTACTCTCTGAATGGGACCTCGGGCCCCTTTGTGAATTCCTTGAAAACAAGTTCTCCTCTCATTATCGGCAATCTGACAACTGCAACTGTTTATTCAATTGCTATGAAAGGGTCAAATGCAGCAGGTAATACACAGGTCTCCAATACTGTGTCTGGCGAACCCTGGATTATTGGAACTGCTCCTACAATAACACAAATTGATAGTAGTTTTGAGAGGTTGGTTGTCCGTTTTACTGCTGGAACGGGGGGATATCCTGAACCCACAAAGTATTATTATTCTCTTGGGGGGGTTTTCGGTTCCTGGATAGATGCAGGAACCACTGGTTCGCCCATTATTATTGGAAATTTAACGACTGCAACCGAATATTCCATTGCTATTAAAGCGGAGAATTCCGCGGGTAATACACAGGTCTCCAATACAGTATCTGGCGAACCGTGGATTATCGGAACTCCTCCTACAATAACACAAGTGGATAGTAGTTTTGAGAGGTTGGTCGTCAAATTCAATGCCGGAACTGGAGGTTATCCTGAACCCACAAAGTATTATTATTCTCTTGCGGGAACCGTCGGTCCCTGGACAGATGCAGGAACCACCAGTTCGCCCATTATTATTGGTAATTTAACAACTGCAACCGAATATTCCATTGCTATTAAAGCGGAGAACTCGGCAGGTAATACACAGGTGTCCAATACGGTTTCAGGAGAACCGTGGATTATTGGAACCGCACCCAATATTTCTTCTGTAGATAGTAGTTTCCAGAGCATCGTTGTTCGTTTTACCGCAGGAACTGGCGGTTATCCGTTCCCCGACACATACTACTATACTCTCAATGGCGGCGGTTCATTCGTCAATGCGGGTGTTTCGTCTTCGCCTATCGTTATTTCGGGTCTAACCACCCCAACTGTTTATTCAGTGAGAATATTGGCGCATAATTCTGCAGGAAATACATCATTATCTGCGGCCAAATCGGGTCAGCCGTGGGTAATTGGAAGTGCGCCCGTTCTGATAGATGCATCCAGCACTGTGGGAGGATTAGTTATTAAATTCAACGAATCAACGGGAGGTTATCCAACCCCAACATATTGGTATTCTCTCGACGCGGGAAATACTTACACGAATTCGGGCGCAACCAGTTCACCGATAACATTAACTGGCTTGAATACCTATGCGGTTTATAATGTGTCAGTCAAAGCGGTGAGCGACGCAGGAAATATAACATCTGCGAATACATTGGTCGGAAAACCCTATGTTGTTGGGTCCGCACCGACAATAACCGACGTTTCCAGTGCATTGAATTCGCTCATTATTTCTTACGCGATTGCGGGTGATATGTATCCTGCGCCGAGCAAAATCCAGTATTCTGTCGGAGGTCTTGCGAATTTTGTGGATGCATCTTCTGCGCCTTCTTCCGGCAAATTAACGGTCGGCGGACTGGCACTGAATTCACCATATACGATTTATGTGCGGGCAGTTAATCTGGCGGGAACAACTGCGGCATCTGGACCTGGGTCCGGAACACCATACCTCATTGGTGCGGCACCAATAATAACCGACATATCCAGTGTATTCCACGGTTTGCGGGTATATTTCACCGGTTCAACGGGAGGAAACCCCGCGCCATCCGCGTATTATTACACGACAAATTCAGGAATAACATATTCTCTTGCAAGTGGCGTTTCTTCGCCAATAACAATTAGCGGATTAGATACTGCAACAACATACAATGTGGGACTGATTGCAAATAGTTTAGTCGGCAATACACAATTATCTGGATTGAGAGGCGGAATACCGTATATTGTGGGAACCACTCCGGTTATAAGAATGGTAGATGGCGATGTGAATTCCTTGATTGTTTCTTTCGATGAATCGACGGACGGATATCCTACACCCACTTATTGGTACAGTATTGATGGGGGTGCAACTTACACAGATTCGGGCGCAACTAGTTCCCCATTTATCATTAGTGGGTTGGCCGCACAACAGACATATTGGGTGCAGATAAAAGCAGTCAGTGTTGCGGGCGAAACATATGTATCAAATACTGCTTCGGGAGAACCAATTGTATCGGGAACTGCATTAAATATTTACAGGATAGATAGTGTAGCCGGTGGAATGCAGGTATATTTTGAACGAAATAGTGCGGGCGTTCCAATGAACGGAACGAACTACTATTATTCCCTGAATGGCGGGAATACATTCGCGAATTCGGGACAGAGAGTGTCGCCGGTTATCATTAGTGGTTTAACTACATCGGCAGTATATCAAGTCGTATTGCGCGCAATCAATACTTCGGGAAGAGTTGCATTGTCAAACACGGTAGAAGGCCGGCCATATATTCTGCGAACCGCACCAGTCATACAGACAGTAGTAAGTTTAGAGAATGGCCTTCGTATAGAATTTGACGAATCCACTGGGGGATATCCGGCAACGACAATATCGTATTGGTATTCGCTGGATAGTGGTGCAACATTTGTGGATAGTGGGCGAACTTCTTCGCCAATAACTGTGTCTAATCTAACGGTTGCGAACGATTATGGTGTAATAGTTAAGGCACAGAATGAGGGAGGATTATCTGCAGGGTCAAATATGATAGTGGGAAGACCATATGTGGTATGGAAAGCACCCGCCGTAATAAATATTGCGGCGGAGTTTCAGACGGCGATAGTGGAGTTTAGTGCGGCGAGTGGAGGATACCCTGCGATAGCATCTTATATGTATTCTTTGGATAGATGGAACACGACGGTCAATGTGGGAAATTTGACTGCTGGTCCAACAGGGACATTGAAGATAGAATTGGCGAATTTGACGGAAGGACGTACATACTTTATGGGAATAAGAGCGGTGGATTTGAGAGGAGTATTTAGTGGAGAATTGAGCCTTGCATTGACTACAAAATCAGTGGGAAGATTTTTCCAGAATACGATGAACTCGGTGTCCAATAGGAACCGGCCAATATTTATTGGGGAGCAACCGGTTCTTATCGGACTGCCAACCGATATTAATAATCCACAGGAGACGCAAGTGAATAGACAGTTGAGAATACGGAGAATGAATAGAATGATATGAATATGTGTTCAGTTCGGTTATATTAGTCAAATATAACCGACATTTATATATAATATTGGAAATGCCAATCAATGCGGTTGCGGTTGGTTATAATGGATCAACTACTTGGGTAGCATCTTCTACTAATAGTGGTATTACGTGGTCTGCCACTTCACTTGCAGTGGGAAATAATTTATTTCCGATTTCTGTTAGCACAAATGGTAATCTTTGGATAATGGGAGGATATAGTGGATTTTTAGTTTATTCATATACAAATGGAGGAAATTCATTTGGAACATGGAGCACTCAAAATACACTTGCATCTACCGGCGCAACAGCAACAGGAACAGTTCTTTATGAAAATGGATTATGGGTATGCGGAGTAAAGGTTTCGTCCGGATGTCCTATGATATGGTCCACTGATGGTTTAAATTGGACACGTGGAACATATGCATCCGGTTCTCCATTATATCCAGTTAATGCAGGTATGACCGCACTTACATATAGCGCAGGTATATGGATTTGCTCTAATGAATCTGCAACAACGCCACGAATATTAAAATCGTATGACGGAAAAACTTGGACAACAATTACTTCAAGTATAAATATTTGCCATGGAATGGCATCTAATTCGTCTGGAAATCTAATAATTGGAATTGGATCTGGGGGAGGTCAAATTCAATATTCAACCAATTATGGAAACACTTGGTCATCATCCCCCGCAAATCCGTGGGGTTCACTTGGACGTCAAGTATCGTTTGATGGTATTAATACATTTGTTGCTGGAGGTCAAACAAGCACCGGAACAACCTATAGCATTCATACTAGCACAAATGGAATAAATTGGACAAATAGAAATACATCTACTGCTATACCGAATAATACAGTTGCAGTAAAATGTGCCCCAAACGGAACTGTATTAGTGGGCGCAGGTTCAACAAATATTTATTCATCCAATAATTTTACCAATTGGACAACTACGTCAGTTGGTTTTACGGTACGTGCATTCGCCACATATGTTTCTACTACTCCAGGTTCCACTCCAACTATTTCTACGGTAGAATCCTTAGCAAGCCCCCTTAATTCACTTAGAGTATCTTTTGCCGCATCAACCGGAGGAAGTCCCGCAGTGTCTGGATACGAAGCCTCCACTGATGCAGGTTTCAGCACTATAACAACTGGAACTACAAGTCCAATAACCATAACCGGGCTTGCCCCAGGGTCATACACAGTCTATGTTCGTGCAAAAAGTGGGTCTAGTTGGACATCCGCAGTCAGCAGTTCAGGTCCATTCACTCCTTACTATGCAGGAAATATGGTTATAACTGCTGTCGCAAATACGACTCAATTGAACGCACTCGATTTGACTCTGACAACGCCGGTTCCCGGAAATCCACTTCCCAATATTTATTCTTATTCTGTAAATGGAGGGAACAGTTTTGCAAACACAACTTCCACCAGTTTAACGGTTCAAAATGTCCCTGGCGGGGTGGCGAATGTTGTTGCCCGGTCGTCAAATGTGGGAATTTGGACATCCAACATATCTAATTCTGTGCTGGTTTCTCCCTATTACGCCGGCAATGCAGTTGTTGCTGCGGCTCTTCCGGGCAATTATGCATTGAATACTCTCAACTTGACTTTTTCAACACCTGTTGCCGGAAATCCAGGACCAAATATTTATTATTATTCTACTGATGGAGAAGCAACTTACAGTAATACAACATCCACTAGTGCAACCGTATCGGATCTTCCGAGTTCTCAAGCAAATGTGATTATTAAATCCGGAAATGTGGGAATTTGGACGTCGAATATATCTAATTCGGTGCTTATAACACCTTATTATAAATCGTCGGACCCATCTATTAATTCCATTGATAGCAGTTTGAACACATTGGTTGTTCGTTTTTCCGCTCCATTAACAGATGGAAACCCACAAACTACCCGTTATTATTGTGCGGTAGATGCGAGTGATTCTGCGAGTTTTATTTACAGCGGAACTACTTCCCCCATTTCAATTCCGGGGTTTGCAACCTCTGATTTAAGAACCGTATATTTGAAAGTGGTCGGCAATTTGACTGGGACAAATACGACTATTTGGACCTCCAATATTGTTTCTGCAAGTGGTCAGCCATATATAGTGGGAAGTAAGCCGAACATCGCATCTATTACTCCCGGCCTCAATACTCTAACAGTTAATTTGAATGCATCTACTGGAGGATATCCGGACCCCACAAATTATTTGCTGGCTTATGATTCATCGTTTGCGACTGTAGTAGGCAATATTCTGTATCCAAGTACAAGTACTACCTTGTCAGCGCCTCTCAACCAATCTTATACAATTTATTCAAAAGCAATCAGCGGAACTATCTGGTCATCCGCAGTGGATTCATCTGCGGCAACTCCTTATTACATCGGAAATGTGGTTGTTGTTGCTGTCCCTGTTGCAGCAAACTTGAATGCGCTTCAATTGACATTCAGTTCGCCTTATGCAGGAAATCCAGCGCCCACTCTTTATTCCTATTCTACCGACGGCGGAGCAACATATAGCACCACACCAGCATCAAGCCCCGTCGTCGTTGTTGCCAACTTGCCCGGTTCGCTCTGCACAATTTACGCCAATGTGAGTTCCGGTTCAGCGTGGGCATCAACCAGTCCTTATATAACTACTGCTACGCCGTATTATAAAGGGTCAACCCCAACAATAAATACAATTACATCTGGATTCCAGAAATTAACGATTGCATATACTGCATCTTCTGATGGTAATCCTACCCCATCTGTCCATTATTATGCAGTGGATAATAGTGCAAATTTAGTAGCAGCCCAGGTATCTCCATTTGATATTACTGGATTAACGGGAGGAACACACACTGTTTATTTGAAATCTGCAGGAAACCTAACCGGAACCGGAACGACGATATGGACTTCTGCAGTAGATTCATCGGACGGGTATGTAAATGTGGTTGGAAGCACTCCTACCATTGACACAGTTGTGCAGGGGTTGAATTCACTAACAGTGGTATTCACCCCATCAACTGGAGGGTTTCCAGATGTAAGCCAGTATCAATATGCATTTGCAAATATAGATGCGAGTTTTACGACGGTTCCTACCTTAACGAACGGCAATACATTTACTCTATCGGGGTTATCTGACCAATCTTACAATATATATTTGAGAGGGAACAATGCAATTTGGAGTACTGCAGCGTCCAGTTATACCTCTCATCCATTTATCAAAGGTGTGGCCAATATTGCGAGTGCTGCGCCGAGTTTGAATACTCTAACTCTGACATTCACTAATACTGGCGGATACCCCACAACCGATATATATTATCGGTATTCTCTTGATAATTGGTCGACA
>Ga0194129_10004783_pt1 | contig 17751 bp, 4 predicted proteins | sample TA2KigCa35mmetaG_FD_150862 | JGI IMG/M metagenome (GOLD analysis project Ga0194129, IMG submission 150862) | Freshwater microbial communities from Lake Tanganyika, Tanzania - TA2015038 Kigoma Deep Cast 35m | ecosystem: Environmental > Aquatic > Freshwater > Lake | place: Tanzania: Lake...
TAACTGAACAAGTAACTGAACAAGTAACTGAACAAGTAACTGAACAGGAATATGAACAAGTAACTGAACAAGTAACTGAACAAGTAACTGAACAAGTAACTGAACAGGAATATGAACAAGTAACTGAACAAGTAACTGAACAAGTAACTGAACAATTAACTGAACAGGAATATGAACAAGTAACTGAACAAGTAACTGAACAGGAATATGAACAAGTAACTGAACAAGTAACTGAAACATCAGAATTAGAGTTAACTAGTATAACTACAAATATTAAAAATAAGAATAGTTTTAAAAAGAATGTAAAAAAAAATCTGGATAAAATTCGAGAAATAGGTTTTAGAGTCTATAAAAATATTGGATTAGAAAAAGAAGTAAATTTAATTGTAAAAACAGTATCAGATGATGAAATAAATCAAGTTTATGATTTTAAGGTATCTGATGATTTTAATAGAAGAAACATAATGAAAGATATTTCAAGATGTACAATATTTCCCAAATATAAATCAGGAGATGTTACTAAACCAGAAAATTTCAGATATTTAGTAAATCATCATAATGTTATAAAAATAATTGATCGTATATGGTGTATTGATTTGATAAATAGTTGTGGAAATAATTTACCAGATAAAAATATTTATAAAGCAAATTTAGTGAAAGCATTCAATGGTTCGATTATAGATACAGCAATTGAAAATACCAAGACAATAGATTAGTAGTATTACTAGATATTTCTAAAGCCTTTGATTCTCTTGAATGGAATGTATTAGAAGAACTTTTACAAACTAATTTATCTAGAAAAACATCACTAGAAAAAGCGAAAGAACTAGTAGAACAATATATGACTATTGTTAAAAATAGAAAATTATATTATAATAATAATTTAGTTAGTATCTCAAAAGGAATATCTACTGGATTACCAAGTTCTAATTTAGTTTTTACATTAGTATTAGAAGAAATATTATTCAGATGGTTTTCTAAATATAATTTTAAAAATAATGAAGATTTTATAATGTCTATTTATGTTGATGATATTTATCTTAAAATTCTACAAAAACAAGAAGCAAATAAAATTGTTCAAAGTTTAATAAAGTTCTTGGAATTATATAAATTAAATATTAATATTTCTAAATCAAGAGTATGTCCTAATTTAAAAATCGATTTACCAAATAAATTAACTAAAACAGATTTCTATTTAGGTATTCCTTTTACCAGAGATATTGAATTATATGGTAAATTAATTTTATCAGATTTTCAGAAAAATAAACTGAATTTATCATGGATAGAAATTTATAATAATTTATGTAAAAAAGAATCAGATAATAATACAAAAAAAATTATTGGATATTTTAATTATAAATTGAGACCATTATTAAAAAATGATGATCAATTAAATTCAAAAGATATTTTAAAAGAGTTCATTTTTAATAATTATGTTAAATATAATATTCAAAATAGAACGTTTAAATATCTATTTTTTGGTATATGTGTATCTCTAATAGTCATAATGTTTTATAAAAATTGAATTAATTTATTATTAACTTGGATTTTTTATAAATCTTAATAAATAATATGTTAGAAGTTAAAAAATGTTATGTAAATAGTAATTATATTAGTGATTATTGGGAAAATAATTTAATTATAGATCAATCAGAATTATTAAATAATAAAATAGAATTAGATTTTAATTATATAGAATATTTAGATGAAGAAAAAGAAAAATTGAATAATAATTACAAAGATATTAAATCTAAAATTAATAATGAATACGATACAAAATACAATTATAATTTCAGAAATACAAAAACTTCTAAATCAGATAATAGAGAAAGAAAATCCGAAAATATTTTCAGAGGAGAATACAATAGAAACAAAAATTCAAATCCTGGAATGTATAATCAAGAAAAATCCTGTGAACATAGAACATTTCCAAAATATTCTGATACCATTGAAGACAAAAGAAAAATGCATGAATTGTCAAAGAAATGCCGATTACATGAACATTACAATGGAAAAACAAAAATATTGTTGGATTCATTCTCAAAATCTAAATTAGCATAAAAATTGAAATAAAAGTATATTCTTAATAGATTTATTCAATTAATGCGCAAATTAAAAGAATTAAAAGAAATTCATAATATTTTTGTTGATTCTATAACAGATCTTGATTATAAAATTCAACAACAGTTAAAAAAAATAAAATTAGAATATCAAAAAAATATATCTGAAGAAAAAGTTAAATTACTATTAGCTGTTTGTAATGGTGAAGATTTAGATTTTAACTTAATTAAAAATAAATATTTAAAATTAAAAGAACTTACAAATTCTACAAGTGAAACTATATCAAAAGATAATGAAATTGAAGAAGAAAATTTATTAGATAAGATTTTAGTAGATGGAAAACAATATTATTATGAAGCAAAAGATAAAGGTTTAGTATATGATTTAAATTCTAAACCAGTAGGAATATTTAAGAATGGTAAAATAATATTAAATTAAATTAATTAATTGTATCAATCTAAGAGTAGATTTTTTTGACCAATTATATTTTTTCATAAATTGATTTATATCAGATTCAGATAGTTTTCTTCCTTTAAAAGTATCAATAAACAATTTTAAATCATTATAACCACCTAGTAATAAATTACCTTTTGAATTAAATTTATTTAAATAAATTTGTGGAAATGTTTGTATTTTATCATTAACATATACATCTGCTTCGGATCTTGTAATCCATTGAGTTTGTGAAGGTATTTTATGTATTTGAATTAATTCATTGGCTGCAATCGAATAACTACATTCTTGAAGTAATATTAATTTGAGAGAGTAATCGCTCATTACTATATATATATTTGATATAAATTTTATTAAATATAATTAAAGAATATTTTCTATTTTCAACTAATAATGACTGGAGGATTAATTCAATTAGTAACTACTGGTATTCAAGATTCACCATTAATTGGAAATCCAGAGATTACTTTTTTTAAAACAGTATATAGACAGCATACAAATTTTTCATTATGTCAACATGAAAGAAATATAGGAACAATAAATTTTAATAAAGAATCATCTAAAATTCTTGAAAGAAATGGTGATCTTTTATATAATCAAAGTTTTAGAATTGAAATACCATATTTTGATATTCTAAAAAAAACTATCAAACAAACAAAAGTAAATTTAGGTTTTGATTTAAATCAATTATCAATTACATTTATGAATTCATATTGTTTAGTTTTTTATGTTGAAACAAATGATTCATGGTATATTATACCAGAAAAATTATTTAAATTATCTTATTTTACATCAGTTGAATCATTAATTGAATCAATTGAAGTGTCACCTTATTTATTACCAGAACATATAAAATCATCAGATTTAAATCAATATGTTAAAAGTTATCAAATTAAAGATGATAAAAAAACATCTATCATAAGTATTTTAAGAGTTTATTCAAATTTTTTTGAACAATTTTGGATAGATTGGATTAGTAATACAGATGAAATAAATATGTTAAATCAATTAATTACAATTAAAAGTCAATATAAAAAAATAAGTTTTTTTTTTAAAAAGAGAATATTTGATATTTATTATTTAAAAAATATTTATTTTAAGAATCAAAATTATTTTGATTTTACATCAAATATTTCATCAGAAGATACTATTTTACAAACCGAAACAGAAAGATATTTTGAATATTTAAATTCCAATACAATTAATACAAATTTAAATTTTGATATTGATGTTACTAAAAAATATTGTGAAGATAATTTTTATAATTTTGATGAATATAGAGATAATATAGAAACATACAATTCATTGTTAATTTTAACTATATTAAAATTAATATATTCATCATCAGAATTTTATACTTTTTGGAATAAATATGAAATTGATATAAATAATTTACCAAATTTAAATGTAGATTTAAAAGATTTTAATATTAAAAATGAATGGAAAGATAATATAAATAAAGTATTAGATAATAATCTAGGTTTAATTTCATTAAAAAATCCATTATTTGAATATTTAATTAATTACTATTTTAATATTGAAGAAAAAAATAAATCTCAATTTAAAAATATTTTTAAAGAAATAGAATTATTTGGTAAAAGAAAAATTAAAACTCTCTATGTTTATCTAAAAATTTTTATGGATAGATTTTATTTAATTCCTGATTATCAACTTAATTTTAATAATGGGTATATAAATAATAAGTTTCCAGATAATTCTGTAGAACAATTTTTTTTACAAAATAATTATGAAGAATTAATTAAAAATGGATTATTAAATTATGGTAATTTATTATCTGATCAAAATAAGTTGGATGAAAATAATGAACCAAAAAATTTATCTGCAGTTGATATACAAAACATATATGGAGTCTTTGCTGAGGAATTAGTTAAATTGGAATTTAATCTTTTAAATTTTGATCGAGGTTTAAAATCAATGTTTATTCTATGGAGAAATTCTATTGTATCAAGATTATATAAAAGATATTTAAATTTTAATGTATCAAGTAATAAGAATGAAGGATTAAATAATTATGGAGGTTCAAGATTATTAACATTCTATTATTCTATGAACTTAACTAGTTCATTTAATTTCAAAGATTTTAAGAATTCATTTTATGAAATGTTTTATAAAAATAGTTGGATTGGAACAATAAATTTTAATAAAACAGATTTTCTTAAATTAAAAGAAAATATAAATGATATTAGTTTACATACTTTAAATGCAACTGATTTTACAGATATAAATAAAAATAATGATTTTGTTCAGTTAAATATTTCTAATAAATATACTTATCAATATTTAGTTGATCAATATGATAATTATTATGAAATTATGGAACCAACTGATAATTATAATAAAAAAAATTATAAAAAAATTAGATTGGAATTATCTACAAATAAATTATATTTAAGATATGATAATTTCTATGATGAAAACAGTCAAATTAATTTATATTATAATGATATAAATTTAAATGATAAAATTAGTTATTCATCAATTGAATATAAAATAATCGATAACGAACAAAATTTTAATAGTATTTATTTAGTTTTTAATGATGTTAATAAAATTTATGAAAAAACAAGTTATAAATTATCTGAATTGATTAATAATAGATATATTAAGTTAGAAAAATTAATTATTGATATGGAAGTAAATTATCAAACGTTTGTTCCTGTTGTATGTTTTAATGAAACATTAATAAAATATCCAAATATTGATGCTAAAAAATATTATCTAATGACTAAATACAATAATAATGAACCAAGAATTTTAAATATTGAACAATCTGGTTATAAAATTTCAATAGATAAAACTGTTAATGATACTGATAATATTAAAATTTTAACAATTAATTACACAGATTTTAAAAATAATGTAAATCCTCCTGTAAATTTAATAGCAAATATTGAAGATTCAAAAACGATTAATAGTATTAATCAAGGATTATATGAGTATCGAGTAACTTTTTATACTCCAACTGGTGAATCAGTATTAGGTGACAGTTTTAAAATTAATGTTGTAGGAATAAACAAATTAGTAAAATTAGAATATATACCTATATCATTTAATTATAATGTAATAGGAAGAAAAATTTATAGAACAAAAGCTAATAGTAATATATATTATTTATTAACCGATATAACAAATAATCAAAATACAGTTTTTATAGATGATATTTCTGATGATAAATTAGGTATTGATTATAGTATTAATTCATCTATTAAATATAGAAATATTCCTGTTAATGATAGTTTAGTAACTAAACAAATTGTAAACTTAATAAAAGATACTGATAATTTTTTTATTATTAAAGATTTGAATGGAGAAAATATAATTCTACCAAAAAACTATGATAATATACAGGATATTTATATTGAAGTTATTAATTTAAACAAGAATGAAAATAAATATAATATTATTAAAAATTTAGATGATCAAACTAATTTTACTATTGATAATAATGGTTTTGTTACTTTAATTAATGAATCATATGATAAAAGATATCTTTATTGGTTAGTAAATAGTAAAACACATCAAGAAAATATCAAACTAGTTCCTTCTAAGAAAGTTATTCCATATAGTTCACCTGCATTTAAAATAGATGAAATAGAAATTCAAGATAATAATATGGACTTTGGAACATATAAATATAAAATTAGTTTTTATAGTACAGTAACTAAAGAAGAATCAATATCATCTGATTTTTTAGAAAAAATAGTTAATAATAATAATAAAATTACAATTTCCGAATTTTCTCCAATTTTTGATAGAACATTTAATAGTTGGAAAATTTATAGAACTAAAAAAAATGAAAACATATTTTATTTTATATCTGTTTTAAAAGAATCGGAAAATAATATTTATATTGATGATAAAAATGATAATAAACTAATTGAAGAACAACCTAATTTAAAATTAAGAATTACTCAACCAATTAATACTCATATGATAAATAAATTTACAAGACAATTGATTCTAAAGGATGAATATGCTGATTGGGCAGGTCAATTTAATGGAACATTTAATTTAGAACTCGGTATATATAAATATACAGCAACTTTTTTTAACGCTGAAACAGAAGAAGAAACTGAATTTGGTAGTGAAACAATAATTAATTTAGAACCACCACCTTTACAGAATGTTTTTTCAAATAAAGGAAGAGTAATAATACAAATACCTGCTTCTAATAATCCTAATGTGACTCATGTAAAAATTTATAGAACATCAAAAAATGGTAATTCTTTTTATTTATTGGAAAAAATATCAGTTGATGAAATTGTAAAGAATCCCGTATATGTCGATAATAAAGTCGATGTTAATTTAGGTGCTTTTATTCCAATGATCAATAATAAAATTAATACATACTATATTTTAAAATTATTAAATACAGATGTAGCACCTAATTTGCATTCATTTATTTCACATTCTACTGATCTAACGTTTGCTAACCAAAAAAGTATTTTTGATTTGAATGATTATTTTTTTAACAAGCCATTCATTATGTTGATAAATGATAAAGGAACAGATACATTTAATAATTTATTAGATTTAAAACAGTCATTTCAAACAACTAATGCTTATTTTTACAATATTCCATTTAAAGTAGATTCATCTTCTAAAATTTCTTTAGATAAAACTAATTCAATATATTTAATTCCATTATCTACCCAACAATTTTTTAATAAAGATGATTCAAAATATTATTCAATAGATTTAAAAAATAAAATAATTGTTGAAGCTTTAGATAATCAAATAATTCAAAAAACATTTAATCCATCATTTGATGAATTTAATATATCAAATACTTTTTTAAATACTAATAATTATTCATATATTTTAATTGATCAAATTATTGGAAAAATTAATGAAGTTATTACAGCTAATCCTGAATATAAATTATTAATTGATTTAATTGAAAGTATTAATGATGAATTTGTTAATATGATAAATATTTTTAATAAAAATAATTTATTTGGATCAACAACAAAAAAAATATTATCAAATTTAAAAGATATTAATAAAATATCAAATGCATTTTCTGATAAGATGTATAATATTGATTTATTATCTTATTCAAATTTAGATTATTTAAAATACTCTCATTGTGCTCTTGAATTATTAAAAACTAATGATAAAGATATTAAAAATATAAAATTAAATAATAATGATGATAGTAATGTTAATTTAAGTAATATTAAAGTAATATCTCCAGTTTATAAATATTATAATGTTACTAATAAAATATCACAAAATTTAGAAGAATATTTAAAAAATGTTAGTTCTTTTTTTAAGGATCACATTGAATATGTTAATAATAATTTAGATTATTTAAATATATCTGATCCTAATAATTATAAAGAACAATTTTTATCTACAAATGAAATAACACAACACAAATATGATAATTTTTATGAATATAATGAAGATACAAATAATCAAATTAAGTTATTACATCCAATTATTGAACTTAATTTAAAAAATATATCTAAAATTAATATTAAAACAAGTAATGTTACTACTCTTAAAAATTTTGAAATTATAGATAATAAAACAATATCTACTAATGATTTTAAAGAAAATATTTTAGAAGACAATTTTAATGATGCTAAATTTATATTTGAAAATAGAAATGAAACAAAATCTGATAAATTTAATTATTTAGGATTATGTCATATTGATACAAAAAGTGAAATTAATTTAGATGATAAATACATAGTTTCAAAAGATACTAAAATATTTGAATTAGATGATAATAAAATATATATAGGTACAGCTGATAATACATTAGGAAGATATTATTTAGGTAAAAATGAAAATGAAAATAAATTACTAGTATCATCATTATATTGTTCTAATCCATATGAACTAAAATTTGGTGATTCGGATGAAATGTTAGAATTTGAAAAAACAGAAGGGTATTATTATAAATTTAAAATTAACTGGTTACCATATCAACAAATTACTTTCAATGAAGGTAATACTTTACCAAATGCAGCTCAAAATCAAGGTAATTATTTTAAAAATTTATCAGATAATTTATTATATTATTCAGATGGAACTAATTGGATTCTTAGTCCACAAATAGTAAATGCAAAAATTACATCTAGTAATAATACTAATTATTTAGATAAAATAGTTTTAATTCGTAATAATGGATATTTTACTTGGGGAGTACAATCAAATGTTAATATTGAATGTTTATTTTATATAAATAATGTTAATCATGAAGGAATATTAGAAAATTTAAATGATACAAGTGCTATTTTACATTTGAAAACTAAATATATAATTGATATCGATTTTAATGAATTATTTTATTCTTATAAATATTTAGATAATGATGTTGAATATGATAATAATTTGAAGAGTCAACCAATTCAAAGTATTACAGTTGAAGAATTTAAATATTTTAATTTTGAAAAGAAATTTGATAATCTTTTTAATTTTAATTATTTTAAATTTGGCAATAAATATTATGCTTCTAGTGAAATTATTAAATCTACAGCACCTCAATACACTTATAAATCAAATCCAGAATTTAGTGATGAAGATTTAGATACTACAAATGATTCATTTTTATTTAATAAAATATTTATGTATATTAGCAATAATGATTTAAATAATTTTATTGAAATAATAGCAAATAATGGTACATTTAATGTTACACCAGAAGAAAAAAAATTTATATTATTTGAAGATAAATTATATGAGGGTATTTATAATACAGAACAAAAAACAATTAATTGGGTTATAATAACATCGGGTTACTATTTAATAAAATCAGATAACGAATCATTTAATAATAAATATTGTTCAATATTATCAGAGAACAATATTATTAAAAATTCAATCCAATATTTTTATAAAGATGAATTTACAAAAATCATAGCAAATAATGGAGATTCTACCAATAATAATATTGGTTCAGAGGATGATTATATAATTGATAATAATAATTTATATATAAAAAGTAATTTAAAATGGGAATTAATAACATATGGATACTTTATAATTGTTTCGGATAATTTAACTTTTAATAATAATAAAGTACAAATCAATTTACCAGATTTTACAGATATAACTGCTAATCAAATTAATTCAATTGATGATCCACCTCAATTTGATGGAAATTATATTTACCAAAATAAATTATATGAATTTACAGGTAATTGGAATGAAATAACTAATAATTTTTATAAAATTACATCAGATGATAGTGCATATCATAATAAATCATTTATAGTTGAATCAAATGGTTATTTAAATCAAGTCTACAATAGTTTAGTATTATATGATAGCAAATACTATAAAATAGATTTTTTACAAATTGAGGCAAATAATTTAAATAAATCAAATGATATTGTAGAAGAAAATACTTATTTAATTTTTAAAAATCAACTTTATATAGGATTGAATAAGGAATGGAAATTAGTAGTTAGTGGTTATTATAAAATTATTTCAGATATTGATTTTTGGAATGGTAAATTTGTTAATATTAACATTGATGGATCAATGAATGTTGTTAATTATTATAATAATATTGAAGCAAATAATTTAATAGAACCTGTTACCAATAATTCATTTGTAATTAATAATAATTTATTATATCAAAAAATTAGTAATGAATATGTAAAAGTTAAATCTGATTTTTATCAAATAACATCAGATAATTCCAATTATAATAATAAATATGTTAAAATATATGATGGGAAAATTATTTTTGTAACTAATCAAATATTTAAACCAAGAATAAATTTTGTTACCAAAGATTTATTATCACCAATGACTATTAAAAATTCTACAATATATTCTTATTATCAAGATTATGATTTTTCAAAGAAACTAAAAGAAGTTAATTATAATCACTGGATTTTATTAATAGATACTAATATATTAACTAAAAGACATTTTATGTTAAAAGTAAATGAAATAAATACTAAACAAATACCTAATGCTAATTATCATTCATGGATTTTACCATTAGAAAATTTACCAACAATAGAATATTCTAATAAAAATATAGAAATTAATAATTTAGGAAATTTATCTAATTTAATAGCAGGTAATTATATGCAGAATTTTTCATACTACTTGATAAAATATGATAACTCTTTTCATGTTTACTATTATGAAAATAATGGATCAATAATACCTTCTGATGATATATCTTATTTTATTAAAGCTCAACCAGATCAAAATATTACAATTAATAAAATTTACTTGATTAATAATGATATATTTAATACTAATTTTAAACAATTAGTTAAAATTTATGATAATATATCTGTAAAAGAAGATTTTGTAAAAAAAGAATTACTTTCAAATACATTATTAAATAGTAAAATAGATTTGTATAAAGATATGACATATAGTTCATCTTACTCTAGAAGTTTATATGATATAAAATATTTAAATGATTTGTATATTAGTTTAGAAGGTGATAATTTATTTATAGTAACATTATTTTTAAGATCTAAAACTAATTCAACAATATATTTAAAATATCCTATTTTCTTAAAGAAAGAAGAAGAATTAGAATTTATCGAATTACCAAGAGTTTATTTTAATATAGATGAAAATAATGATTATAGTATAATAAATCCAAATTTAGAAGGTACTAAATATAATAAATCATTAATACCAATTAATTATACTGGTAAAATTAGTCCAAATAAAAAAATTTTAGATGATTTAATAATAGGAAAAATTGAAGACATTATTGATGGTTATGATATCTATTCATTGTCACCTTTTTTAAATTATGATTCAAATACTAAAATTTTAACAATACTAAAAGACTATAATATTGATAATAGTGAAGTTACTGATCAAAATAATTTTTTTCATTATTGGAAAATGGAAATAAAAAATCAATTAACTGGTTTTACAACAATTATGGTGTTTTGGACATTTTTCACTAATAATGTTGAATTAATTCAAGAATATTTAAATATAAATATAGATTCAACATCAGTTCCAAAAAAAGGTTTCTCTGAACCTTATATTAAACAATCTATTGATAATTTTTGTGAAAATCATATTTTATTAGGTTCATATCCTGACATATTTATTGAGAATAATAATAATTTATCAATCAAGTATGATGAAAAAAATAAAGAAATTTCATATAAATATTATACTGATACAAGACATGATAATACCACATTTAAATATCAAATTAAAAATTTAAATTTTAATAGCATCAGCAATATTAAACCTTCCATTGAAAAATTAAATGTAAATATTTTTAAAAATATAAAAACTTCAGATTTATATGAAAAAATTATGGTTTATATTTTGATATGGAATAATGATATGGGATATAAAATAATTACACCATTTTTAAAAAATGAATTAGAAAAATATATTTCTTATGTTGATAAAAATGCATTATCAGTTTATTATACTACTAGTTTACCACAATTTGTTTATAATAATATTACAATATTTCCACCAACTCTAAATAATTTTGATTCATTTATCTTAAATAATTTTAATAAATTATATCTTGAAATGGGTGAAATTATAATTGTTGATGATAATTATTTTTATGTTGAAGGTTTAAATGTATTTACAAATAACTATGAATTAAAATTAATTATGAAAGGTAAAGAATTAACTTATAATTATTCGGGTTATTATACAATTGGAAATTATTTAAATAAAAGTAATACAATTATTCCAAATATTAATTATTCGGATATTAATACTTATGAAGTTAATAGTGGTTATAATGATAATTCATATGGTGAAATTTATTATTCTAATATAATGTCAAAATTAATTATTAAGAATGGTGGAATTTTTGAATATGAAAAAGATATTAATATTTTTACTGAATCTTATTTGAATATTAAATTATTTTATAGTAATTATAAATTATATCAACTAGATAATTTTGTTAAAATTAAAGTATTAGATAAAATTGTTAGTAGTGATAAAACAATTTATACAGTAATTGATATTAAAGATGGTGAAATAATTTTAGATAATATTTTTACCACAACCGATAATACTATAGTTGAATTTAGATTACCATATCAGCCTTTTAAGAATAAATACATTAATTTTGATTCAGATGGTAATATTTTATCTGATAATTTAGCTGATAATCAAACTATTATTTTTGATTACATTATTCCTAAAATTGCTAATAATGAATATACTTTAAATGATCCAGTTTCTGTAAATAATTATATTTATGAAAATAATAAACTGTATAAAGGTATTCAAAGTGGTTGGTATGAATATAATTTAACAGATACAGTTGTTGAAGGAACTTATTTGATTTCAAATGATAAATTATATATTGGTATTAATGATGAATGGAAAACAGTTACTGGAAATTATAATATTAAAAATGAAGATTATTATGCAGAAATTGATGGTGTATTAAATAAATATGTAATTTTTTCAATTCCATATGAAGCTTCATATATACGTGATATATTATATATAAAAGGATATCAGAATAGTATAACAATTCATAAAAACAAATATTATAAAATAACATCACAGCTTCAAATTCCATATTTTCAGAATCAATACATCAAAACAAATGAACATGGTAAAATATTTTCATTAGATAGTAATTTATACGTTGTTAGAAATAATAAAATCAATGTTGATAGTACATTTGGTTCTGGATTTAAGAAGGTTAAAATTTGGCAAACTGATTATTGGTCTCAATTTGAAAATGTTTTCAATGTTCCTAGTAAAGGGGAATATACTATTGATGAAAATTATCCTTTTAAAATAACATTAAAATACGATGAATCAATTGGTGTAAAAAGATTTTATTTCAACAATAATGATTTAAAAATCAATTTAAATATCTTTTATTATTTACAATCTATAAAGTTATGTGGTACATTTAATTATATTAAATCTATTATAACATATGTAGATAGTCCATATGTAGTTTTTTATTTATTAAATGATTTACCATTTACTTTAAATCAAGATCAAGAAATCGATGTAATATTTTCTCCAAAAAAACCAAATTATTTTGATTTATATTCTCAACTTAAAATTAAATATAATTTTGGTATTCAAATTGATAATTATAGAAAATTAAATGATGATATTGAATATAAAAATATTTATAATATAATAGATGTAATTAGATATGTTATTAAAAACGATGAATTAATATTTATAGAAAAAATACGAAATAACAATAAAATTTATTTTGAATATGGTAGATCAATTGAACATAATGAAAATATTAATGGAATTAATAAAATTGATGGTTATACCAATTTATATTTTTATAATTACAAACAAATTAATGCTGATGGAAAAATAAATAATTTTGACTTATTATTAGGATCATATCATCTAATTATAGAAAAAATAAATGATGTGGAAAATGTACATTTAGCAAAAATTATTTATCCAAATAAATTAAAAATATATACTAAATTTACATCACAAAATAGCGACATAATAGTTGATAGAATATTTAATATGAAAATAAATAATCATCAGGAATTTACATATTCACCATTATTATTAACTCAATCTAGGAATTTAGTCGATATTAATTTTAATGAAGTTGAATTAATTCAAAAATATAATATTAAATTATACGATACACCTGAAATAATAAATACTAATAATAACTTATCTTATAAATATAAATTTAAAGAATTAGGTGCAGGAATTAACAATATTTTTTCCACTATTTATTCTGATGAAAAATTAACAAATAATTGTCCTTTAAGTATTGAAAATGAAGGATTAAATAATGAATATTCTATAATATCAAACCAATATATTTCAAATGATCTTAAAGTTATTTATACAAAATTAAATAATTATTTAGTTAGTAGCTTAAAAGATAAACAATTAAAAACTAATAAAAATTTTAATGATAACTCATTGAAAAATTTAATTACATCTAATAATTTAGAAAGTGAAAATTTAACAATGAATTTAATTGTATCAAAAATTAGTCCATCAGAACCCAAATATTATTATAAAATATTTGATAATACAAATCTTTTTACATTAGAACAAAATCAAACATATTATATTGATAAAAATAATTTACTAATTGATTTTATTGATTCTAATAATAGAACAATATTAGTAAAAGATGTTATTGATAGTGATAAAACAGAATTAAGTAACAATTATTATAATACACAATTATATGTTGAAAATACCATTGATACAAAATTATTAGATTCTAATATTTTATTTAATGATATTAAACAATTAAAAATTAAATTATTATCAAGAAGTTTTATAGATGATTCATTTTTATTTAATTATTTAAAACCATGGAAAAATTGGTCACTATTAAATTCAAATAAAAAAATTAATATACATAAAAATCAATTATTATTTCAATTTAAATTTCAATGGAACAGTGATAAAAAAGAAGTAGAATATAATTATGACTTATCTGTTTCATATTTGACTAAATATGAAGCAAACATTTTATTTAATTTTTTAGAAACTATTAATAAAAAACCTATTACTAAAAATAATTTTCTTATTTTAAAAAATGAAATAGAACCATATATATTAAATAATTTAAGTAATTGGTTGTATAATCCATCCTTCTTTTTAGATGTTAAAAATAATATTAATCTATTTTTACAAATTAAATTTAATGTATATTTTGATGGTTATAACATATTATTTAATAATGAGTCTAAACCATTATATATTCAAAATACAAATGAACTTGCTGGTTATATTTCTAATGAATTTACTTATGATGAAGAGAATAATCAGGTTTATAGAAATAATAATTCATATAATGAAATTAACAATCAAATTGAATCTTGGTTAAATAAAGAATCAAGTATTAATATTGATATTAGATTTTTTGGAGTTTCAATACATAAATTATGTAGATATTTAGTAGAAATAGGTAATCAATTAGTTGAATTATTAAACTATTTTACACTACCTTTCGTAGATACACCTGAATACTTTTATGATAACCCTCTCAAATTTATTATTAATAAGCTATGGGAAAAGTATTATAATGAATCAAATATTAGTAAATTAAATAAGGAATTTTCAGATAAATTAGAATTGAAATATGATATTAATTATGTTAATAATATATTATCAAGTATTAATTATTATAATGATATAACATATAGTTTAACAGGTGTTTATTCTAATAATATTTTTAATAATTTTACATATTTAAAAGAATTTGTAATATCAAATTTAAGTCAATATGATCCAAATATTTTTATTAATTTAAAACCATCATTCAAATTACTAACTAATGAAATATATCCATATAAAATTTATTTTAAAAATAGTAAAATTATAGAAAATGAAACATATTCAATAGATTTCATAAATGGTGAAAAAATAACAGAAGATATTATAATTTCTGATCCAGTAATATTTCCAGATCAGCTTTCATTTTATTCAAGTTATAATATTAAATCTACTGATTTTATTATTGTAAAACAGAACGTTGAATATAAAATTATACAAAATAATATTTTAGGTATTAGTTATTTAATAAAATTTGATAATAATATAATTATTGAAAACATAGATCAAATCTATTATAGAAGTTATAATTTATCTATTATGTCTATAGATAACGTATCTAAGAATATTAACGTTTTGGTTCCATATACAGATGATGAAAAAATATTAATAGATGAAATAGATGTTAATGATACTTTTGAATTAAGAAATAGTATAGGAATTAAATTTATTGAAATTGATAAAAATAATATTAATAAACAATATTTGTATTTTTATTCAAATAAATTTATTTTTATTGAAGAAAAAACTGTATTAAAAACTATTTCGAACATCTATATGTTACAAAAAGATAATACAGGTTATTATATTGAAGGAAGTAAAATTAATAATATTGAATACAATGTAGATGTTGTAACAGTTGTAAATTTAATTTATATTAAAAATATGAAAGAGATAATTATTAATTTCAAAACTGATCCACCAATTCAAGATACAAAATATAGACCATTAAATGATAATATAATGGTACCAATTGAATTTGAAATTTATAATTCAAATATTAAAGATTACAGTATTAAACCAATACAAGTGAAAACTTTTGGAGATGGTTCTTTAATATTAAATTTTACTTATGATGATTATTTAACTATTAGTTTTTACAAACTAGAAAATTGGGATAAAATTAAACAGGTCAAAAAATTAGATCAAGAAATTACAAATAAAATTAATAATATTGAATTATATGATGAATATTTATATCAATTTAATTTTATAATAGAATCTCCAAATGATAAAACTACAATATTTTTATATAATAATGATCAAACTGATTCGAATGACTATGATGATATTAATACTAATCTTTATTGGAATTTAATTGTTAGAGGAAAATATAAAATTTTATCAAATATAAATGATTATAATAATAAATTTTATATAGTTGATTTAAATGGTGAACTAATAAATGTTGATAATTTAGAAAAATTTCAACTTATTACAGCTAATCAGTATGAATATGATCCTGAATCACCTATTAATCCTGGATATTATATAGATATTAATAAATTATATAGATATTCTACTGAAAATGAAATAATATTAGAACCTACTAAAAACATAGTTGATAAGACATCTATTTTAATAAAAAAAAATAATTATACAAAACAAACAAATTTTACAGTTAAGAAAAAGTATAATATTAATGATATTAATAATATTTACTTTATTCAAAAAAATGTTTATTCTGTTTCAAATTATATTTTTGATGAAGTAAATAAAAAAATTACTATAATTATTTCTAATGATTTCGTATTTAAATTAAATGGAGAATATTATTATAAATTTGGAAAATCTGAAGAAGAGAAATTTTTTGATAAAAATACTATTCGTAAGTCAGATATCATAGATTATATTGAATTAACATTTGATTGGACAACTAATATTACGGGTAGTACTAATTTAATTCAATACTATGTTGAAAAAAATACTCCAGTTAGTAAATTAATTAATAATAGAAAAGCTAAAGTTACGATTGATTATCCATATCAATATAAAAACGATGTTTTATTTTATACTATCCCTTATTCAGGAACTGGTAAAGAATTTGGTAATTATTTGTATAAATTAAAGACACTTGATTTATCTAATATTAAATTAACTATTACTGAAAATAGTAATTATAATGGTGAATATGAAGGTGGTATTTGTGATGAAGTTATTTATTTATTTAAATCTGGTAGTCAAATTAATGGAAAATTA
>Ga0194129_10004786_pt1 | contig 17737 bp, 17 predicted proteins | sample TA2KigCa35mmetaG_FD_150862 | JGI IMG/M metagenome (GOLD analysis project Ga0194129, IMG submission 150862) | Freshwater microbial communities from Lake Tanganyika, Tanzania - TA2015038 Kigoma Deep Cast 35m | ecosystem: Environmental > Aquatic > Freshwater > Lake | place: Tanzania: Lake...
TTAGTTATTTCACCTACCCTTATTTAATCAATTCACTAACGGAACCGAGGAAAGTGCCGTTCCATTTTGATTTCTTTATTGTTACTTCCTGAGACCCGCCAAGGTCTGAGGACTTCTTAATTGCAGTTTCTGATTCGACTGCGTCTACTCTCTTCTCAACACCTTCAATGGTGTTCTTAATTGCATTTACTGCATCCGAGAGAGCTGTGTGCTTTTCTGCTAATTCTGAAATTCTAGCATCTACGCCCTTGCTGAAAGTTTCAACTGTTTCTTTAATAGCTGAGACCTGAGCGGCGTTTGCCTCAGAGGCTTTTTCCAAAGTCTCCGAGAAGAACCCTTTAAGGTCGCCTAGCATCTTTGCAAAATCAGGTTCACTAACTTCAGCTTCTGATACGTCTGCTGCTTTTTCCAGAACTTCGGCAGAAGTGTCTTGTTCTGTAGTATTCTCTACCTCTTCAGACTTGTTCAAGTCAGCTTCAGGAGCTTGCGCTACTGGTGCTTGCTGTACTGGTGCAGCAGGAACTTGAGAATCCTTTGACGGCTCTCCTGGTCTTGGCGCTGTACCTAACTTTTCTACAGTCTCTTCGGTAGTTGTTGTGGTATCTACGTTATTTTCCACTTCATTACCTCCTTCTGCGTTTGCCTGTTTTGCAACTGTTTGTGTATCAGGCAACGTTTTCAATCTTGATTTGTATGAATCAAGAATTTTATCTATTTCTTTTGACTTGTTAGCGTCATTAGATTCCACCCAACCAATAAGTTCTGTTTTCTTACCAGTAACTGGTGAAATATACTCAGACTCTGTTGACATAAATACAGAATCGCTTTCTGCACAATAAAAAATGTTCTCCATTTTTACATCTGCAACTATGCCCTTGAAAACCATTTGACCATTGACTTTTTCAATAGACAATATGTTGCAAAGTTCATTTGCTGGAGAATCAACTATTGATAATTCAACAAGTGAGTAATCTTTAATAAAACGGACACTTTGTCCTGTAGACTTATTTACTTCTGTATCTGAGTCTATAATTTTTCCGCCAATTGAAAAACCTTGTAGTGTTCCATCAAGAACTTTTTCCCAAGTATCTTGTGCGCCTTTAGAAATATATGCATCAACATATACTCCGTTATAAAATTCCTTTGCTTTTGGATCATAGTATGTTTCTGGTCTAAAAGATACAACTTTGCCTACCGCCGTTGGCTGATGCATTTCTCTTAGATTTCCACGGAAGCTTTCGAACGCCTTCATGCTTGCTTCCTGCGTAACCACATCGCCAGTCTGATCTAGGTTGTCTAATGTTGCAAAACCTGAGACTGTTCTTTTTTCTCTGTTGACCTTCGTGAACGGAACTGATAAATTAATAACATTTCCGTTAGAAGACCAATGGGATTTTTCAATGGTCATATGTGTATATTATAGGCTTTTATATATCTAAAGGCAAATAACTAGTTGAGTAGGACTACTCGACTTGTCTGCCGTCGCCCTTTGCATTTCTACCTTCCCCTGAATTATCTGGGGAATTTGCCTCACGCTCTTGATCCCTGGTTCTGCTATTCATAGCTTCAGCTTTAATTTCAGCGGCCCTAGCAGCTAAATCTACTACCTCGTCTCCGCCTTCTCTTGGGACCATACCCTTTCTAATTCTAATTTCATTAGGGGTAATTACTTGTAATCTTAAATATCTTTCATCAATCTTGGACTGAGTATCTTCATCAGTCAAACTTAATTCATTAAATTTAAGAACTAAAGCGTCAGTCATTTCTTGAATAATTTTATTTAATTTCTTTTCAAGAATATCCTGTGCTGGACGGCATACCTGTTCTTTAAATGTCTTATCAGCATCTCTAGCATTTGCCAAAGATATTCCAGTGGCCGTTCCAACCTTATTAATTGGAACTCTGTGTGCCATCAATATTTCATCTCTATTTGCTTGACGATAAACATTAAATGAAGACTCTTGTGCGCCCGCCTCAATTGGCTCCATCTTAAATTCTGTTTTAGAATCTGGAGAATCTGGTGGCAATGGAATATATAGGGATCTGTGGTTTTTGCCACGAAGCCCAACTTGGAAAAATTCTAATAGCTTACGCTCAGACTCAGGGGATAATTTTGCTCCCTTAACAGTAATAATATAACGGGGCACTGCCTTATTTTCAAAATAATCTAAGTTATATTTACCAGCAAACTCATTTCCCGCCATAGCATTTTGTGCTGCAATAATATCTGGAATTCCATAATAGTTATTCTTAGGTGTATATTTTTTCAAATGAATAATCTCATTAGGACGATCTGTTGCGCCTGCAACTGGATTAGGGGTTTCGGTGTCTCCAAAATTACGGAAGAATACAGCCTTGCCGTATAACAATTGCACAAAACCGTCTCTAAGGCGCCTTACACGCATTGTCTTTGCAGGTATGTGTCCGATGTACCCTATCTTGCCAGAAGTCGTTCTACCGACCTCTAGATAGCCATTACCAGTGGCTTCTACGTCAGTGTAGAACTTAATAAGTGTTTCTTTAAATGTTTCCTCTTCATTGCAATCTTCTAGCCACTCATGTAAATCTTGTTTAATTCTATTTAATTTTCTGCGGGCTCTTTCTAGCTGCCTTTCATCATCAATGCCATCTAACGTATCTGTAGTTTTTCTAGATTCAATAAAATCAAATCCAAGGCCTACAATATTAGAAACCTTAGCATTAATTGCTGCGTAATTATATGGAGAAATTTCATATATTGTGGATAGATAATCTAAATTATATTCAGGCATTACAAGATCAAATAGGGCATATCCGCTAACTGCCTGCTGAGTTAATAATTGCTGGGTTCCAGTTCCTTCAGTTCCAACAAATTTCTTTTGTATATCTCTGCTTGCTTTTCTTCTTAATGCTGGACTAAGTCCAGATAATTTTAAAAGTTCTTCGCCTTCTAAGGAAAATGGATCGTCATTTTTTTGAGTTATACTAGAATTAAATCTAACCCAATCTGCGGCATTTGATATTTCTATATCGTTTGACGATGTGTCTTCTTCGTACTCAATCATTTTGACCCTTCTTTAATTTAGCCATTTCATCTTTGTGAACACCTATATCTAATGGATCTGGTGTAAGTCCCCATCTTAATCTTTGTTTTTGATATTCAAATTCTTCATCATCAATCTGTCTGCTTCCTTCAAGGAACTTAGGATTACCTTCAGTAATTCCGTATCCTCTTACTGCCTTAGCCAACAAATTGATTCTGTCTCTGTTATCTTTCATTGACGCTATTGAAAGATAATTTCCTTCGTCATCGCCTATCCACCTGCCATCTGGCATTTCCCAGACGTACACGCCTAGTCTGGTTTCGTTCTCTTTAATCCTGGTGTTAGTCTTTTTAATTTCCATAGGTAATTATTTTACCACTTTCATTGCCTCAAGTCCAGCTTTTTGTCAATCAAAATGACAAAATTATGCGTTATCTAAAACCACCCAGTCAAAATCATAGGCCTTGGGGCTCATATCTGTCAGGGTAAATGCAGAATCATCTATCACAACAACCTCATCGCCTATATAAAAATTATAGTTTGTTAAATGATTAATATTAGGGTCTTCATAAATCGCTATAATGTTATATAAATTATTTGGCAATGACCCTGACCTTACATTATTATCTGATTTTGTATTAAACCAAATTTGTCCAGTTATGGCTGAAGGTGTTTTTATCATTACATAATTTGGCTCACCTATATTAATATATTGTGAAATATTTGTAGCTGATGATATGTCTTGTCCATTTATATAAAGTCCAGATATATTAGATTTGGATATTGCTCCTCCTGCCGCCCACGATAAACTATATTCCTGGCCAGAAGTTTTGTTGTAAAACAGGTATCCAGAAGATAATGAATTTGGGACAACAAACATTTCTACCGAACGAATACTATCTACTGTATCTAAATAAAATCCAGATCCAAGTGATCTTATTCCGTTGTCATAGTTTCTCGATATAATCTGATACTCTCTATTTGAAAAATCTACGTCCCAATTTGATCCAGATGAGGGCTCAGATACCGAAATAAAAGATCTTCCGTTATGCGAAAACAATTTTTTATTTTCATACAGATACACACCCATATAATATATTTCTGGGACATGGGTATTTATATCATCAGTTTCAAAAACAACTTTAAAGTAAATAAGTTTTTCGTTTAAAAATGTTTCACCTAACTCTATTCCTGGAATTACTGATCCGTTAGTACACTCTTGCCAAACTGTATTTTCATCATCATAATCTAAAGATGAGTATATTGAAATTCCTTCTGTACCAAACCATTCTATCTTTGAAGACACATAGTTTTTGTATCCGACTGGGAATATAGAAGATAAAAAGTAAGTGCCAGAATCTCCCTTTAAATATAAACTATTTGTTTCTCTTCTAAATCCAATATTGTCATTTTCATAAAGAGTAAATGGTTTATCTGCTGGCCATGAAAATTGATCTGGAGGCTCTTGGTGCTGCAATGTAGATTTAAACAATTGACCAAAATTACTTTTAACTATTTGAACACTTGTATTTGTTGGAATGTGCTGATAGTGAGATTTTATTTTATTGATATTTAATGCATATCTATATATTGCTGGCGCATCTATTAAAAAATATTCTGAAGAATTTGATGGACCACTTTCTATAACAAGGGATTCATTTGTAAAAGTTATCTGCCCTATATATTTACTAGCAACTAATTCTGAATCGATATATAATTTAATAGAATCTAATTCGTATACTGCAACAACATGGAATGCTTTATCTCTATATGGAACACCATAGTCTAATCTTTCATTTTCTAATTTGAATACAATGTTTCCTTTTTCCCAATATATACCCACCCCATCTTGATCTGCAAATATGGGAGTTAAAGTTGTGATATTTTTGGGATGAAACCAGACCTCTAATGAAAAATCATTGTCTTCTGTTTTTTCAATTCCAAATCCGCCGACCCCAACTTGACCAGAAAAATCTTTTGTTATTGGAAAAGATATTGTATTTGTGCTTGTTATCTTATTACAATGTGCTCCATTTGGCACAAGCGGTACATCTACTAAGTTTATAGATCCAGAATACGTAGCGCTATTACCGCATCCAGAAGAGTCATAGGCTATAGATCCAGACGACTCGTCTAGTTTCCAGAATCCAACTGGAGAATCTTTTAAAACCGCACTATAGTATGACATTTTTATATTATATCACTATTCTGTACCATCTGAATAATAAGGAGAAGTTCTGTTGTGATACCAATTTGGTAATGCATATCTAACGCCAGAAGTAACAGCATTAACTTCATGCACATAAACAAAGTTTGAGGGAAAGAAAATAAGGCTGCCAGCTTTGGGCTTTTGCGAAAACCCTATGTGTGGGAAAGTAATTTCGCCACCTTCATAATCATCGTTTAAATAAAGCAAGGCTGATAAGACCCTGCTACTTATTCCATGATCGGAATGAGCTGGGAGGTGTCCAGACTCTTTATACTTTAAAACGTGCATTGTTTTTTCTCTAGATTTTATATTTTTTTGAGAATAAGGGTAAAGGCTAAAATAATGATTTAATCCTTTTTCTAAAGACCCGAAAAGTACTGTTGATATCTCTAGTTGCTCTTTATAAAACAAATCTAACTGATTTATATCTTCTGGCTTTGGAATAAATTTTTGCCAACAAAATACAGTCTTTTCATTTTTTCCATGATCATAATCCCATGCAACCCAAGGTTTTACCGAATCTGAAAAGTATCCTTTTGATTGTTCTCTATTGCCTTCTAAGCCTTCTATCTTTTTTATAATATCTTCAGGATTATTTATTATATTTTTATAATATACAAATCCTGGTGCAACATGTTCATATTCTAATTCCATCAGCATCTCCTAAAATCTGGGTCTACAAACTCCTGTTTTGTTGATTGCATGTATAAAGCAGTATATCTTTTACCAGACAGTATCTCCTTTACGCCGTGAACATAATCATAATCATTGCCTGGAAAAAATATAGCAGAATACTTTTCTGGCTTAAACTCAAAATTTTGTTTTGGGAAATAAATCTCCCCACCATCATATTCATCATTTAAATATATAACAGAGCTATATTCTATAAATGGTTCAAGCTCTATTGCATCAATATGAGGATTACCACTTGTCCCTGGGACCCATCCCGAGCCGAAAGATTTTGTCACTATAATTTTTTTGTCTGTGTTAAAAAAATCTTGTTGTACTATATTTGCTGCCACTGCGTATTTTTGCAATATTGAAATAACTTTATTATTATATGGAAAAGCTGTACCGCCATTTCTATTTTTATAATATTCTGGATACGGATTAATTTCGGACGGATTGTCTATTTCAGATATTAATATTTTTGCATCTTCCTCATGAATAAAATTTTTAATTATTTTAATTTGCATTAGTTTATTTCCCTTATTGCATTTAAATACCTATCTCCACCCATTTTATCAATTTCTGATTTATCTTGATCATAATCAACATCATTGTTTTCAAAAGGAATTTTTTTAATTGATATTTCAGAATTAATATATTTTTTTAAAAACCTATTGATTATTAACGAATATTTTTCTACAAAAACATTATAATTATGAGTTAGTGAAAACGGCACATATTCAACTTCATCTAATTTTTCAGTTTTATCTGAGTATAGATATTCTGGTACAGCATAGATATAATAACCCTTATCATAAGCTAGACATGTATGGGCTTCCTGCTCTCCATAATACTTTAAGTACGTAGGGTACCCTATATTAATAAAATTATTTTTTTTACTAAATATAAAATTCCTATCTATGTTATACGTTTTTTGAAACACATCATTAGTTTCAATTTTTGCCGTATCTAGGAAATAGTTATTTTTTATAAATATCTTAGATAGAGTGTTACCCGAAAAAACTATATTGTCTTTCACATAGTTTTTTAAAACTATAGAATCCCAATTCTCGCATAGAGACACCTTATCCCCTAGATGTAGGATATAGTTACAATTAGTCTTTTGAGCAAATTTTTCTTTGTACCACACTGGACTTTTGATTGTATCCCAAGAAATAAATAAATACTTAACATTACCATCAAACGTGGAGGCAAAAATATCCTTACGATTAATATTATTTTGATCTATAACATATATAGTTATATCGTTTAAAGAAGAAGAATTATGAATTATGCCAGATATGTAGGAAGGCAAATCTTTATTCTGAAAACTATATACTATTACCGCTATAGACTCTCTCATCCTAGTGGTACCCAAATTTGTTCTTCGTAACCACCACTATTAATTAGATTGAGAGGGGTTATATCATAAGCTATTGTTATTCTGTCAGATCCAAAATCAAAACTACCAATTGCATGCGGATGGCCTGTTTCTGAAAGTATTACTCTATTATTTTTATTAACATTTTCAAAAGGTGATTCCCTATTAATATTATAAAAAGTAGAAGATGGCTCTGCATTTACACAATAATATCCATGGAAATACGGTGCACCCTTTCCTCCAGAATGGTCGTGATATGTTGCGGTATCTATATTAAAGTCTTTCTTAGAATCAACATTAAACCATCCATGAATCATAAACTTTTGCTTATCGTAACCTATTTCATAATATTCACATGCTTCTTTTGTCAAATCTCTTAAAGCTAGATATAAGTTATAGATAGACTCGTTAGAAAACTGAAATATGTTATAGAAAGAATCTAGCCTTTGTGGGTTATAGCTTTTTTTATAATCCTCTCCAGCTGCAATTATCTGCTCTGCCCCTACTCCAGTAACCAAGCCAGAAGCTAAATCATGTTTTTTTGAAAGCAAAAATTTATTTAACTCTACTAAATCATTATCTAAAAGTTTTTCGAAAAACTTGTGTGGTTTAGATTCTAACATAGAGGTATCCAATGCTGTTCATTTCCTGAAACAATCTGCATTAAAGTTTTCAATGGAATTACATCATAAGCCACAGTGATTCTAGGTCCGTCCCAATCCCAATCTGCCATTGCATGCGGATGACCCATTTCTGATAAAATTGCTCTATTATTTTTATTATTATTTATGACCTCTTTGCCAAATACATTATAATATGTTTGTGATGGTTCTGCGCTTACAGAGTAATAGCCATGAAAATTTGGAGCGCCAGATGGTCCATGATCATGCCAGTCTAACTTTCCTTTTTTTGCATAGTTTATATTAAACCAGCCCTGCATCATAAATTTTTGATTTTTAAAATCTAGCCCGTAGTACTCGCATGCTTCTTTGACCATATCTCTTACGTTTAAGTATAGCTCATATATTTCTGGAGTATAAAACTGAAATACGTTATACTCTCTCCACTTTACTGTAGATACGCTTTTTGATGTTTCCCAAGGCTCTCCTTCTTTCACTGGAGTTACACCAGCCAACTTAAGACTTTCTATTTTTTGATATCTATCTTCTAAGTCTTTAGTCAATACATCAAGGTCATTATCTAAATACCTCTCAAAAAACTTATGGGGCTTCATTGCTATCTCCTTTATATTTTTTCTTTTCCCATATATTATCTTTATAATATCCGTATATAGCAGTTCTTCTTCTTTCTTCTTCCACGTTATGTGTATGTCTAGCCTGGTCTGTATCTTCTATTTGCATATCCCAAGTTTCTCTTTTTATTGGAATCATTTGAAATAAAGGGGTTCCCCTTTTAATAGTTCCAACAAAATTTCTTTTTAAGAAAAAAGATATAAAAACAGGTGTAAACCATTGATCAGCATCAATTATCCCAGACAAGGTAGTAAACGGCAAATCGTGCCTATTCATAGGATGGGTTACTAAAACAGAATACCCAGAAGGTAGCTGGGTATACCAATTTGTCTTCCACCCAAAATGTAATGGATGATGTTGGTATGGAACCGCAACATCTAACATATGTCTTTTATCTAATATCATATGATTTCCATCCCAAGATAAAGTTGGAAATCCTTCTTCATCCATAGATACATTTATATCAAAATCAAGTATATACATATAACCAGCTGAAAGAGCGTCAAAGAAGGGCATACATAGCTTTGTAGAAGCAGCGCTTCCGTCTGTGCCACGATCATTTACTGGATTTAAGTTAATAGTATTATTGGACCCTTCAAATCTAGAGAGCTTTTTATACCAATTTGGAATTACATCTAGTGCAGGCTTAGGCTCTTGATACTCATTATTAAAATTACTTCCTGTAGGAGTAAATTTTATTATGTTCACCCATAATCCTATCTTTTAAGTTTGAAGCTTCTACTATTATATTAAATATATTAGTTCCTCTGTTTATTATACAATATCCATTATTATTAAGAAAGTCTTTAAAGTAAAAATTTATAAAAACAGCATCTTTTACTTTTTTGTCAACAGATGTAGTAAAAAAACCACTTTGATCTGGTACATAGATAGCTTCACCGTAATACCCAGGAGCTGTTCTGTATGATACATTTGAGTCTATTATCCATGGCACAAAAAATTTAAATGGTCTAAACCCTATAAGTCCTTCTGGAATATCATTTTTTATTTTTGACACTGGATAAAATTGTCTGAGCCATGATTTTTCAGTAGCATAAAATATATAACCTTTATTATATAAATATATGTCAGAATAATTATAATACTTTAACAATAATTGATTATCTGAAAGCTCTTCTATGTCTGGTATTATACCGAAGTGATGAGCATACATGTTTATAGGAACGAATATGTTATCTTTATATATTGGCTGCCCAACAACAAATTCCCAATCTTTCCATTCTGGCTTAACTTTTGACATGCTACATATATCTCCGAATGATTTTTCAGACATGCCAAGCCAAGCCATTGGCTCTGATCCGTGCATTTCATATTTTAATTTCATTTAAATATTTTTTTAGTCCAAAACTTTATTCTATAACCATTTTCAAAAACAGAACGTACTGCGGTTGTTATATTAGATATATATGAATCTGAATTTTTATCATCCACAATTATACTCTTCCACTCGTCTCTTCTAAAGGGTATTACCTGTAATATTGGTGTTCCTTGCTTAATGATTCCCTTAAATCCCTTTTTTACATTAAAAGATAAGTATCCGTCAGAAGGATATTTATCAGTATCAATAACTCCAGGTATCGCCGCTATAGGAGAGATATCTGTGTGCATTGGATTTAAAAACATAGAGCTAAACCCTTTTTCTGTTTCAACAATCCACATAGGATGTATTCTTAAGATATCATTATGGTAATGTTCCTGCATTGGATATTCTGATAGTTGTTCTCTAGCATGTGTACTTAATACATGACTATTTAATTCTGGAGCAGCTAAAGAGAATGTAAGTCTTTCTTGAGTTGCATCAATATATAAATCCATTGGGCATTTTAAATAATATCCCATGGTCATTGAGTCAAAAACTGCTTGACATTTTTTTACAGTAAGTTTGAGCTGGCCATTTTCTATCTGCCTATTATTGTCTATGTAGCCTAATTGCTTTCTCCACCATGCAGGTAAGTTTTCTGAATTTTGAATTGGTGTCGGATCTGGGAATACTTTTCTGTATATTCTTATCTTGGGAATAAACTTTATTGTTGGCATGTTATATTACTGGAACCCACAGACTGTGCATTTGTGACTGCAGACCATCTACAGACGATATGCTCAAGTATATCATATCGATATCCTTTATAGAAGAAGAAAAAGATATAATGTCATTACTATTAAATATTTTAATTTCTTCTGGCTTTAACATTTTTGTTAAGCCATTCTGATGATAAAATTGATTATTGTCAGAGATATTTACTATTCCATAAAATGAAGTACTGCTTGTGGGAGACATGCTAAAGTGTGAGTTAAAGTCTTTAATTGCTAAAAGCCTAGCGTAACAAAAAACTCTTAGCTTTTCAAAAGAAAAATTTTTTTCCTTTATGTATGATTTAATTTCCTGAGAACATGAATAATATAAATCATATATAGGCTGATCTGGAATTGTAAAAATATTGTACGATTTTGTATATAAAATATCTTTATGTGTAGATAAGTTTAAATTAATTCCATTTTGAGTATCTACTACATCTATTTGCAAATCATCATTAAAATTGCTTATAGCTGTTTGAATTTTATTCATATCTTATATCGTACCAATAAGATGGAGACATGGGATCTCTATACTCCATTAAATCTATTTGATGGATAAGGACTGGATCTTTCCAGTATGGTGTCTCTGTAACCCTATCCTTTATATCCATTTTAAGTGCCATATTAATTCCGCTCTTCATTACTTCATGCCCAACTGCATTATGAGTTTTAGCTGTGTCTAAATATAATTTATACTTAGCAAATAATATTGTTTTCAAAAGATTTCCAAGATATTTCATTATCCCATTTTTTCTGTATTTTGTAGATGTATATATTCTATTAAACGAACCATTTTTATCAAATGTTATATATGCATCTGGATAATCATTATATATTTTTTTAGAAATAATTATAGTCCCTTTAGGAAATTTATCATTTATATAAAGAGAACATACTCCGCCTAAAGTATTTTTTGCATCAAAAATAGTGATAAGTACCCATGAGTTTTGAAGACTTTCTGGGTACTTATTAAATGTTACAAAAACTTTATCTTGTGAATAAACAGAAGATGTATCTTGGCTCATTAGCCATTTATTTGCTGGTCTAGGGTATTAAGTCTTGCTATTAAGCCAGCCTTAATGTCATCGTCTCCTGGAACTAAATTAGTATTAGAGCCTGAAAGAAGCATTACTTTAATCCAGGCTATTTCTAAATCTGACGCTAGTAGCGAAGACTCTGCTGTTTCCACAGCAGTAGTTGCAACTAGAATTGCCTCTTCTTCATTCACAACAGATTGATATAGCTCAAGAAGTGCCTGAGATAAATCTTCTCCAGCGTGAGAAACTGTATATTGCTTAATATGCTCAAGTGGTTGAGAGTCGTGCACCAAGATATCATTATCGACAAAGAAAACATCGTATGGCTCTACGTCAATACATACCACAAGCTCTCTTTGTGCTATAACTTGTATTGAATCTATTGCAACATAATCTTGAGCAGTTTGTGACCAAAGTAGGTCTGTTTCAGCTATATCTTTAACGTTTGTAAACGAAATTTTATCATTTCCGTCTTCAGTATTATTTTGACCGTTTAAAACACCTGGTCTCTTTGTTAATACATAGTGGGTGTCTGAATATTTGACATTATTAATTAAATAAACTTCATCAACAAAGTATGCTGTTAATCCCATAACAGTAGTCTCTGTATTTGATTCCACGGTTATATCGCTTGATGACCATCCGTACTGGAATTGATTTAATGTAGCTTGATTTGTATTGTCAGTAATATTTGCTGAAACAAGAGTATCTCCTACTGCTAGAGAGATAGCTGGAGTATACCCGCTTGTTGTCTTAATCAATGTATTTGCAGAAACTGACTTATATCCTTTTTGGAAAAACCCAAATGGAGTAAATCCAAATGGGGTAAATCCGAATGGAGTAAATCCGAATGGCGTGAAGCCAAATGGAGTAAAGCCAAATGGTGTGAATCCAAATGGTGTGAAGCCGAACGGCGTGAAGCCGAATGGCGTGAATCCAAACGGTGTGAAGCCGAATGGGGCAAAAGAAAATGAAGTTACGCTACTGGAATAACCTGAAAAACTAGAATAACCGTTAGCGTTTTGAGCTCTAACTCGATATTGTTGTGCAGTTCCTTGCTCCTGTCCAACGGTTACTGATGTTGATGCAGTATTTCCTGATTTAGAGTCTGTTGATTCCCAGTTATAATTTGTAATTGCTAGACCACCATTACTTGGTGCCGACCAGGATACTAAATCATTTGCTGCTCCACTTTGAGCTGAAGCAGACGGAGCTGAAGGAGTTGCTGGCACAGTGGTAACTAGAACGTTAGCAGTGTTTGAATTTGGAGAAACATTAAAATTATCTTCTGCACGTACATAATAGGAATAATTTGTGTTAGAAGATAATCCTCCGTAGGAAAATGTATTTGTAGGATGATTTACTGTTGTAAGAGAAACACCATCTCTAAATATTCTATAAATTGTAGGAGTATTTCCAGTTGTTGGATTAGTCCAAGCTAAATCTACTCTGCCATCGTTAAAGGCTCTTCCCGAACCTACATTGGTGGCAGTTAAATTAGTTGGTGCGTTAGGTCCAATAAAGTTATCTTGAGCTGAGGATCTGACTCCTGGTCTTTTTGCATCTGTCATTTTATGCTCCTATTCTTTATGCTGACAAATCTCCAGCAAGCAACCAGGTATCGGTTGCTACTTTGGTAAGTGTTGCTGATGAAGATGTTGTTCTTAATTTTAATCCTGGAGTATTCAAAATTGTAACTCCAGATGCTGCAACAAAGTTTGCTCCTGTGCCAGATGACTGATAGAAGCTTATTGAAGTACCTACTGGATATGCTGTAGTTGCATTTGTTGGAACTGTAACAGCAAATGTTCCAGAAATTGGAATCAACTGATCTCTTAGTGATAATCCACCTGTTGAAAGGTTAAATGCTGAGCTAATTGTTGATCCAATTGTAGTTAATGATGGTACACCAGCTTTTGTCTGTGTCCCATCTGTAAATGCTACTCCAGATGCTGCAACAGTTACTGTACCAGTAAATGTTGGGGAAGCAAGTGGTGCTTTAGCTGCTAAATCAGTTGTAAGGTTAGCAATTTTAGACTGATCAATTGCTGCTGATGCATTAATATCAGCGTTAACAATTGTACCGTCTGCAATCTTGGCAGAAGTAATTGCTGAATCAGCAATCATTGCTGTAGAAACAGTTCCATCTGGAAGAGTTACTGTACCAGTAAATGTTGGGGAAGCAAGTGGTGCTTTAGCAGCAAGGTTATTTGTAAGCGTAGTAGAGAAGTTTGCATCATTGCCAAGTGCTGTAGCCAACTCGTTAAGAGTGTCTAGTGCTCCAGGGGCTGAGGCAATAACATTGTCTACTGCAGTTTTTACGAAAGCAGTTGTAGCAATTTGGGTTGTATTGGTTGCTGCTGCTGCTGTAGGTGCTGTTGGAGTTCCAGTAAGTGCTGGAGAAGCAAGTGGTGCGTAAGTTGAAGCGGCAGATGCCGAAGCCAACTTAGTATCCAATTGTGCTTGAATTCCTGAAGTTACTCCATCAACATAACCAATCTCTGTAGCAGAAACCGATCCAATTGATGTTGTGCTTGGAAGAACAACGGTTCCAGTAAATGTTGGATCTGCAAGAGGTGCCTTAAGCGCAAGATCAGAAGTTAGTCCATCTATTTTGCTTTGTGAAATTGCTGCTGATGCATTAATATCAGCGTTAACAATTGTACCGTCTGCAATCTTGGCAGAAGTAATTGCACTATCTACAATCTTTGCAGTGCTTACTGTATTATCTGTTGGTGTTCTTGTATCAGATAGGCGAGCATCATCTGTATAAACAAGATTTGCTGTATTTGTAATTCCATGAATATTTGTGGTTGCAGAAGTATGTGCAGATAGATCTGTTGTTGTGACTAAAGCGGAAGTATCTGCAATACCATGAATATTTGTAGTAAGTGCATTGTGAATACCTATAGCAGTGCTTACAGATGAATTAGTAGCAAGTACGCTTGTGTCCTCAATACCATGAACTCCTGCTGTATCAGAATTGTGCTCAGATAATAACGAAGTTGTTACTAAAGCAGAAGTGTCTGCAATACCATGAACTCCTGTTGTATCAGAACTGTGCTCAGATAATAACGAAGTTGTTACTAAAGCAGAAGTGTCTGCAATACCATGAACTCCTGTTGTATCAGAACTGTGCTCAGATAATAACGAAGTTGTTACTAAAGCAGAAGTGTCTGCAATACCATGAACATTTGTAGTGTCTAATCTATGACTTTCAATAGATGTGTCTACATATGATTGTCCAGTATTCATTGATGTATCAACATAACTTTTTGTTGCAGCATGAAGATTGTTTACTGGATCTGCATTTAATGTTAATGCGCCAGTCATTGTATCTCCAGCCTTTGAAACCTTTGTTCCTATTGACGTAGAAACTGTTGTAGCAAAATTTTCATCGTTAGATAAAGCTGTTGCGAGTTCGCTAAGTGTGTTTAATGCTTCTGGTGCAGAATCAACCAAATTGGCAACTGCTGATGAAACGAAAGCTGTGGTAGCAATTTGAGTTGTATTAGTACCTGCGTCTGCAGTAGGCGCTGCTGGCGTACCAGTAAATGTTGGTGATACTAGTGGTGCCTTAAGAGCATTTGCTGCTGCTTGGGCAGTTGAAACTGGCTTATTAGCGTCAGAGGTGTTGTCTACGTTATCAAGGCCAACGTCTGCCTTTACGATTCCAGTTGGGGTATTAATTACTGGAGATGTTAAAGTTTTATTTGTTAATGTCTGTGCGCCAGTTAATGTTGCAACTGTTGAATCAATATCAATTGTAATTAAGTTGTTTACATCATCATATGTTTTATCAAGACCTGTCCCTGCAACTAGTGCATCATTAATTGAGTCTTGTGAAACTTCTGCTAATTCTGCTTTAGTAGCAATAACGGATGTATCAACGGCAACTGTAATAGTATTTGCTCCGTCATTGTATACTTTTGTAATACCTGTTCCAGCAACAAAAGCATCATTTATTGCGTCTTGGGCAATTTCACCAATTGCTGGAGTATCTGCTGCTACATAATCTAATGAACTCCATGAGGTAGCACCGTCTCCTATTTTTACCTTACGAGTGTCTGTTTCAACACCCATTTCTCCCGCTGCTAAAATCGGATTTGCAGAGGTCCACTGCGATGCAGTTCCTCTTCTTAATTGTAATCTTACTGTTGCCATTTTATTTATACCCCTATGTTAGAATTATACCACTTGCTTATTTTACTAGGAAACCACTCCTGAATCAAATGTAAGAGCAAATGATGAACTGCTTGGGGATCCGCCATCGGCAAATTTAATAGCCTCAGTCACAACCCCATCTCCACCAACAGAATATATTGGTGCTCCATTATAATCAATAGCCAAATTTATATCGTTAAATGACATATCGTTGGAATCTGATATATCTATCCATTGACCATTAACTTGGATTCTTAATTTATTATTATCTGTATTAAATGCTAAGGGTACTGAGCCTAGCGTAACCTGTCCAGATTGGACTACTAGATTATTTTTAACTTTAAAGTCTCTATTTAGTGTTGCCACGAGTTCAATATCCCCCGAATTTTAGGTGGGGGATTTTGTGTCCCCCACCAATTTATTTAGTTGTTAGACAAGCAGAGTAGCGTGAGCCATTACCTCTGTATTGATGTTTGCTGGAGTCACACGAATTCTGACATTTCCGCCATCAATATCAGCGTCAATTGTCATGAGTGATCCATTTGTTGTTGTAATACCATACTCGTTAAGAGCAATATTATCTGAAGTGTCTAGTGTTGCTATTAACTCAGAAACATGGGTATGTGAACCATTTTTTGCCTTAACAAGAACTTTAGCTGTTCTATAGTTTGTCTTATTCCAGCTTAGAAGAGTTGTAGCTGCTACGGCATTAATATTTCCTGTTGTAGCCGCAACTTGACGAGATACTGAATTTACATCAAGTGCTGTAAAGTCTGTGTCGCCATCTAGTACATTGGCAAGAGCTGCTGCTGCAGTTGCCTCTGCAGCTGCTTGTGCTGCTGCATCTCCTGCATCTACATATTGTTTGGTAGCTGCATGTAGAGCATTTACTGGATCTGCATGAAGTGTTAATGCTCCAGTTAGTGTGCCACCAGTTAGATTTAATTTAGTGGCTAAATTGTTTGTTATTGTTGTAAAGAAGTTTGCATCATCGTTAATTGCTGCTGCAATTTCATTTAATGTATCAAGAATACCTGGGGCTCCGTCAACAAGATTAGTGATTGCATTGTCAACATATGTCTTATTAGCAATTATTGATGTATCTACTGAGAATACACCAGTTCCACCATTATAACTTAATCCTGAACCAGCGCTTACTGCACCACGTGCACGAGCATCTGTAAACCATAGATTAACTGGTGATCCATCTTCTTCAATGTCGTCAGTTCTTAATGCATTTATTGCGTTAGTAGTAAAAGTATTTGCATTTGCTTCTGCATCAGATGCTGCGCCATATGCATCATATGTATCAGCGGTTACATTTATAATACCGTCTGCAGAACTGTATGTAATTCCTGTTCCTGCTGATACGGCATTTCTAGCTCTTCCATTTGTAAAGTATAGGTTTGAAGAACCCTCTTCTACATCATCTGTGTCAAGCGCATTTGCGTGTGCTATTGCTGCTGCTTGTGCGGCATTTGCTTTACCTGTTGCATCGGCTGCTGCGGTTGCAATTGCATCTGCTTCTGCTTGGTCAGCATAAGCCTTAGTTGCAATTGTATTATCTACTGCAATTACACCAGTAGTATTATTATAATCAATGCCTGTTCCGCCAGAAACTGCTAGGCGAGCACGAGTATTTGTGAAATATAGATTTGTTGCGCCTTCTGCTAAATTATCTGTTGTAGAATCTGCTACACCATTTTCAGCAGTAATTGTAAGATTATTTGATCCATCTTTAGTAATTACTATATTTGTTTTTTCTGCATTAACAAGAAGATTAGCAGCCTCTTCTTTTGCACGAGCTGCTGTATAGTAAAGATTTGTTCCCTCTGTTAGCGCTGTGGTGCTGTGATTAGAAATATCTGAAACTGTACCAGTTACGTTACCAGTAACATTACCTG
>Ga0194129_10004787_pt1 | contig 17736 bp, 14 predicted proteins | sample TA2KigCa35mmetaG_FD_150862 | JGI IMG/M metagenome (GOLD analysis project Ga0194129, IMG submission 150862) | Freshwater microbial communities from Lake Tanganyika, Tanzania - TA2015038 Kigoma Deep Cast 35m | ecosystem: Environmental > Aquatic > Freshwater > Lake | place: Tanzania: Lake...
CCATGCCAGCGTTTTTTAATAGTTCACTACCTCCGACAATAGCCAATCTCATAGAATGTGATAATTGCCCTTGCGTATATTCATAACCGGCCACTGCAGCGGGAAGAACAACATTCTGAGCAATACGCACTTTATCACCCTTGAGAGCAAATTGTTCAAGCTGCGCCCACGTCATTTGCGCACTTACGGAAGAGATGCCAAAACCGGCCGCCAAGCTTCTTGCCAATAACTGTTTGTTCATGTCAACTGCTTTGGATGTTAAAAAAGGCTCACAAGCAGAACCTCCACTTATGAGCCTTTTTAATATTTTCACAAACTAGTTCTTACACAGCAGTTGCGGCTTCTACTGCTAGCTGTTGTGCAAGCATATGACCTTCAAGTTCCACTACTACATAGTTAATTGTTGGGATGAGCGTATCATCAACGAAAGAACAAAGCAATAAGTCGATATCAACTTCTTTAGATAGAAAAAAAGGCTTACAAGTGAAACCTTCACTTGTAAGCCTTTTAATATTTTTCCAGCCTGTTTTTACGCAGTTACTGCAGCTTCTGCTGCAAGCAATTCTTGTGCCAGCATATGGCCAGAAAGCTCTGTTGTTGCATAGCCAATAACAGGAAGAATAGTATCACGAATAAACACGTCTAAATCAAAACAAGTAAAGTCTGGAACGGGCATCATTCCTCTAGCGCTCTGCACAGCTAAGGTTGTTACAGCTATTGTAAGCATATGTGCTACTGTTTTAGTCATAGCAATAGTCAAGGTACGCAGCACACGGCGCTGTACCATAGAGCTAGCACCTTTATACTTTTCTTTAATAATATTATTAACTTTGCGACAAATAAATACGCTAGCAACCTCAGCCACAATACGCGTTACGCCCTGACTTACTGCAGTAATAGTAAGGGTTTTGCTTATTTCACAAGCAGCATCACGGCCAACTTGCATTCTGAGGATTGGGCTAGACCCTGCCGTTATTGCTGCTCCAATCAACACATGAATCCTATCAGCAAACGCAAGCGTAGATAGCACATCTGAAACTTCAGCAACTACTGATGCATCAGTTTCTAATGCTGCCTGTGCCATCATATACGTATTTTTTACCCCTTGATTAACACCAGTAGCTATATTGACCGCAGACAAAGATAAGAGTTCATTTAGAAAATCACAAGCAATCAAGGCAGCAGGCGCAACAATGTTCTGCGCAATGCGTATCTTATCAGCATTACTTGCGATTTGTTCAACCTGGGCACGCGTCATTGTCGCGTTCACTGAAGAAACGCATAAGCTAGCCATTAAGCCTAGGGTAAATAGTTGATTTTTCATAGAAATTTTCCTTGAGAAGTAATACTATGTTGCTTTGTTGAGATTTTGACGCGCAATTCTAGCAAAGAGCCCTAAAAGCTTCAACCTAGGCTTAAACTCCCAATAATTTCTTCTTAAGCCCCTTAGGAGAGATGGCCACATTCCGCTGTTGGCGGACACTCTGCATAGAAATCCATTCGTAAAAAAACGCTCTATCAGCTCCTGTTACCACCGCTTGTGCATGGGCTTCGGCAAGTGCTACTGGATAGCCACGCCCTTTGATAGCTTGGTCTAAACAGCAGGAAACAATATGGGCAATAGCCTCCGACTGCGCGGCAATCCATGCAGGGACTTCAATGCGTACTACCTCTTCACCTGTGTGCAGATAAAAAAACCACGGCTTACTATGCTCTGGATATGCATCAGCTATAGCTCCCACGCATGAAAAAAGCGTCGTCCGCTCCCCTGGAGCAAGCACAAACGCCAATAGTTCAGCATCGGTTAAGACCTCCGCCATAGTGCAAATATCATATAGCTGACTACGCGATAACTGGCATGCATCACTTCCTTCGCATAACCCTACTCGCAACAGGGAGGCTAAATCGCTAAACCGAGCGCCACTCAAATAGCCAGCATACAAAAAACCTTGTTCGTACAATAATGTTAACGACTTAAAATACTGTTCTAGAAATACCGTTTTAATTTGCTGCGGTTTGACTTCAAGGTGCCAAAAAAAGACATTTCCATCAAAAAGCCCTACCGGCTTTTGGCTAGTATCAGATAGTATTTTTGCCTGCTCTGCCAAGAGCTTTAGCTCATAATCTTCACGAATGAGGTCCACTAAATCGGGCGAAAAAAACGATTGTTTATATGCCAAGAGTGCCTCTTGTGGCGTAAAAAGATAGGGCTCTACCGCAAACCGCACACTACTTTGCTCCGCGTACGAAAGATGACATAAGCCTGTGTTGATAAGAAAACAGTCAATGCCTTGAAAGTGATTATCTGGATATATTTGGGATCCATCAATAGCAATAACATCATAAGCATCAGTGAATGGCTCACTTGCTACGGTATCAGCTAAACTGCCCTGCCAGGTTGTTAACGATTGATGAGCACGAGCAAGCCCAAGCGCATCAACAAATGCCGGTTGCGTTACAATGTGCTGCCACACTTCTTTCGTCAGCCACCGTAATGATCGTGCTTGCCTAAAAATACGCCCTTGTGCGGCAGTTACTAACTGTGCAGTTTTGATCCGGTCAAGCATCAGTTTTTATCGCATAGCACTTAAACTGCCATAAGAAAATGAGCGCAAATAACAGCACCCGTAAAGCAGCAAGCTTTGTTTGAAGTGGCAAGCCGCCAACCAAGGCTCCAGTCATTTCGGCTGTTCCTGCAAGCAAAAGCATGTAAACAAAGGTCTTATCAAAACCAACCACACTACGCTCACGCCACATCTTAAATGCCTGTGGTGCTTGGCTGAGATAGCCTAATCCTAGAGTTGCCCAGCCACCAAGATGGCCAAACCATATAGGGTTTTTTAAAGCAAATGGTATTAACAGCAACAATAAAGCAATATTAATTAAATAATAGAGTGCCATACGCTTAGCCGCCATAGCATTGTCATACCACAACCGCTGCACAATCATCACAAGAACAAGTGCAAGCTGGACCGGCACACAAAACTTATAGGGCAACGGCAGGTCCAGCAAAAAAATATAAAATAAAAAGATAGCGTGCAAATTTAAATAACCAAATAAAAAAAACTCACTAATGCCACTACCAGACTTGATCCGATAATTAGTAATAATTTGTGGGATAAAGCAAAGGGTATATGTCACATACGCTACCCATGCACAAACTGAAAGAACAATAGTGGTAAAATCCATAATTACTCGCGTCCACAACAATGTTTATGTTTCTTCCCAGAACCACAAGGACATTGATCATTACGACCAACCTTTGGGCCCTCACGACGCACCGGCTTGGCTGAAGCATCCTCACTACCAGCGCCACGCATCTGAATTGACTCAAGCTCTTTTTCATGTTGATGCTCAATTTCACGCAACGCAGCAGCAGAATATTGATCTGGCTCAAGACGGAACAAGTGAGCAACAATATCCCATTTGATTTGATCCATCATGCGTTCAAATTCAGAAAATGACTCTTTTTTGTACTCAATTAGCGGATTTTTTTGACCATATCCCCGCAGGCCAATGCCTTCGCGCAGATGGTCGATATTTTGCAAATGCATGCGCCATGCTCGGTCAATCGTATCAAGAAGCACCCATTTTTCAGCTTGTTGGCTTGTTTCACTACCACTGCGTCTTAACTGATATTCATAAATAATATATTGCAAAATTTGATCTTCTGCGCGAGCTGTATTACTAAAATCAAACTCACGGGCATCAAGAGCATCACGACGAAACCCTGTAATATTTTCAAGTGCTGTAAGAATTTGCTCACGCTCTTCTGGCCCACATGAACTACCGGGAGCATACACTGAAAATAGCTTATGCAGCATGTCTGCCATCATATCTTTAATCAAGCCCAGAATTTGGTCAGTGCCTTCAAGAATGCTACGTCGATAGCTATAAACAACCATGCGTTGCTGATTAAGTACATCATCGTATTCAAGCAGATGCTTACGAATATCAAAATTTTGCTTTTCTACCCGCTCTTGGGCTTTTTCGATACTACGAGAAACCATTGGATGCTCAATGCTCTCGCCTGGCTGCATGCCAAAACGTTCCATTGTTTTCTTTACCCGATCGCCACCAAAAATACGCATCAAATCATCTTCAAGCGAAATATAGAATTTTGATGATCCTGGATCTCCTTGACGGCCAGCTCGTCCACGCAGCTGATTATCGATACGGCGACTTTCATGGCGCTCTGTACCAATAATGCGCAGTCCGCCAGCTTCAAGAACCCCAGCACCAAGTTTAATGTCTGTACCACGGCCCGCCATATTGGTTGCTATGGTTACCTTGCCTTTTTCACCAGCTTCTTTAATAATTTCTGCTTCTCGCTCATGCTGCTTTGCATTCAATACATTATGAGGAATACCATTTTGTCTAAGCACATTGCTCAAAATCTCAGATGACTCAATAGCCACGGTGCCCACAAGTACCGGCTGACCGCGTTTGTGGCACTCTTTAATATCCTCTACCACCGCTTTATTTCTATCTTCTTTGGTCAACATTACCGTGTCGCCTTGATCTTCGCGAGCAACTGGCTTATTTGTTGGGATGGCAACTACTGCTAATTTATAAATTTTCCAGAATTCTGCGGATTCAGTCACAGCAGTACCAGTCATGCCTGCTAGTTTTTTATAAAGACGGAAGTAGTTTTGCAGCGTAATTGAAGCAAGCGTTTGATTTTCTCGCTCAATCTTCACCCCTTCTTTTGCTTCAAGTGCTTGGTGAAGCCCATCACTGTAGCGACGCCCTTGTAAAATACGGCCGGTAAATTCATCAACAATCAATACTTCGCCATCAAATACCACATAATCAACATCGCGCTTGTAAATGGTATTTGCTCGCAGCGCTTGCGTTACATGATGGAGTATCATGAGGTTTTCAGGAGCATATAAATTTTCTAGGCGCAGATATGCCTCAATCTTATCAGTCCCGTCTTCAGTTAGATGCACGGAGCGTGCTTTTTCATCAATCTCATAATCACCAGTTGCAGAGAGCGTAACCACAGCACGATTCGCAATCTCATACAAATTGCTCCCGCGCTCGCTTGGCCCAGAAATAATCAATGGCGTACGTGCTTCATCAATCAAAATAGAGTCAACTTCATCTACGATTGCAAAATTCAATGGTCGTTGCACCATGTCTTCAATACTAAATTTCATATTGTCGCGCAGGTAATCAAAACCAAATTCATTATTGGTACCGTACGTAATATCTGCGGCATAAGCTTTTTGGCGTGCATCATCATTCATTGAATTTTGAATTATCCCAACCTCTAAACCAAGAAAGTTGTAGAGCTGGCCCATCCATTCTGCATCTCGTTTCACTAAGTAATCGTTGACGGTGATTAAATGGGCACCCTTGCCACTCAATCCATTCAAGTACATTGGCAATGTTGCTACTAATGTCTTCCCTTCACCAGTACGCATTTCTGCAATCTTGCCTGCATTGAGCACCATACCACCGATTAACTGCACATCAAAATGGCGCATGTTCAGCACCCGCAAACTTGCCTCACGAGCAACGGCGAATGCTTCCGGCAAAATAGAGTCAAGATGAGCACCTTGGGCTAACCGTTCACGAAACTCATTCGTTTTTGCTGCTAGCTCAATATCACTGAGCGGCTTTACTTTTACCTCCAACTCATTGATATGGCTTACTAATGGATAAAGTGCACGGAGTTCTCGCTCGTTTTGTGTGCCGAAAATTTTGGCTAATATTTTTGCTATCATGCTTTTATTCCTAACAGGTCAGGGCTATCAATTTCAAGTAGATGAAAGGTAGCTTATCATAAAACAAAAGATGATTGAATGCTTACGCAATACCGGAGAAAATATGGGGCTTATGAGATTAAAAAATGTTTTTCGTATGGCTGCATCAGGGCGCACGGTAACTTTATTGTTTGCTGCTGGCTACCTGCACGCATACCAAGATGTACATCCGTGCCCTCTTTGCTCATCTGCACAAGAAGATGTTCATGTGGCACACTCGCCAACAATTTTAGAATAAGCGGCGTAAAAAGCACCAGCGGTAGTGGATTAACAGGAGAATAGGCTTGCAAAAAGAAGGGCTTAAACCGCTGCACATCATAAAACCATAGTTGTACATGCGTAGGCAAATGCGTTGCTCCTGTTTTTTCGTGTATCAATTCAAGAGCGCACTGCTTTAGCTTAGGATTATGGTGCGCTACGGGAAAAAGCCGCTTGCTTACCCCAGCGGTAGAAACCATATCAAGTACTTGTACTAAATCACCATTTGAATACAACGAAAGCACCTGCCGAAAAATATCGTGATGGACAAAATGTTCAGTTTCTTGCTGGATAGGCGTCCCCAGTAACACCAAGTGTTCAATCGATAAACCGCCATGCAGTTTTGTTTCTTGCTCTGCTAAGAGCAAACTTACATTGCCGCCGTGGCTATGTGCAATAAGCACAATATCTATCAATGCAGGATTACACCTATGCTCTGCTGCAAGCCTATTACGCTCTCGTAGCAATGACTGGTACAGTGCATAAGCAGCCAGACGTCGACGAGAAGCTGACAAACTGCCATCCCAGCCAAACAGATAGGACGCTGTAACAGAAGCCCCAAACGTATGTTTCCAAATTTTTTCAAATAATGAGCCAAATAATTGGTTGCGCATATGAACTACCGCAGCAACGCCATCAGCATCATGCAAAGGACGCAGCCCATAATCAGCAATTGGTTGATATTGATACCATCCTTGATAACGCATGGCATCGCCAATAGTATGTTCACCCCTTATATGCGATGGAAAATCGCGTACAAGGGTATGTAATGTTCCCAGCTTGATGTACGGCAAAATAGTACCATGCACAAAAACAGTCATGGTTAAACCGACTTGCTTATCAGCTCGTACCTGCTGCATGGCCAACCCCATAGCTAACATAATCCAAAAAAGCATCTGCTTTAAGTGTTGCATAAAACCCCTTTAATAACGCATTCATCAGCCTACAAAGGGCAATAGTGGTTGTCAAAATAGCCAAAGAACCCCCTAAAAGTAGCTCCTTTTAACCTTGACACCCAGTGAATTCTTTACAAAAATGCTCATTTGTCATATGGTTGGTCTCATTACATTATCATAAAAAGCTTGAGTGCTAAGGGACTGAATGATGTTAGATTGCTCACCAAAAGACCAAAAGACGTGCAATAGCCGTCATCGTATAGGACATATATTACGCGTTAGTGGTACTGTTGTTGACGTCCAATATTCTGAGCATCATATCCCAAACATTTCGCATAAGCTCATTATAGTCAAAGAAGAATCTCTTATCGAATCACTGCTTAAGCTTGATGGCAACATTGCTGATGCTAACACTGATTTAATTAACCTTGAAGTAGCGCAGCACTGTGGTGACGGTGTAGTTCGTTGCATCGCGCTGGAACCACTTGATGGCATTCGACGCGGACTGCCAGTTGTCGATACCATGGCCCCCATTACGGTCCCGGTTGGGCCTGATGTGCTGGGCCACGTGTTTGATCCGCTTGGCCGCACCATCGATGGCAGCGGCAAAAAAGATTATGCTCATCAGTGGTCAATTTATCGCAATGCGCCCACTTTGATTGAACAAAAAGCAACTGAAGAAATTTTAGAAACAGGTATTAAAGTACTCGACCTACTAACCCCCTACGTCAAAGGCTCTAAAATTGGCCTCTTTGGAGGTGCAGGTGTAGGTAAAACGGTGATTGTACAAGAACTTATTCGCAATATTGCAAAAGAGCATGGCGGCTACTCGGTATTTGTCGGGATTGGCGAACGTACACGTGAAGGCAATGAACTGTGGATTGAAATGAAATCTTCTGGCGTGATTGAAAAAACAGCCCTCGTGTTTGGCCAAATGGGCGAAATGCCTGGAGCACGGCTACGCGCTGGGCTCACTGGTCTGACCATGGCAGAGTATTTTCGTGACCATGAAAACAAAGATACGCTTCTTTTCATCGACAATATTTTCCGCTATGTCCAAGCTGGCGCTGAAGTTTCGGCATTACTCGGACGCATGCCATCAGCGGTAGGGTATCAACCAACACTAGCATCAGAGATGGGTATGCTACAAGAGCGCATCACCACCACGCATCATGGGTCGATTACATCTATTCAAGCAGTCTATGTGCCAGCTGATGACTATACTGATCCAGCACCAGCCACTACCTTCCAGCACTTAGATGCAAGCACTGTGTTGTCGCGTAAAATTGCACAAGCAGGAATTTACCCTGCGGTAGATCCGCTGGAATCGGTTTCTAAAGGGTTAAAAGCAAATATTGTTGGGCAAAAGCATTTTGATATTGCCCGCAACGTACAAAAAGTGCTGCAGAAATATCGTGAATTACAAGACATTATTGCTATTTTAGGCATGGACGAGCTCTCTGATGCTGACAAAATAACCGTAAATCGTGCTAAAAAAATGCACAATTTTCTCTCCCAGCCACTCTTTGTAGCAGAGCAACATACCAGCATCCCAGGCAAGTACGTCAAGCGCGAGCAGACGGTAGAAGATTTTGAGAAAATTTTAATGGGTGAATGTGATAGTATGCCTCTGCAATGTTTCTACATGGTAGGCACGTTAGCAGAAGCTTATGAGAAAAATAAGATTAATCTATGATCGAACTACATATCATCACGCCTACAGAAAACAAAGTGCTGCTTATAGAATGGATTGAAGTCATCAGTCCTACCGGTACCTTTTGGGTTGGACCCGATCATGCCCCGCTTGTCTCACTGGTAAAACACAAAGCTCCCGTCTCTTTTAAAGAGCAAGGCAAAGAAGCTGAAGCTTATGAGGCCTCAAACGGGATTTTTTATGTCAGCAAAAATAAAGCAACTCTGCTGTGCTCCTAAAAAGTCTTTACCTTGGCTAATTTCTTGTTTTATCGACACTTTATCAGCCTAACAAAGGCCAGGCACAAATTTCTAATTGTATAATTATTAGGATCTTAAGAATCGTCAGTAGCAGCCAGAGATTGACGATTCCCTGATCTGCAGCTACACTTGTATCATTAATTATCATTTTTGAGGTATTATTTATTACATAAATGCCGGGGCAAGTGGCTCCGGGTTTTTTATTTTTTACCCCTTTAACTATGCAAAAGGTTATGGCAAATAAAATTATACAAGCACTGTGGGGCAACCTGCATGGCGAAGAGCTCAAAAAATATGCAATTCTTGCGCTTGGTTTTTTCTTTTTGATTGGCTCATGGTGGCCACTCAAAACGCTCAAAGATAGTATCTTTATTAATACTGTCGGGCCTCACTATTTGCCATACGTCAAAATTTTATCAGTCTCATTGTTCTTTCCTATTGTACTGCTCTACTCACGTCTTGTAGACATGTACAATAAAGAAAAATTGATCTACTTTTTTCTAGGTGTCTACACCGTGCTTGGCTTGGTTTTTGTGTATTTTCTTCACCATCCAAGCATTGGTGTGGCTAACGCCGTAACTGACCCTAAGCGCTTACTAGGCTGGGCATTTTATGTATTCTGCGAAAGCTATATCGATTTAATCATGACGCTTTACTGGTCATTCGTAAATGACATCACCACGCCTGAGTCTGCCAAAAAGGGGTATGGTCTGATCATATTTGGTAGCCAGCTTGGTGGCTTTTTGTTTACCCTCCTTGGCACCCTCCTTTCTCATGATGCATCGCAATACACTAGCAGCGTCCCGCTCATTGCTTTTATTTCAGTATTAATGTTTATCATGATTGCTGGCACTGTGTGGCTACTCACGCGTGTGTTACGCACGTCTGGATTAAAAGGGTATGAAGACCATGTACAAGCAACTGAGCAAAAACAAACGCCTGCTGCGGTTGGCTTTTTTGATGGCCTCAAATTTTTAGTAACACATCCCTACGTTATGGGCATCTTTGGATTGGTGTTTTTTCAGGAAGTAGTTTCTACCGTCATGGGTTTTCAAATGTCTTTACTCGCGAAAAGTACTTATATTGAGCCCGGATTGGTTAATAAATTCTTATTTGACTATGGACTAGCAGTACAAGGTATTTCATGCGTGTTTGCTCTGATTGGCACATCCGTTTTTCATCGCTGGTTTGGTATTCGCACCTCGCTTATTGCTTACCCTTTCAGTATTGGTTTATTTATTATTTGGTACTTACTAAGCCCAACGCTTTGGACCATTGTATACGTTATGCTGATTGCGAAAGCTCTGGGCTACGCGCTCAATCAACCAACGAAAGAGGCGCTCTATATCCCGACCTCACGCAACATAAAGTACAAATCTAAAGCATGGATTGAAATGTTTGGCAAACGTTTTTCCAAGGCTTCTGGTTCAGTTGTTAATGGCATGGTAGGGCAAGCACTTACCCTTGCTGGTGGTTTTACCATTGGCCTGATTGCTCTATGGATTGGCCTGGCGGCCGTCATTGGTAAAATTTTTAATAAAACCGTTGAAGAGAACAAGCTGATTGATTAGAAACTATGGCGTTTTTTCTAGCTTATGCTAGAATGGCGAGTCGTGTCGTTTTGACTATTATAATATTGCATATTAATTACTAATCCCTTTCAGGAGGAATGTATGTTATCGAAAATTAAAAGAACTTTATGGGGCGATGTCTCTATGGAGGAGTTCAAACATTTTGGACTTCTTTCAGCAACGTTCTTTTTCGTTGTTGGTGCTTACTGGATGTTGCGTGGATTGAAAAACGCATTCTTCATGCACCTGGTTGGTCCTGACTTTTTGCCACTTGCAAAAGTAGTTAGTATCGTTTCGTTGATCACCATTTTGATTTTCTACAATAAACTCGTAGATTTGCTTGAAAAAACAAAATTGATCTATTTGATGACCGGTATTTACGGTACTTCTTATGTTCTCATGGCATTCTGCCTTAGCAATCCTGCATTTGCTGGCGCATGGATCGGCTGGCCATTGTACGTGTTGATTGAAAGCTTTGGCTCAATCGTTATCCCATTGTTCTGGGCATATGTTGCAAGCGTTACTGACGTTTCAAAGGCAAAAAAAGGCTACCCTATCATCGTATCTGGCGCACAACTCGGCTCCATGCTCGGTTGCTTAACTGTTATGATGTTTGCTGACACCCTTGGTGCACCTGGTCTTGTTGGGATTGGCGGCTTGTTAGTATTTGCTATTCCAGTACTTATTTACACATTCAACAAAAATCACGTTGCTACTGCAATTGAGCAGAAAGAAGCTAAAAAGAAGCCTACTGGTATTCTTGAAGGGCTCAGACTTCTTCTTTCTAAGCCTTATTTAATGGGAATCTTGGTTGTTTCAACTGTATACGAAATCATTGCCACGGTAATGGATTTCATGATGAACAAATCAGCATTTCAAATCTATGGCAGCCTTGAAGAAGTAGCAAAATTCCTTGCAACGTTTGGCCTTTGCGTAAATGCACTTTCATTCGTTTTTGCATTACTTGGCACTTCTTTCTTCATCAGACGCTTTGGATTAACCAAGTGTCTTGTTGCATACCCAACTATGATTGCAGTGCTTGTAGTAGCAGTATGGTGGATGCCTGGTCTCTGGGTATTCTTTGGTGCTCAAGTAGCATTAAAAGGCTTAAGCTATGCGCTTAACAACCCATGTAAAGAAATTATGTACGTACCAACCAGCAAAGACGTGAAATACAAAGCTAAATCTTGGATTGAAGCACAAGGTGGCCGTTCAGCTAAAGCTCTTGGCTCAGTTATCACGGGTAGTTTCCCAGTTATCGCTGACCTGCTTTGCTATGGTTCCATAATTTGTCTTGGTGTTATCGCTGCTTGGATTCCAATTGCATACCTTGTTGGTAGCAAGAACCAATCATTGGTTGATAACAATCAAATTATTGAGTAATTAGTTATTTGCGATAACTAAACTCAGTTATGAAATTCCAGGGGGCTGGTTGAAACACCAGCCCCCATTTTTGTGATATTTTTATTAATGACCGCTCCTGGTGAGCGAGCACAAGGCACCTGTAACATGTTGCTTTAAAGCTTTGATTTTTAACATTATGAACTTTTTTCTTAGCCTAGCACGTCTTTTATGGGGTGATATAACCAAAGAAGAAGTACGGCGCTTTGGACTTCTCTCTCTTATCTCATTTTCTTTCATCGCCACCTACTCAGTCCTTCGGCCACTGAAAGAAATTTTATTTATGCGCTACGTTGGCACATTTTATTTGCCAAGCGCAAAAATTGCCTCCTTTATTATCATGATCCCGCTCACGCTTTTTTATTCTGAGCTGGTTGACCGGGTAGAAAAGCACCAACTATTTTATGTGTTTTGCTCACTTTACGGTTGTTTTTTTATTGGGGTTGCTTATCTTTTAGCTCACCCTAACCTGGGCCTTACCACAGCTGTAGCTCACCCACTTGGTTTTATCGGCTGGGCAATATATATTGGCATTGAAAGCTTTGTAATGATCATGCTTGCTCTCTTCTGGTCATTTGTTGCAAGCAGCACTAAAGCAGAAAGTGCAAAACGCTGCTACCCTCTCGTTATGGGAGTCTCTCAAATTGGTTCGATTGCGGGTCCACAACTCGTTAAACATGCCAGCTATCTGGGCATTCCTGCCCTCGTTGCCGGAGCAGGTTTAAGTATGTTTATTATTATTGCCATTATTCGTGCTTTTGTTATTTATAACCCTGATGTTATAAAAGTTGAAAAATCAAAGCGCCCTACTGGACCGATTGAAGGGCTAAGACTGATTGTCACCAGGCCATATTTACTTGCTTTTATTAGCACTACAGCACTTTACACCATGGTAAGCGGCATACTTGAGTATCAAATGATGCACCGTATTGAAGAACATTTTACTACGATTGAACAAATGGCAGCATTTACCGCTTCACTGGTGCAAACTACTAATTTCGTTGCCCTCTTTTTTGCTTTTATTGGCTCAAGCATCTTTATGCGAAAACTAGGTGTACGTGGTTGTATGGTAGCTTTCCCGCTTCTTGTTTTAGGCATGATTACTTATGTTTGGTACTCGCCAACTATTTGGGTATTATTTGCTGCTATTGTTACTTTAAAAAGCTTAAGCTATGCGCTCAATACTCCATGCAAAGAATCGCTGTACATCCCCACCAGTATTGATATAAAATTTAAAGCAAAAAGCTGGATTGATGGCGTTGGCTACCGTGGCTTTTACGCGGTAGGGGCAAGTATCAATACTGTTTTTTCTTCCACTGCTGCCCTCATGAGCTATGCACCCTTGATTGCTATGAGCATGTGCGGCGTGTGGTCAGGAATTGCATGGTATCTGGGCACAAAAAACCAACAGCTTATCGCTGAAAAAAAGATAATTGATTAAAATGACAATCACTCATGTTCAAGACCTCGCTCACCTTATTGAAACTGGCTTAAACGAAAATCAACGCACTGCAGTGCTACACGATCGTGAATCGCTGCTTATTATTGCCGGTGCTGGATCGGGCAAAACACGTGTTATCACTACACGTATTGCTCACTTGATTGCAAATAATGGTGTAGAACCGAGCCAGATTGTGGCGCTCACCTTTACTAATAAGGCGGCTGGCGAGATGAAAGAACGATTAGTACATTTGCTCGGCGGCGTACATCGATTACCCTTTATTGGTACTTTTCATTCCTACTGCCTTCAGCTGCTCAAAAATTATCCCTTGCTTACAGGCATGCCACAGTTCAGTATTTTAGATGCTGATGATCAGCAAGACCTTATTAAAAAGATTATGAAACAATTTGCTCTAGCAAAATTTATTACGGCTTCGCAAATTATGTTTTCTATTTCGCGGTATAAAAATCAAGTTGCCGCTGGAAATGTGGTCGCATTGGAAACTGGTATAATCCCGATGTTCAAAGAAATTTACTTGCAATACGAAGCTGAAAAATCCTCTGCACGCTGCTTAGATTTTGATGATCTTATTTTACGTGTACTTGATGGCATGCATAAAAATAATGCTTTCCGACTACAGCTCCAAGAGCGAATACGGCATATTTTGGTCGATGAATACCAAGATACAAGTGATGTACAACACCAATTATTGCTTGCTATGGCTACGCACAATAAAAAATTAGCAATTGACTCTATGTGCGCGGTAGGAGATGAAGATCAGTCAATTTACTCCTGGAGAGGTGCTACCGTAGCAAATATGCTTAAATATCAGACTGATTTTGCACCAGTAACTACTGTGAAGATTGAGCAAAATTATCGCTCTGTACAGCCAATTTTACAGGCAGCCAATGAGGTAATTACCAATAACACCATGCGCAACCCTAAAGAGCTTTGGTCTACCCGGAATGCAAGTAACAGAATTTTACAACTTGAGTGCAGCTCCGGCGATCAAGAAGCAGAAGCAGTAGCCACCATGGTACAGGTAATTGCTGATAAAAAAGGCTCTAATGATATTGCCATTCTATATCGTACGCACTACCAGTCGCGTAGCATTGAAGAAGCACTCATTCACAAAGCCATTCCCTACAAAATGATTGGCGGCATTCGCTTTTATGAACGTAAGGAAATTAAAGATTTATTAGCCTACCTCAGGCTTGTTGTTAATCCCTTCGATAAAATTAGTTTATTACGCATTATCAATGTTCCTGCTCGTGGCCTAGGTGATAAATTTGAAGAAGAGTTATTAAAGGTATGGCAAGCGCAGCCTTTCATGGATTTTAAGCACATTCTTCACTTCATGATTACTGATGCTAACCATGGGCAAACCCCAACAAAAACAAAGACTATCCAGGGTTTTTTAGAACTTTATCGTACTATTAATGCCAACGATGCGCCCAGCATGATTCTTAATCAGATCATGCATCATATTGATTATAATGCTTACTTGACTGCAGCCTACGAGCTGAAAGAAGCCCAAGGCAAGCAAGAAAACGTCCAAGAATTTATGCTCGCTGTTGATATCTTCGAACAAAAAAATGGCAATAAAACAGCCATACTCGAATCATTTTTACATGAAGTATCGCTGCTCCAAGAAGTTGGTGATAAAGACGACCAGACAGCACCAGTTGTACTTATGATGACCCTGCACGCGGCAAAAGGGCTAGAATTCGATACCGTTATCATGGCCGGACTGGAAGAAGGGCTTCTGCCTAGTCAACGCTCGTTAAATACCAATGAAGAGCTAGAAGAAGAGCGCCGCTTAATGTACGTAGGCATGACACGAGCAAAAGAACATTTAGTACTGAGTAATGCCCATACGCGCTATACCTTTGGGCAACTCGTAAGCCAGGCTCCATCACGATTTCTTGATGAGCTACCAAAAAAATTAGTCCAAATACTAGATCTGGAGCAGCTGCCGCGCTACCAAATGCGTAGCATGCTTGAACAATGGATTAGTGGTCTGCCCCCTATTACCATGGGAATGCCGCGCTCTTCAATTGCCCCTAGCAAATCTGCTACCGGTAGTTATTCCTCATCACCTTATGGACAAAAATCAGCGCCTACGGGGCCTGTTTACCAACCCTACAAAAAAACCGCATACTCGCCATATAGCTCACCAAGTAGTACAACAGCTGACGCTGGTCCTAAAGCAAAGTGGTACAAAAAACAAACCGTATACCACCAAAAATTTGGTCCCGGGATTGTAACTGATGTTGAAAAAGCCCCAGATAACGATTTTTATATAACCGCTTTATTTAAGCAGGGACAGAAGAAAATTTTAGGGAAATTTTTAGATACCTCACCATGACGCTGCTTGAAATTATAAATACTATCATTCTTGGAGTGCTGACCTATGCTACAGCTCCTCAAGATATTCAGCAAAACCTTCGTAACCAGGTTCAGCCGGAAATGCTTGTCTGCATGGCAGCTATGGAATATTCCAGTTGGCTGATTGCGACGGCTGCTCATGAATACGGGCATGCTGCGCTCGCCGAACAAATGACGGGTCAGCGAACCATTATTCACCTGGGCGTCAAATCCCCAAATCCAGAAAATAAACCTTGGCTCAGCTGCGGCAAATTTAAACTGGATGGCTTTGACCCTAAGCACGGAGCTACCGAATACTCTTTGGTCAATCAAGCATTATTACAACAACGTGTGCATGACTATGTGATTAACGCAGTGCAAGAAGGAAAAGCTCGCTCCGAAGAAATAAAAAATCTGCTTACCGATGAAGTTATTGCCACGCTAAGTAATCAAGCAACCCTCTCTAAAGATGATCATCATAAAATTTTATTAGTTGGGGGGTTATGCGGCTTTTTAGCCCGCTTTGCTATGCAAGCAATAGCCAGTGGAGCTATACAGCCGGACTATCTCATGATTCATGAGTTATTTAACTCCTTATTACCGCTATCTCCTGGTAGCGACGCCTATATCATTTGGCAAGACCGTTTTCAATTAACCAATAAGCAACTCAATAGCATTTTATCTGTCACTACGCTTTTGGATATGAGCGCATGCGTCTTATGTACCATTATCGATAAACGAAATGCGCCACATGCACCATTGCATACTCGCGCCATGCTGGGGCTTATCAATTACTATCTAAGCGGCTACGCGCGATTCTATGCAGGCAGTACAGTACCCTGCCAGTAAGATTAAACCACTGCTACTGCGCCACTAATCGGAATCGCGGTTGCACAACACCATTCAATATAACAGTTTCAATAAACATAGAAATTGGCCTCGCCCAGATATTGCCATCATATAGAGCTTTGTAAATTACCAATCCTTCATTACTCTCTGTGTGACGAGCTAAATCAATAATCTGATATCGTTTGCCACTGTAGTGCTCATAAGTACCCCCAATTACTAAATTGAGCGTCGCTGCATCTAATGGCTTAAGCTGCTCATGATGTTGTACCTGTACTTCTTTAGCCTTTTCTGCGGCTACTATTGAACTCATAAGCAATACCCCAAAAAATATACTAATTTTCATCTACTCTACTTTCACTTTTTTATTCAGCTTGGTATCTCACCTATGATTTTATGAGAAGAAAATCCCAGTGTCTACAATGGCATTTTTTTGCTAGGATGAAAAAATAGTGAATTGCACCGACAATCGTAGTTATTAAGGAAACCACATGTTATTATCACTTTATTTGCAAAGTTTATTAATTGGCGCATCCATAGCCGCGCCGCTTGGCCCTATTTGTCTGTTATGCATTACCATAACATTACGTCATGGCTTAGGTTCAGGTTGTTTAGCAGCGCTGGGGTCCGCATCTGCCGATATGGTTTATGCTCTTATTGCAGGGCTAGGACTCACGTGTATTAGTTCCTGGTTATTTGCCTATCAAACGTGGCTGGCTTATGCCGGTAGCGCTTATTTGCTCTACATGGGAGTTATGATTCTTTTGCAACCAACAAAGCACCATTCAGTCGAACATAAACCAGCGCCGGCACATAATATTTTTATTAAGCTTTTTGGCTTAACACTTACCAACCCCATGAGTATTATGGCTTTTCTCAGTGCTTTTACCACTCTTGGTAGTATGGGAGCAACCAACTCTGGCTGGCACACTACTGCTATGATTGCAGGGGTTTCAAGCGGCTCCCTGCTGTGGGGATTAGGACTATGTATTGCAACCAATCACGTAAAAAGCTATGTTCTGCGTTACATGCCTATCATTGATAAAATTTCCGGCATTATAATTATACTGTTCGCGCTCAAGATCATTGCATCTGCATAAAAAACCCCCGTTCGTAACTATACAAACGGGGGCAACGACTGTTATCGTTTTCATACAAACAGTTTTAGCACATGACGGTACTTAAAGGCATCACGCGTAAGGCAAAGGGCATTGATTGGTTAAATTCGGTAA
>Ga0194129_10004788_pt1 | contig 17733 bp, 14 predicted proteins | sample TA2KigCa35mmetaG_FD_150862 | JGI IMG/M metagenome (GOLD analysis project Ga0194129, IMG submission 150862) | Freshwater microbial communities from Lake Tanganyika, Tanzania - TA2015038 Kigoma Deep Cast 35m | ecosystem: Environmental > Aquatic > Freshwater > Lake | place: Tanzania: Lake...
GGCAACATTTTATAATGCCTCATCGGGAGGAACAGGTTCTTTTGCCTGGAATTTTGGCGATCCGTTGAGCGGAACATACAATACCAGCACAGCCTGCATGACCTCACCGGAAATTTAATCACCTCGGTTGAGCTGCAACAGGGCGCGGGTGCTTACAAAATGGATCTGCGCAACCTCTCCAACGGTATATACCTGGTTAGCGTAACAGACAATGATAGTGGAGAGAAAAGGGTTACCAAACTGATTAAACAATAATAATCCACACCTAACGCATAAAAAACGCCCCGAAGGGCGTTTTTTTATAAATACATTTGCCACATGTCTGACCCACGCATCATTCTGGGAATCGATCCGGGTACCAATTTGCTGGGGTATGGCATCATTCGCACTGAAGGCAAAGAGATGGAGCTGCTTTCTGTGGGTGTAGTAAGGCTTTCCAAACTGGCCGATCACGGGGAAAAACTACACCATATTTTCGAACGCATTGCCGGTCTAATCGACGGCTACCAGGCCACTGAAGTAGCTATTGAAGCACCCTTTTTCGGTAAAAACGTTCAAAGTATGCTGAAGCTGGGCCGTGCACAGGGCGTTTCCATTGCCGCCGCCATCAGCAAGGGATTAAAGGTTTACGAATACGAACCCCGTAAAATCAAAAAAAGCATAACCGGCAATGGCAATGCCAGCAAAGAACAGGTAAGTGCCATGCTGAAAACCCTGCTCTCTTTCACCGAACAACCCGAAACCAGCGACGCATCAGATGCGGTAGCAGCAGCCGTCTGTCATTTCTTTCAGTTAAACCCCAAACAATTTGGTGTGAAAAATAATTCCGGAGGTGGCTGGAAACAGTTTATTGCCAATAACCCGGACAAAATAAAAAGGGGCTAAAGACCCCCTTCTGAATAACTAAATAGCAATTCGACGATTACCGATTTTAGTAAAATTAATAACCTTTAAGTTTAGCTTTAATGTATTCCCTGTTCAGGGTAGCAATTACGCTTAATGGAATCTGCTTGGGACACTCAGCCGAGCATGCACCAGTGTTGGTACACGCACCAAAACCCTCTGCATCCATTTGGTTCACCATCGCCACAACACGCTTGGAAGCCTCAGCCCGCCCCTGCGGCAATAAAGCCAGCTGGGTAACCTTGGCACCCACAAACAACATGGCGCTGGCGTTCTTGCATGCGCTCACACAGGCTCCGCAGCCAATACAGGTTGCTGCTTCGAAAGCCTCATCGGCAATTTCTTTGGGAATCAGCGTAGCGTTGGCATCCACGGCATTACCCGTATTTACCGAAACATATCCGCCGGCAGCGATGATGCGGTCGAAAGACGAACGGTTTACGCTCAAATCTCGGATTACGGGAAATGCATTGGATCTCCAGGGTTCCACCACAATGGTATCGCCGTCGCTGAAACTGCGCATGTGCAACTGACAGGTAGTAACACCATGCTTGGGCCCGTGGGGCCTGCCGTTGATAACCATGCTGCACATACCGCAAATTCCTTCACGACAGTCATGATCAAATGCAACGGGATCTTTACCTTCGGTTATCAGTTGCTCGTTCAGCACATCGAACATCTCCAGAAATGACATATCCGGGCTTGCCTGAACCCTGTAATCCTCGAAGTGTCCGGTATCATTAGCATTCTGTTGCCTCCAAACCTTGAGTTTTAAATTCATATTGCTGTTTGACATACTCGTTTTCCCCTATTTATAGCTGCGCTGTGCAATTTTAATGTTTTCATACTCCAGGGGTTCTTTGTGCAATTCCCAGGCATTGCCTTCCTTGCATTCCCAGGCGGAAACAAACATGTAGTTTTCATCATCACGCTTGGCTTCGCCTTCTTCTGTCTGATATTCCTCGCGGAAATGACCGCCGCAACTTTCGTTGCGTTCCAGTGCATCAAGACACATCAGTTCGCCCAGCTCCAGAAAATCGGCAACCCGCCCGGCTTTCTCCAGTTCTGGGTTGAACGAATCCATAGTTCCGGGCACACGCACATCTTTCCAGAATTCTGCGCGGAGTGCTCTGATTTCGGCAATAGCCTGTTTTAATCCTTCAGCACTGCGCGACATACCACATTTATCCCACATTATAAGGCCTAAGCGACGGTGGAAGCTTTCCACAGTCTGCTTGCCATTAATAGACAACAAACACTCCAGTTGCTCTCGTACTTTTTTCTCTGCTGCCACAAACTCATCACTGTCCGTAGACATGCTCTTGGTGCGGATTTCATTGCTGAGATAAGAACCAATGGTGTAGGGAATTACAAAGTAGCCATCGGCCAAGCCCTGCATCAGTGCTGATGCACCCAGACGGTTGGCACCGTGATCCGAGAAGTTGGCTTCTCCTAAAGCATAAAGACCGGGGATATTGGTCATCAGCTCATAATTTACCCACAAACCACCCATGGTGTAATGCACGGCAGGATAAATACGCATAGGAACTTCGTATGGATCCTCATCGGTAATCTGCTTATACATATTAAACAGGTTGCCGTACTTCTCTTTAGCCACTTCCTTACCCAGTTGTAGCAGGGTAGCCTCGTCAGGATTTTCAATATTCAAACGGCTGGCTTCCACACGGCCGTATTTATTGATCATGTTGTAGCGAAAATCCAGATAAACCGCCATTTTGCTGACACCTACACCATAACCGGCATCGCAGCGCTCTTTGGCGGCACGGCTGGCCACATCACGTGGAACCAGATTACCAAAGGCCGGATAGCGGCGCTCCAGGTAGTAATCGCGGTCTTCCTCGGGAATATCGTTAGGGTTGCGGTTGTCGTCTTTGTTTTTGGGAACCCAGATACGTCCGTCATTCCTCAGCGATTCGCTCATCAGCGTCAGTTTACTTTGATAATGACCGCTCACAGGAATGCAGGTCGGGTGAATCTGTGTAAAGCAGGGATTGCCAAACAATGCACCGGCCTTGTGGGCTTTCCAGCCAGCCGTAACGTTGCTTCCCATTGCGTTGGTACTCAGGTAAAATACGTTTCCGTAACCACCGGTACACAGCAGCACGGCATGTCCGAAATGCCTTTCCAGTTCACCGGTAATCAGGTTGCGGGCAATAAGACCGCGGGCTTTGCCGTCAATCACAACCACATCGAGCATTTCGTGGCGGCTGTACATTTTCACGTTGCCCAGTCCTACCTGTCTTTCCAGTGCCTGATAGGCACCCAATAACAACTGCTGACCGGTTTGTCCGGCGGCGTAGAACGTGCGTTGCACCTGAGTTCCGCCAAATGAGCGGTTGCTTAGAGTTCCGCCGTATTCACGGGCAAAAGGAACACCCTGCGCCACACACTGGTCAATAATGGAGGTTGAAACCTCGGCCAGGCGGTGCACATTGGCTTCACGGGCGCGGTAGTCACCGCCTTTGATGGTATCGTAAAACAAACGGTACACACTGTCACCGTCATTCTGATAGTTTTTTGCTGCATTGATGCCACCCTGAGCAGCAATGGAATGAGCCCTGCGCGGAGTATCCTGAAAACAGAAAGCTTTTACCTTGTAGCCCATTTCGGCAAGGGTAGCAGCAGCGCTGGAGCCGGCAAGGCCCGTTCCTACCACTATAATTTCAAGATTGCGTTTGTTGGCGGGATTTACCAGAGGCACAGAACTGCGGTATTGCGTCCACTTCTGCGATAATTCTCCTGCGGGAATTTTGGAGTCGAGTTTGATATTCTTGCTCATGTCTCTCTCAAATTATTGAATCCAATCCAAATGCATGGCTACTGGCATAGCCGCAAACAAAAGTGATACCACGATAGAAAAGAGCCTGCCTGTAGACTGTATGATAGGCGTATACGATTTATGGTTGATGCCCAGGGTCTGAAACGCGCTCTGGAAACCGTGCAGAAGATGATAGCAGAGGGAAATGCAACCCAGTACGTAAATAACCACTGGCAAAGGATTGGCAAATACTTCTTTCATTTCCTGAAACAAGGTCTTCTCACCCGAGGTAATTACATCGGTAAAGCGGCTGGTTAACCAGAAATCCTTAAGGTGAACCACCAGAAACAGCAAAAGTAGTGTTCCCAGAATGCCCATACTGCGCGAATACCAGGTACTGTTGGCACTTCCGGCATTTACGCTGTAACGCTTCTTTCTTGCGTCAGCATTGAATTTCCAGAGATACAACCCCTGAAAAATATGCAGCAGCAAACCGCCAAAAAGCACAAATTCCATGCTGCGGATAATCCAGTTGGTGCCCATAAATTCGGCGGCCATGTTGAAGGTTTCTCCTTCATCGTTGAAAAAAATGCAGGCATTTACGCTACAGTGCACCAGTAAAAACGAAATGAGAAACAACCCTGTCAGCCCCATCAGCCATTTGCGGCCAATGGTGGATGTGAATAGAAAAGAAAATAATTTCATGCTTGTGTAAGCTTGTTGTTTTCGATTGCAAATTTAATAAATAGCATACAAGCATTATTGCCCATTTACCCACAAACCCTGAAATGGAGTATGTTTTTTTCGATAAAGCTTACACAAATTAATCCTTACTAAGGGAAGCGCCCGAAAGGTATTTCTGCAGGTATTTACCCAGAATATCAAACTCAATATTAACAGCATCACCGGGCTTCATTTTATGCAAATTGGTATGCTCCCAGGTATATGGAATAATAACTACCGAAAAAAAATCCGCGGCAGTGTCCACTATGGTGAGGCTAACGCCATTCAAACAGATACTGCCCTTCTCTACAGTTATTCCTGCATTGGGGTCGTGCCTGAAAGTTAGTTTCCATGAGCCGTTGCGGTCCTTCATATTGATTAATTCAGCTTTCGCATCCACATGTCCCTGTACAATATGTCCATCGAACCTGCCGTTTGCCGGCATACATCTTTCCAAATTCACCATTGTTCCAGGTTTCCAGCCCGACAGATTTGTGCGGCTCAATGTTTCTTCCACGGCTGTTACACGGTATTGCCAAGCATCCAAATTTGTTACCGTAAGGCAAACACCATCGTGGCTAACACTTTGATCCACTTTCAATTCTGCCGTGAATGGACTTTCCAGCCAAAAATGAAGGTTGCTACCTTCTTTTTCAACCTGCAAAACCTTTCCCAACCCTTCGATGATACCGGTAAACATGACTGCAAAGGACGTACAAATATCTGAAATAACTGACACATTGACACATTCCCCTGTTTGGCAAAACGTTTGAGAGTAAGACAGCAAATGATTGACGAAACGCTGAACACCGAACCAGAAAAGCCGGTAGAAGAGCCCCAGACAACCGAAAATCCTGCGGAAAACGAAGCTGCAGAATTCAAAACCGCTGAGCCTCAGACACCCGAACAGTTGCTGGCAGAGGAAAAGAACAAGTATCTGCGTCTGTACAGCGAGTTTGACAACTATCGCCGTCGCACCAACAAAGAGCGTTTTGAACTTTTGCAGACCGCCGGAAGGGATGTTATTTTGTCGATGCTCGAAATTGTAGATGATTTTGAGCGTGCTTTGAAAATTCTGGAAAATGCTGACAACACCGTCAAAACAAGGCTGGAAGGCTTTGAAATTATTTACAAAAAACTTATTTTACAGCTTGAAGCTCGCGGAGTAAAACCCATGGATTGCAAAGGCAAGCCATTTGATGTTGAGTTTCATGAAGCCATCACCCGATTTCCCGCTCCCACCGAGGCCGACAAGGGCGTGGTAATAGACGAAGTGGAAAAAGGCTATTTATTAAACGGGCATGTGCTTAGATTTGCCAAAGTGGTTGTAGGAGAATAACACCATGGCAAAACGCGATTACTACGATATCCTAGGCGTTTCACGCAATGCAAATGAGGATGAGATTAAAAAAGCGTACCGCAAACTTGCCATTAAATATCACCCCGACAAAAATCCGGATGATAAGGATGCCGAAGAAAAGTTCAAGGAGGCTGCCGAAGCCTATGACGCTCTGAGCAACCCCGAGAAAAAGCAGCGCTACGACCAGTTTGGCCACGCAGGAATGGGCGGAGCTGGTGGTGGCGGTTTCAATATGGACGATATCTTCAGCCAGTTTGGAGATATTTTCGGCGATACTGATTTCTTTGGTTCTTTCTTTGGCGGACAAGGCGGAAGACGTGGTGGCGGCCCTAGAAGAAAACCCGGCAGCAACATCCGCATACGAATCAAACTCACCCTGGCCGAAATGCGCCATGGTGTGGAAAAAAAGGTAAAATACCGCCGCATGATTGAGCCAGAAGGCGTGTTGTACAGCGATTGCAAAAATTGCGGTGGCACCGGCAGTGTGCGTAAAACCACGAATACCTTCCTGGGACAAATGGCCACCACTGCACCTTGCCAAGTATGCCAGGGCATGGGTAGAACAATCACATCCAAACCCCGTGAAGCCAATGAACAGGGATTGGTGGCGCAAGAGTTTGAAACTACCATTAAAATTCCATGTGGTGTAGCCGAAGGTATGCAGCTTAGCGTAAACGGACAAGGTAATTCCGGTCCCGGCGGCGGACCTTCCGGTGATCTTATTGTTTTAATTGAACAAATTGAACACGAAGAACTGCAGCGCGATGGCAACCACGTCATTTATACATTATGGCTATCATTCCCCGAAGCCGCGCTGGGCGCATCGGTTGAGGTTCCTACCCTGGACGGGGCTGCTAAAATCAAGATTGAGAGTGGAACACAGCCCGGAAAAGTGCTGCGTTTAAAAGGTAAGGGCTTCCCTGACCTGAACGGCTACGGCTCCGGCGACCAATTGATTCATGTGCAGGTGTATGTGCCTACCAATCTCAGTTCCGAAGAAAAAAATCAACTGCTGAAACTGCAGGATAGCAAGAACTTCAAGCCCGAAGAAAAAGACAAATCCTTTTTTGACCGAGTGAAGGATATGTTCTAGTTGACAGTCGACATTTTTAGTGTAAAGTGGACAGAGTATAGCTTAACTGATGCTCAACAATTGCAGGTTTACGATGTTCCTGTAGAGATATTCACCATACATCGATAGCGGTATAAAAATAGTATAACTAAGTTAACGCCGAAGACTGGCCTTTAGGCCGGTATCAATGGCTGCAAGAAATTCCTCTGTATGCAGATACTGTCCGTCGGTCAATTTATCACCATAAATGCATACCGCCAGATCTTTGGTCATTTTTCCGCTTTCCACTGTTTCTACACAAACCTTTTCTAAGGTCTGGCAGAAATCAATCAGGGCCTGATTTCCATCCAGTTTGCCCCTGTGCTCAAGACCACGTGTCCATGCAAAAATGCTGGCTATCGGATTGGTGCTGGTCTTTTTGCCTTGCTGGTGCATGCGGTAATGGCGGGTAACGGTTCCGTGCGCAGCTTCTGCCTCTATGGTTTTGCCATCCGGTGTAATCAAAACGCTGGTCATCAGACCCAGTGAGCCAAAACCCTGTGCAACGGTATCGCTTTGCACGTCGCCATCATAGTTTTTACAGGCCCACACAAAATTACCATTCCACTTTAGGGCGCTGGCTACCATGTCATCAATTAGACGGTGCTCGTAAGTGATACCTTTGGCATCCATGGTTGCTTTGAATTCAGTTTGGTAGATATTTTCAAAGATATCCTTGAAACGACCATCGTATTTTTTCAGGATGGTGTTTTTGGTACTTAAATACAGGGGCCAGCCTTTGGCCTTGGCCATGTTGAAGCAACTACGGGCAAAACCGACTATACTCTCATCGGTGTTGTACATAGCCAATGCCACACCATCTCCTTTGAAATTATGCACCTCAAATTCCTGCACGGTTCCGTCTTCACCTTCAAATTTTACAATGAGTTTCCCCTTGCCTTTGGTTACAAAATCGGTGGCACGGTACTGATCGCCGAAAGCGTGACGGCCAATGCAGATGGGGGCTGTCCAGTTAGGAATCAGACGGGGTACATTGCTGCACACAATAGGCTCACGAAAAACAGTTCCGTCCAGAATATTCCGGATAGTGCCGTTCGGACTCTTCCACATTTGTTTCAGGTTAAATTCCTTTACACGCGCCTCATCCGGTGTAATGGTGGCACATTTAATACCAACGTTATATTGTTTAATAGCCTCTGCCGCTTCCATTGTCACCTTATCATTGGTTGCATCTCGGTTTTCCATACCCAAATCGTAATACTTAATATCGATATGTAGGTGGGGTAAGATGAGTTTGTATTTAATAAAATGCCAGATAACACGGGTCATTTCATCACCATCAAGCTCCACAACGGGGTTTACGACGTTTATCTTATTCATAACGTGCCGCAAATATAGTCCCAATTAAGGTTTATTGCCTGTTAAAAATTATCCTTTTGCCAGAGATATTCTCGGAAAATCGGCAAGCATATTTTTGAATTTCGCCACCTCGCTTCGACGAATGGAAACCGCAATCTTTACATTGTTTTCATATTTTCTGTTGCCTATTCGGCCGCTGAATTTTTCGGTTATTCGGTAAATGTCCTGTTCGTGTTCAAAATCTGCAGACAGCAACAATCCATCTTCCACAAACCTAACCACCTTACCAGCAACTTGCAATGCTGCCTGTGCAGTTTCTCCATACGCTTTTATCAATCCCGGAATGCCCAGCTGGGTGCCACCGTAATAGCGCACCACAATTAAAAGCACATTGGTTAGTCCGGCCGACAAAATGGCGCGTAGAATAGTTCTGCCTGCAGTGTTTGAAGGCTCTCCATCAGCCGTGCTAAGCTGATACGACTGATCGGGGTGCATAACCACAGCATAGCAATGGTGCGTTGCATCGGGAAATTTCTGTTTAATCTGTTGTAAATACTGCTTCATCTCCGCTTCAGTAAGCACCGGAAAAGCATAACCCAGAAAACGGCTTCCCCGCTCGCGCAGGATCGATTCGCCAGTGCCGGCCGGTTCGGTATATTCATCCGAAAAAAGCATGTATATTCATAAGCAGAACGGCCACCGCAGCCAGCAACAATCCTGCATAGCCCGTTTTGCAGATTTTTTCTTTGAAAAACAGCATGGAAATGAGTGTACTCACCCACACCACACCAATATTATTTACAGCAAAAAACCAGGCGGTTTCGCCTTTATAATTACCAATGGCGCCAAACATGGCTATCAGCGATGCATAATTGGTGCAACCCAGCACCACGCCACCCAATACCTCTTTCCACCCCGGCAACTGGCCTTTCTGAAACAACATCAGCAATAACCCGATAAGACCTGCGCCCCCAAATACAACCGTACTTATAGTGTAATCATCCACTGAATTTCCAAAATGATGCTTTACGAGGTTCAAACCCGTATCTACCATCCCCGATCCTAAAAACACCAGCAGCAATACCCAGAGCCCGCGATTCCCTTTTCCGTCGTTGTTTTCCGGCCGCATGAGATACACGCTGAATATTGATAATACCATTCCAATCAGAATAAAAATACCGGGTTTTTCATGCAGCAGCAGCATACTCACCGACGCAGGAATCACTACGCTCATTTTGGACGCTACCGAAGTGGCACCGGCTCCAACCAGCCCTGTTCCCAGTCCCACCAGATAAAATGCGGATATAAATAACAATCCCATTCCCAACACATAAGGGAACCAGTGCTGTGTACAAACCGATACCGAAACAATATTTTTATCTCCCAGCAAAAGGTTCCCCAAAACAAAACAGGTTACATAGTTAACAACAATGGAGGGAAAAACCCGGATTTCAAAGCGTGCAAAAAACTTAAGAATCACCATCAGCGCCGCACTGCTGAGTATGCTGAATATCAACCACATGGTGCTTTCCCCCTTCTGTAAAATTCAATGATGTCGGTTTCGGTTTCTTCGGAATGATCCATATTCCAATGAATATCCGGTGCCTTTAAACCGTTTTCCATATGCATTTTTTTGCTGCGAATAATCCTTACCTCATCTCCGAAACCGCTGTCGAGAAATCGTTTCAGGGTTTCAGGGCCACCTTCCACCAGCACGGAAGCTATTTGTTTATTGTACAATTTCTCCAGAATATTCGCCACACCGAAGTTCTGCGGCATTTTCAGCCATTCGCAGTTTCCTTCTTTTTTGTCTTGAAGTGAATTCAGCACCAGTGTAGGGAAATCACCCTGCAATTGCGGTGCCCGGAGATGTGGGTCCAACACCACACGCAGCGGATTTTTACCGGGAGACAAACGCCTGTCCAGCATGGGATTATCCATTATTGCAGTATTCGCACCAATCAATACTGCATCTTCCTGTCCTCGCCAGCGGTGTAGCATCACCCGGGCCTCTTCTCCGCTAATTTGAAGTCTTTCGCGGTTTTCGGGCGCCATGAAACCATCTTGGCTACATGCCCATTTCAAAATCACATACGGACACCTCTCACGGTGAAAAACCATAAAACGGCGGTTAAAATCGTCGCATGCTGACTGCAAAACCCCGGATTCTACAACAATTCCGACATCCTTTAGCATTTGAATTCCACGGCCGTTTACCAACGGATTGGGGTCACTGCTGCCTACCACCACTCTACCGATGCCCTTTTCCGCCAGTAAACCTGCACAGGGCGGGGTTTTGCCATAATGCGAACATGGCTCCAGGTTTACATACACCGTACATTCATGCAAGGGAATACCTGCAGGTAACGCCGCAAGGGCATTAGGTTCGGCATGGGGGCCGCCGTATTGTTGATGCCAGCCCTCCGCCACAATTTTTCCATCATGCACAATCACAGCCCCCACCATTGGGTTGGGAGAAACTTGTCCTTGTCCTTTTTGGGCCAGTTCAAGGCAGCGTCGCATGAAAACCGCGTGGTCTGTCACAGCGTGCGAAGTTAAATCCTAAATTTGCCTTAGTGAAACGGGTTATCAACAAGGTAAAAAATCAGGGACTGACAAGTCTTTTTTTGGAATTTTACGGCAAACTGGCCTCCGGTGGGGCCCTGCTGATGCTGTGCACCATCGTCTCTATGGTACTGGCCAATTCCTGCATGGCAAAAAACTGGTTGGATTTCTGGAACACGCAGCTAAACTCTCACCTCCCTGGATTGCATACCCAGAGCATCACCCACTGGATTAATGATGGGTTGATGACCATTTTCTTCCTGCTGGTAGGGCTGGAGATAGAACGGGAACTTCTTACCGGCGAACTCAGTGACCGACGTACGGCCATGCTGCCCGTGATTGCCGCTGTTGGCGGCATGCTGATTCCGGCACTGGTATTTTTTATTATCAATGGAAATCACCCTGAACTTTGGCGGGGTGCGGGCATTCCCACCGCCACCGATATTGCCTTTGCCATGGCCATCATGAGCGCACTGGGTAGCCGCGTACCCAATTCATTGAAAATTTTTCTTACTGCCCTGGCTATTATTGATGATCTGGGGGCCATACTGGTCATTGCCATATTTTATGGGCAAGGCGTTCAATGGTTGTGGCTTTCAGCGTCACTGGGTGTTTTTGGTTTTTTGCTAATCTGCAAGCGCAGCAGCATAAAAACTCTTTGGCTGTATTTACCGGCCGGGCTATTATTGTGGTATTTCATGATGCAAAGTGGTATACACGCCACCATTTCCGGGGTATTGCTGGCATTTGCCATTCCTTTTGGTAGAAAGGATGAAGACAAATCACCATCATCCTACCTCATGGATAAACTGCACGAACCCGTAGCCTGGTTCATTCTACCTGTTTTTGCACTGGCCAATACCGCCATTTCTTTGCATGCCGGCGGCATCTTAGAAACCCTCACAGACACTCTACCATTGGGAATTGCAGCCGGACTGGTTTTGGGAAAACCGCTTGGGATTTATCTATTATCTGTATTCGCTGTACGAACTAAAATAGCACAGCTACCCTCCGGCGTTAACGGAAAACACATTTGGGGCGCAGGATTACTGGGTGGCATCGGCTTCACCATGGCCATATTTGTGGGCAACCTGGCCTTTACAAACAACCCCGAACTTGTTGAACTGAGCAAGGTAGCAGTGCTTGGTAGCTCTACGTTAGCGGCGGTGGCAGGATATGCGTTTTTGCGGGTAGCGGGGAAAGAATGAACAACCTAGAATATAACATAAAAGCCCCAACATGGGGCTTCAGTTGCGGACCGGACGGGGCTCGAACCCGCGACCTCCGCCGTGACAGGGCGGCATTCTAACCAGCTGAACTACCGATCCATTAGAACTTTATGTTCACCATTCTTTCGAACGGGACTTCAAAAATAAGACATCCTTTCAAATTGTCAAAAAACTGCCGAAAAAATATTCATAGGTTGGCGGACCAGACAAGGCTCAAACCCATACCGGCTAAACCGGAACCCTGCCAGGGCGGCATTCTAACAAACAGAGAAACCGGCCATTATATTTTTAAGCTTTCCATAGTCTCGAAAAGGACTCAACAAATAAGACATCCTTTCAAATTGTCAAATGACTGGTTTCTTTATCCGCGGACCCTAAAAATTTGTTCTCTCAAAACTTTTCCATATGTTCATTCCTCTATGCTCGCACCCTCTCTCATTGTCCTTTTTATTATGATTATGGACAGACGTAACGCCGGCTGACAATCTTTTGCCGCCAAACACAGTTTGCGTATTTTCGCAGTTCCCATTATGAAGAAACTCCTCTTTATTGTCACACTGGCACTGGCATACGTGCCCATCTCAGCCCAGCACAACGATCTGCTCTGCTACCACGCCGATCCTGGAAAACACGAACGCAACCGCAATGTAGACATTATACACATGAAACTCAATGTGGCGTTCCAGCCTGCTCAGGCCACCGTGCTGGGAACCGTTTCTCACCAGTTTCGCTGCCTGCAGGACAACATAGACACCATCTTCCTCGACGCCCCCGGCATCACTGCCGACAGTGTATGGCTGAACGGAAAACCCATCATATTCCGTTACAACGCCGCCGGTCTGATTTGCAATACCGGCCTCAAACAAGCTTACAATAGCCAGCATACCTTAAAAATAAAGTATACCGCCAAACCCAAAAAAGGTATTTATTTCATCGGTTGGAATGTACCCAAAATTGATGACCCCGTGCATCAGACCCGCCGCCAGATATGGACACAAGGACAGGGCATCGACAACCGCCACTGGATTCCCATGATCGATGACCGCAGCGATAAATTTGTTACAGAAGTTCAGGTAACATTTGCAAAAGAATACAATGTGCTCTCCAACGGGCAATTGCTCTCCAACAAAGAAAATAAAGACAAAAAAACCCGCATCTGGCATTACAAAATCAACAACCGCCACGCCGGATACTTGCTGATGCTGGCCATAGACAAATATGCCATTAAAAAAACCATAACCAAACGAGGCACCCCTATTCAGTTTTGGTACTATCCCGAACACCCCGAAAGACTGGAGCCTACCAGCCTCTACAGTGAGCGTATTATCGAGTTTCTGGAAGATGAAACCGGCGTAAAATATCCCTGGGGAAGCTACAGCCAGGTTATCATCCAGGATTTTATGTTTGGCGCCATGGAAAATACCGGTGCCACCACCCTGGGGGATTTTTCATGGGTTGACAGCCGCACTTTCCTCGACCGCAACTATGTTACCACCAATGCCCATGAAGCCACCCACCAGTGGTTCGGCGACCTTATAACCGCCCGCAACGATGCGGACCACTGGCTACAAGAAAGCTTTGCTACCTACTACCCCGGTTTGTTTGTGGGTTCGGTTTACGGCCCTGATGAATCCGCATGGTATTTCCGCGGAAACATGAACGGCGCCATAGCCGCAGGCGAGAAGAACAGCCTGCCAGTGCGCAACAGCGAAGCAGGTAGTGCCCGACATTACCCCAAAGGTGCTTCTGTACTGCACATGCTGCAACATGTAATGGGTCGTGACAATTTCCGCAGGGGTATCAAATTGTACCTCGACCGCCATGCTTTCGATGGTGTAATGACCGTAGACCTCGAAAAAGCCATGCTGGATGCCACCGGCATGAACATGGACTGGTTCTTCGATCAGTGGATTTATCGGGGCGGAGAACCCCATTACCACGTGGGCAGACAATCCACAGCAGCCGGTACTGAATTCACAGTTGAGCAAATCCATAAAATGGAGCCCACCGTGGGCACTTTCAGAATGCCTGTGGATTTTGCGGTTTATTATATCGATGGCAGTGTATCACGCCTCACAACCACAGTTGACAGGGGATTTCAAAAAATTATTGTTCCCAATCCCAATAACAAAACCATCGCTTTTACCCTGTTTGACGAAGGCAGCCACATCCTCAAAAAACTAACGTTCGAAAAAGGCGCCGAAGAATGCATTCAGCAATTGCTGGGTGCCCGTGACATGCTGGATCGCTATGACGCGCTCATTGTTCTTTCTAAAGTGCCCTTTGACAAGAAAAAAGACGCCCTGAAAACGGCATTTGTCAAAGAAACCCACAAAGCCATGCGGGCCGAAATCACCAGGCAGTGGCTACAGAACAACGAAGACGTGAATTTTGCCGGCCAGGCCATGAATGCAAGACAGACAGAAGTTCGCAGAGCAGTAATTGATATGCTGCCTGTTGATGCCAACACCCAGCACATTTTCGAATCAGCACTCAAAGACAGCAGCTATTTCATCATTGAAACTGCCCTTCTGAAACTTTGGGATGCAGTACCCGACGAAGGCAAGAGAACCCAATACCTGCAGGCCATTGCCGGACTTGACGGCTACACACACAACCTAAAAATCCGCTATCTGGAACTCAGCACAGAGGTTTTCCCGGACATGAAAGGCAACGCCATCATGATGCTTACAGACTATTGCAGTGATAAATACGAATTCAGAACCCGCGTGCTGGCCATGCAGGCATTGCAACGGTTGAATATTTGCAATGAAGCAGTGATTAAAAATCTCTACACCTGCATACTCAACTTCAATTCCAGACTGGCTGGACCCGCCAAAGATGTGTTGCAGTATTTCAAACAGCAATCTGCCTGCCAGAAGATTTTGAAAAGCACCCTGGAAACTGGCGGTTATTCTGCAGAACAGAAAAAAAGCATAAAACAAACCTTGGCCTTGTAAATGTGGCACATACTTTGTAACTTTGAAAGTATGAGGCTCTGCAAATCCGTTTTCTTAGCACTGTTTATGTTGGCGGTATTGCCTGCACGCTCGGGAGATATCCGCATGGGCCTATTGCCTAATCCTGCCAACAATCAGGTAACAGTGAGTATTGAAGGCGTATCAAATGCTGTTCAGATACATCCTGAAATTTATACCGTTTTGGGCGAAAAAGTGGCTCCAATCCAATGGCGCCGTGAAGGCAACATATTCATTTTCAATACTTCTTCCATTCCTGATGGCATATATCTGGTTAGGTACGGATCCGGTGACCAGGCCGTGGTTAAAAGACTGAAAATTCAGCATCAATAACACATTCCTGCACCTTAAGGCAATATTTTTTTACTATTTTCTGTTCAATTCTTTTTAAGTTTGAGAGTTATTGTATTATTTAGCGTTTTATTTAGTAGCACAAAAGGCATGATGAGGTTCCAAAAGAACAAGGTTTACAACCATTTCAAACTAAAATATCACAACCCATTTGGTTGGTTTATTATAACCGGACTGGCCATAGGTCTTACCCTCTCAGGTTGCGGTGGCGCAAACTACAAAGAGGCTATGAAGCTCTATGGTCAGGGATATTACGGTCAGGCAGCAGAAATGTTTGAGGCCGTTTCCAAAAAAGCCAAAGATAAAAATCAGAAAAAAGATGCCACATTCTATGCGGCAGAGGCCTATCGAATGAATAACAACTACGAAAAGGCCAATCGTCTATACGAAAAAGTACTGAAAACCGATCCCAAAAACACCCGTTCCCTGCTAATGCATGCCAATATGCTGAAGAAAATGGAAAAATACCGCGAAGCATCTCAGGCTTACACCAATTACCTGCAGGAAGTTCCTGGTGACAGTATCGCCCTAAATAAAAAAGAGGGCGCAGAACTGGCTTTGCGCTGGACTCCCGACAGTTCGCGTTTTGAGGTTGAAAATTTCAAGGCAGCCAACACCAAAGAAAACGACTGGGCTCCTATGATTGCGGACAAGAAAGACAAATTGCTGTTTTTCTCGTCAGACCGTGAAGGTGGCAAAACCAAGCGCATTTATGCCGGTACCATGAATTTCTGGAGTGACATTTGGTACATCGAAAAAACTGGTAAAAAGAACAAAGAAAAATGGGGCACACCTGTATTCGTTGAAAAATCAAGCACCAAGTATAACGAAGGCGGCATTGCCTTCGATTCCCGCTATGCCAGTATGTATATTACACAGTGTGGCGGATACGACGGCAAGGCTGAAAAATGCGCCATCTACCAGATGAAAAAGGTAGGCACAGACTGGGAAATGGGCAATCCGCTGGATTTCTGCAAATCTGACACTGCACATAGCTACGGCCACCCGGCTCTGTCGCCCGACGGCACCAAAATGTATTTCTCCAGTGACCGCACAGGAGGCTATGGAGGCTTCGATATATGGGTAGTAAGCTATAGTAAGCGTTCAAAGTCATGGGGAGAACCTGTGAACCTTGGGCCAATGATCAACACGACCGGAAGCGAATATTTCCCTTATTTAAATGACCACAACAACCAGCTTTACTGGTCTTCAGACGGATTGCCCGGTCTGGGTGGCCTTGACCTCTTTACCGCCATCCCATCAGATGAGATAACTGTATGGAACGAGGTAGAAAACCTTCGCGAACCCCTAAACAGCGGCGGAGATGACTTTGGTATTACATTTACCAATGGCAACTCAGAAGAAGGTTACTTTTCCAGTAACCGTGGTGACCGTAAAAACAACGATGACATATATCACTTCACTATCAAACCACTTGTAATTACAATTCGTGGTGTGGTTACAGATTGTAATACCAAAAAGACACTTCCCAACGCCACTATCTATATTACCAACGATAAAGATACAGTTAAACATGTACTGAAAGCAGATGCACTGGGTGGCTACTTTCAGACGCTGAAAGCCAATTACAACTACACCCTTCAGGCTAAATATCCCGAAGAATACTACTTCGACGGAACCCCTGTGGGTCGCACTACCAAGGGCATAAAGTTCAGTACCGAACTGATACAGGATTTCTGTCTGAAAAACCCTCTAGATGAAATCATCACCCTCCCTATCTTCTATGATCTTGATTCTGCCCGCATTCGGCCGGATGCTGCACGCGTTCTTGATACTTTCGCTAGAAACGTTTTGGCCAAATATCCCAAACTGAATGTAGAACTGGGTTCTCACACTGATTGTCGCGCCAGTAAAGAATACAACGAAAGACTGGCTGGACGCCGCGCAGATAGCGCCGTTTCTTACCTAGTACGCATACATAATGTCGACCCCAAGCGCATTGAAGCAAGAGGTTACGGTGAAACCAAGCTCACCAACGATTGTAAGTGCGAGGGCTCAGAGATTACCGGTCTGACGCCCTACTATGATTTTGTTGACTCTACCGGTGTTCGCAAGAAAACCCGCAAAGCAGTAGTAACTAAAGACGACGGAGGCAACGTTGTAAAAATGGAGTACCAGGATTACATGCCACAGGAAATTAAGGTGCAGGCAGGCAGATACTACGTTCCCTGCGACGAATTCCAACACCAGCAAAACCGCCGCACTACAGTTCTTTTCTCACGCGATGGTCTTTCCTCTCGCGTGAAGGTAGATACAAAAATTGAAGGTAACAATACCAATAGTCCCAGTGGGAATAATGTAAATCCAGCCAAACCCACCACCTCTGACAAACCTGCCATTGATGAAAGCAATGCACTGAAAGTGCGTATTTTTAAACAGGGCAATAGCAATAT
>Ga0194129_10004790_pt1 | contig 17724 bp, 19 predicted proteins | sample TA2KigCa35mmetaG_FD_150862 | JGI IMG/M metagenome (GOLD analysis project Ga0194129, IMG submission 150862) | Freshwater microbial communities from Lake Tanganyika, Tanzania - TA2015038 Kigoma Deep Cast 35m | ecosystem: Environmental > Aquatic > Freshwater > Lake | place: Tanzania: Lake...
TAGCGTAAATATTATTTTGCCCGATATTTTTGCCCGTTTCTGGATGTAATTAAATGTCATTTTTTACCTTTTTACTCCCGCAAAGATCTCCCTATCGGTCAAATAAGCAAAGATCTCCCTATCGGTCAAATAAATTGTAAAGTCGGAAAGAATCTCTCTATCTGTGATGAGCCATAAGCAACAGCGATTAGCAAAAATCTCCTAGTACGTATTAGGAAGTGGCACTTCTTGCCCACCTACTTTGATAAGCGAGTGACAACCAAGAAACAGACATCTCCCCTGGAAAGAAGAGCCGATGACCATCCGAACGAAAACCCCGAACCTGCTCGATAGCCCGCCGATCCCCGTGCAGGCCAAGCTCGCCGCCGCATGGACAAGCTTCATGATCCTTTATATCTACGTCGACTACTACCACCTCTACAAACCTGGCATCGTTGACGACATCCGAGCTGGCATCGTCTTCGAGTTCGACATCAGCCCGACGTTGTTGACCGTGTTCTTCGCGGTGATCGCGATCCCGGCCCTTATGGTCGTAGTCTCAATGGCGCTGCCCGCCCGGGTGAACCGCACCACGAACCTAGTCGTGGCATTGCTTTACATCCCCGTCACGGTGTTCAACGCAGTAGGGGAATCTTGGGACTGGGCGTCCTTCTACGGTCTCTCCATCGGAATCGAGGTGCTGCTCCTGGCCTTCATCCTGCGCTCCGCCTGGACATGGCCGCGCACATTAAAAATTTAGCGGTTAAAAACACCATGAGGATCAATGGTGTCCAATATTCCCTAAAAGACGCATCCTACAGTATTAGTAGCGGTTGGTCTATTAAATTTTTTGGTGCCTTTTTTTACAAGGAAATCTTCAAGATGTTCCTCTAGGGCAAATGCTGGGGGCAACTCCGAATCTAGGTAACTCATGCTGTGAACGTTATGACAGGCTCGAGAGCAGTACCCACTAAAACCCTAAAGATTCAGTATTTTCATAACCCCAGCTAGACCAGTTACTCTGGGAATTCATTTTGTGACTTGAAAAAAGCTCGGCTTATCGCTCATTTTTCCGCTTAAGTAACGTCTTGTTATATAAAAACTTCAAAAGTGGTCTAGAGGGTCATCTGGCGCATTTCTTACTATATGAGGACATCAATGCTAATTTAGTCACAACATCATTTAAGTTCCCATATGGAACTAGAGGGAGAAAGAATGAAGTTAAAACTATTGAGCAAACTGTTGGTTGTTGTTATGGCAGCAACTATTCCTGGAGTAGTTGCAACAACGTCGTCCAATGCATTCGGAACAACTTTGTATACAAGTAGAGAGTGGAAAAAGATTCTGAATGAAGCCAAAGGACAAACTGTTAACTGGTACATGTGGGGTGGTTCTACAGCCATTAATCAGTATGTAAACGAGTATATTGCGGCAGAAGCCAAGAAATTAGGCGTAACTTTAAATCAGGTCAAGTTAAATGCCACCGTTGATGCTGTAAATAAAGTGCTTGGAGAAAAACAAGCAGGCAACAACACTAAGGGTTCCGTTGACATGATTTGGATAAACGGCGAGAACTTTGCAACAGGCCGTCAGGCAAACATCTGGACCTGCGATTGGGCGACAAAGTTGCCAAGTGCCAAGTTTGTGGATTGGACAAGCTCTTCTGTCAACTCAGATTTTGGTTTACCAGTCAATGGCTGTGAGGCTCCATGGGCCACAGCTTCTTCGGGTCTTGTCTATGACAGCAAGGTAATCCCAAGGAGTGCAGTTGCAAGTTTAGATGCATTTATTGATTGGGTAAAAGCCAATCCTGGAAAGTTTACATATCCAGCTCCGCCTGATTTCAATGGATCTATGACTGTTCGTCGATTGTTCTATTATGCAAATGGCGGTTACTCCAATTTCTTGGGAGCCTATGATGCTTCTAAGTTCACTCCAGCAATGGCGAAAACTGCAACGTTCCTTAATGATCTTAAGCCTTCACTATGGCGTAAGGGTGCTACCTACCCAGCAACCATAGGTGATCTAGAGAAGTTGTATGCAAATGGTGAAATCTCTGCTTATCTCAACTATGGAGCACTTTCGTCATTCACAAATGTCGACAAAGGTCTATTCCCGAAAACGACACGAGTTACCGCATTTAAGGAAGGAATGATTGGAAACATCAGCTACGTGACGATTCCATACAACTCTCCGAATAAGGCTGGGGCACAGGTTATTGCAAACATTATGCAAACCCCTGCTGCTCAACTCAAGATGCAGGCAGATGGCGTGATTGGAAGTCCAGCAATTGTTATGAATAAGACTCCCCTATCAGCGCAGTACCGTGCACTTCCAGTTCATCCTTCGAGTACATCGCCAGCAACACTAGCTAAGAATGCTAATCCTGAGCTGACCGCAGCTTGGTTAAGGGCAATAGATGCTGGATGGATCAAGGATGTTCAGCAAAAGTAGTTCTACTTCCTAATTACGAGGGTTAGATACGTAAAACTACCTAAAGCAAGTAATAGAGGCGAAAGGGGTAGGGGCTGTGACAGAAAAATCTTCACAGCCCCTACTTCGTTTTCCGGGTAGATATGGGGCGAAACAGGGTACAGTGAAAAGCCGTAACGTAATTTGGCTAGTCCTTCCTACAATACTGGTTCTTGTAACTTTATTTGTAGGGGGATTTTTATTTGGAATTCTGCAAAGCGTTGGTTACTTTTCTGTAATTGCTGATAAAGAGCAAAAAATTGGTTTTGACGCTTATCTTTTCGCTTTTCAAAACGAGACTGTTCGAGCTGGAATCATCCTAACGTTCAGGGTCGCATTTCTCTCAACTATACTTTCAACTGTGATTGCTTTGGCAATCTCACTCATGATTAGTCGCACAAAACGATTTCAATCAACCTTGATTTCAATAACTCAATTCAATATACCTATACCGCACGTCGTGGCAGCCACAGGAATTCTTCTTACATTTTCTCAGTCCGGACTAGTTTCACGAGTAACAAATCATTTTGGAATCACTGATGGGCCAAGCGACTTTCCAATTGTCACTAATGACCCATTTGGTTACGGGATCATCATGTCCTACCTTTGGAAAGAAATACCATTCATGTGCGTATTGATTCTCAGCGCATTAAGGGGTCCCGTTACAAACCTGGACGAGACGGCAAAAACCCTTGGAGCCTCATACGGGTATCGGCTTCGCAAGGTAATTTTGCCTTACATTTTCCCAGCAATTCTCTCCGGAACAATTATCGTCTTTGCTTTTTCATTTGGGTCTTATGAAGTTCCATATTTACTCGGCGAACCTTATCCATCTACAGTTTCTGTTGTTGCATATCAGCTATATACGGATAGAGACCTAGCTAATCGTCCGACAGCAATGGCACTAGCAACAATTACGTCAGTTGTCATTGGAATTTTAGTTTATGTCTATATGAAGATAACTCAACAGGAGGGTCGCAAATAATGAAATTCATTTTTAGGCCATTTTTTTTGGGATTATTTGTATTTTGGATCTTTTTTCCTTTTTTATCCATCATCATTTGGTCAGTTGCGGCAGGTTGGCGCTTCCCCGCTCTTCTTCCTGAAGAATACTCATTGCGCGGTTATGAAGTTTCATTTGACCCAAATGGCGATATTTTGCGCGGAGTAATCACGTCAACTGGAATTGCATTGACTGTTGGAGTCTTGGCAACCTTAATCGGTAGTGCAGCAGGTCGTGCCATTGCAATGTATAGCTTCAAGATGAAGAAGTCATTTCAATTTTTAGTTCTTGCGCCCCTGATAGTCCCTGGCCTGGCGGTCACAATGGGAATTCAAATACTCTTCATTAAATATGGACTCTCAGACAGCATCCGAGGGGTAATTTTGGCTCATCTAATTCCAACTGTGCCATACGTTGTCATGATTATGTCGGGAACGTTTGCAAACTTTGATCGAGCCTATGAGGAACAGGGTCAAGTACTCGGAGCATCAAGGGTAACAGTTATGCGAAAAATTACACTGCCAATTATTTTACCTGGTTTGGCTGTCTCCTTTTTGTTCGCATTTGTGATTTCTTGGAGCGAATACATCCTTACACTTCTAGTTGGAGGTGCAGCAGTTAAAACACTTCCTATGGTTTTGTTTGCGTTCTTGCGAGGCAGTGATCTCACATTGGTGGGCGCTGCAAGCATTGTCTTTATGATTCCACCTCTAATCTTGCTGAGATTTACAAGCAAGCACCTTGTTGGTAGGTCATCTAGTGTCACAGGATTGGGGAGCGTATGAAGAAATCAGGTATTCGAATTGAAAATATTGAGAAGTCATTTGGATCCAATCCCGTTTTAAAGGGAATTAACTTGGATGTATCCAGCGGACAACTTGTATCTATATTAGGCTCGTCGGGTTGTGGAAAGACAACATTGCTGCGAATCGTTGCTGGTCTAGAGCGGGCTACCTCAGGTCATGTCTACTTTAGTGAAGAGCTCCAAGATCAAATTACTGTTGAGAAAAGATCCATCGCTATGGTCTTTCAAAAGGCATTGCTCTTTCCAAGCATGACCATCGGTGAAAATGTGGCCTTCTCCCTGCGAGCTTCAAAGAATCGCCCAAAAAACATTGAAAAGAAGGTGGAGGATATGCTCGAGCTTGTAAAACTTCCAGGTTTTGCATCTCGTCGTCCCGGAGAACTATCTGGTGGTCAGGAACAACGGGTTTCCCTTGCCAGAGCATTGATGAGAAATCCGAAGGTGCTCCTGTTGGATGAACCACTTAGTGCACTTGATGCAAACCTTCGTGTTGAAATGAGAAATTTCATTAGAGAAATTCATGACTCCTTTGAAATGACGACTCTATTTGTGACTCATGATCAAGAAGAGGCAATGGCTTTGTCTGACAAAATTGCATTTATGGAATCAGGCGTATTGGAGCAATATGATGTTCCTCAATCATTTGTTTCAACACCAGAAACCCGAAAGGTGGCAAAGTTCTTCGGATGCCGCAATTTGTTAACAGGAAAGATTGTTGGCAATTCTTTTGAAACACAATTTGGAGTTCTTACGTTGGATTCAAGTCACAGTAAAGGCTCACTTGTAGCAGCACGTCAAGAAGATTTAACCATTACTCGAGAAAAAACAAAGCACAGCTTTCCAGCCAAAGTAATTTCTTGGCAGTTTGCGGGATCTCGAATCTCAATAAATTGTGAGGCACCGAATACTGTTGATTCAAACTCAACCGAAATCATTGTCGAAAGTGATCGCTTCGCAGACTTTGAGGTAAATGAACAGATTCACATCTCCTATGACCCTGCAAGACTTCATGTAATTCTTCGAGATAGCTAATGTCTAATAACTTTAAGTTAGGCTCTGCCGACTGGAATCTCTGGCCAATGAGCATGGAGTACGAGGAGATTTTCCCAGTCTTCAAGAAATCGGGTATTCAAAACTTAGAGTTGGGAATTTATCATCCATCAAGAGAGTTGACCCCTGATAACTGTGCACGAATCACGCGCGTTGCATCTGCAAGCGGAGTAGCAATAACTGCTGCTTTGTTTTCACTAACCCCTGATAGATGGCCAGATGGAGCTTTTTCCAATAAAGAATCTGATTTTTTAAAGGAATGTTCAATTTTTCTTAGTTCCCTAGACCAATTGGGAATTAAATATGCAAACATTTGGACGGGCGCAGATTTATCGGATTTCGACACGAAAGAAGTTGGGAGCACATTAAAAGCGCTCAACTCGCTGGCTGAGAGTTTTTCAGGTGTTGTGTCTATCGAATACAAAACGGAAACGATTTTCCCAAATGGTAAATCTCTCGCTGTGCAATTATCGGATTTCACACACCTGAAGGTTCTCATTGACACAGGTCATGCCTTTGCTCTTGAAGAAAATGTTGTAGAGCTCATTAAGGATTTAAACTCAAGAAAGCTATTAGGAGCGATGCACTTAGGAGATGCGATTGCTGGTGATTCCGACGCAGATCTACCATGTGGACGTGTGCATGACTTCTCTGAGATTCTAAAAACCCTTGTAGAGATTAATTATTCAGGTAGCGCGAATTTTGATCTTTATGGGGCGGCTATAGATGCAAATGGGCCAGGACCCCTCAGTATTTTGGATGAAAGTTTGCAACATATAAATCGGGTCATGGGAGTAGGTGTCTAAGATGAGGACCATCTCCCTTAAAGGCCCTGAATCATTATCAGTGATTGACCAAGATATTGATAAATCCTCTGCAATCATGGCCATATTAAGGGTGATATCAAGCGGAATATGTGCAGCGGATTCCTACCTTTGGTTTGGAAACCATCCTTGGGACATTTCTTATCCAATCGTCCCAGGACATGAAATTTTTGGTGAAGTCATTGAGGTCAATTCCAGCGCAAACTGCAACTTTGAAATTGGTTCCAAGGTAGCAGTTCAAGTCAACGTCCCTTGCTATAAATGTGAGCTCTGTAAGAAACGCAAATTCAATATGTGTACGGCAAGAAGGCACTTTGGAAGCACCTTTAAGGGTAGTTTTGCTGAAAAGATTGCGTTACCGCTTGGCTCGAGGGTCCATTCATATAAAGGTGAAGTAGATGACTTAATTGGTGGCCTAACCGAAACCATGGCAAACGCCATTTATTGCTCACGAAAAATTCAACTGCAAAAAGGTGACTCAATTCTGATACTTGGGATGGGCTCTATTGGTGCCTGCCTTGCCCATTACCTGAAACTAACCGAACCAAATGTAAAAGTAACGGTTCTCACTTCCTCTAAAGAGAAGAGAGATCTATTAGAAAACCTTGGACTTGAGCACACTTCGCTGAGAGAAATAGGGAAAATTAGTGATAATTTTGATGTGATATTTGAAACGTCAGGTTATTCAGAAAATTTCAAGGCAGGGCTCTCTGCCCTTAGACCGACAGGGGCTGCAATCATTTACGGTGTATTTCAAGAACACATGCTCTTTGACTTTAATCAAGTTAGTGAGTTCAAGGAATTAACATTAATAGGTGGCCATTTGGCAGATGATGCAGCGTTTGACTTAAGCATAGATTTTCTTACTAAGTATCAGAGTGACCTCAAGTACCTAATTTCGAATGTAGTTGGATTTGAAAATTTCGTATCTGCTTTTTCTGATTCAAGGTTTTCGCAGTTTAAAACAATTTTTCAGCCGACTCAAAAGATCGGAGTTTGATATGGTTTCAGAAACTTCCAATACCCAAAATGTAAATTTGCAGAATGTCATGAGTGAATTGATTTTGGTGGGGAAAAAGGTTGTAGAGCGAGGCTTGGCTGTCGGATCTGGTGGCAATCTCTCAATTCGTGTACCTGGAACTGATGTCTTTTTTGTTACCGGCACCGGAACACAACTGGATCAACTGACCTCAAACAGTTTTGCAAAAATTAATTTAAACGGAGAACACCTAGACGGAATAAAGCCATCATCAGAGTATCGTGTACATCTTGAATGCTATAAGGCTAGACCAGAGATAGATGTATGTATTCACTTACATCCTCAAGCCAGCGTCCTATGCGCAGCGCTTGACCTAACAATTCGTTTCTTGACTATTGACCACGTTTATTATGTTCGCAAAGTTACGAGAATCCCATGGATTCGCTCTGGAACCCAAGAAGTCGCCGATGCAACCGCTATTGCGGCGAAAGAGACCAACGTGATTATTCTTGAAAATCATGGGTGCGTCGTTTTAGCGCAATCGGTTCAGCTTGGCTTTGCAAGAGTACTAAACCTAGAAGAGGCATCTGAGCTGACTTTGCGTTGCCATTACCTTGGATTAAGTCCAACTGAGGTCCCCCAAGACTATTGGGATTACTTGCAAGAGAGCAACTTATGACAAATGTCTCGGCGCTCATTGATATTGGTGGATCCTCGATAAAGGTGACTATTTGTGACATTAATGCTGGGAGAATTTATTCACACGACGTTTCTACTGCTCCGAAGGTTGAAGGTCGGCATATCTCCCTAGAACCCAATCACCTCTACACAAATGTAATCAAGGCTATGAATGCATGTGCAAACAAACTTCCACCTGGCCTAGCAATAAGTAATCTCTACATCTCTACATTGCGACAAGGATTTTGCCTGGTACAAGGGGCTGAGGAGGCTACTCCTCTGTATCTTAATAGTGATTCATCGGGTGAGTACGCCAGGAAAGATATCGAAAATTACGGTTCGGAAAAGATATATGAGGAAACAGGTCACTGGTTTGCACCACAACTGACTCTTCCTAGGGTCATCAATTTGCTGCAGATCAAGCCCAAACTTTTTGATAAGCGAACAAAACTTCTATTTGTACACGACTGGTTAGTCTGGAGACTAACAAATATTCTTTTGACGGAAATGACTTTGGTCTCTGCTGGCCAGCTTTCAAATTTGAAGGAGAGTAAAGCTCACACTGAGCTATTTGATTACTTTCGAATCCCTGTATCACTTTTACCTGAACCCCAGAAGTTTGGAACGAGCCTCGGAAAATTTATGATGCGTGTTCAATCTGAACTAACATCTCACTGGAGGGAAACCATCTTGTGTGTCGGGGGTGGAGACTCGCACTTTCTACACATGGGAAGTTCTAGCAATTCGCGAGGAATAGTTGTTGTCTCAGCAGGATCGTCCACGCCAATATCTTTGCTAAGCCCAGAGCTAGGCACTCCGACTATTTTGAAGCCTTGGAAATCAACCTCATTCGTGGAGACAGATTATCTTCTTGAGGGGAATTTGGGGTACCCAGGAAGTTTTTATGGATGGCTACAGAGTAATGTTTCAGAACCCCTTTCATCACAGAGAGTCGACATTGAAACAATCTCTAGAGCACCAATTGTTTTTGGGTCCTGCAATATGTGGAATGAGAAGAAGTGGGAATCACGACCAGCCTTCTCGATTATGGGAGATTTTTCGAACTCAAGTAGTAGTGACTTGGCTCTAGGCCTCACCTTGGACTACGCCTATTCACTTGCCAATCAAATTGCTGCTCTTGATAATGATGGATTTGAGATTGATAAGGTGATTATTACTGGTGGAGGAGCCAATGCTCAAATTCAATCAATATTGAATTCTCTCTTGGAAAAACCAGTCAATCTAATCTCAACTGATAACGCAGTAAGAAATCTATTCATGATTTTGAATGGCATGAGCGCTCTAGCTACTAACTGTAACTCTGAACCGGAAATACTAGATAAAGAAACTTCAGAATTTCTCAAAGAGCGCTCAAAGAGACATTCTTTTTTGTATGAGCAGGTTGAAGACACGCGAAAGGTTCTGGAAAATGCCGGATAACACAATACGTGCTTTAGTCACATGCGAAGTCACTGACGAGTTCTTAACAGCTCTAAAGGCAAGAGGCATTGAGTATGATCTTGCGGGCTGGGGTCAAAATGGCAACACCCTGAGTCAGACAGAGATAATCTCAAGAGCACAAGAGTGCCAGATTATAATTGTAGAACTCGAAGAGTTGAATAAGGAAGTAATCAACTCTTTACCTAATCTTAAATTCGTCGGAGTGTCCCGCGGCACACCAGTAAATGTAGATATGGAAATCTGTAAGGCACGCAATATTCCTGTTGTTCACACCCCAGGCAGGAATGCAGATTCAGTTGCTGATTACTGTCTCGCAATGATGCTAGATCTATCAAGAAAGTTAACTGAGAGCAGCAGACATTTAATGTCAAGGGGCTGGATGTTTGATGGGAAAGTGCCGTATCTCGAATTTAGAGGTAGGGAGCTCGGGGGTTTAAGTGTTGGGCTTTATGGCTTAGGACAAATTGGAGCGCGAGTCGCCCAAAGATTACATAATGGCTTTAGTGCAGAAGTTTACTTTTTTGACCCATTCGTGCAGTCATGTATTGATGCCAAAAAAGTTCATACTCTTGAAGAGCTCTTTGATATCAGTGACATTATTTCATTACATGCTCCCGTTATCTCAGAGACTGAATATTCAGTTAATCGAACACTTTTAAGAAAGCTTGGACCAGATGGCATATTAATCAGCTCTGCACGTGCTAAATTGATTATAGAAGAAGATCTGTTCCAATGCATTGTAAATGGGGAAATTGCTAGTGCTGCAATTGACGTGTTTTGGAATGAACCAATTGACTCAAACAACAGATGGTTGAAACTATCAAATGTCATTTGTACGCCTCATATAGCCGGAGCAGCTCTTAATGTGACTGCAAATCACTGTAAAACAATATTAAATGGACTTGATAAATGGTTATCAAGCGAAAGTAAGATGAGGGGGCTCGCGTAGTGTTTGTCAAGGAAATGTTAGCTAACTGGAAATTGATGAGTTTAAGTCGTGAATTTGACTTATACGTCAAAGAGTTCGCCAAGAGAGATGAGTCTGTGGGCTATCTGCATACATCAATTGGGCAAGAAGCATCGTCTGTCGGAATTATTCAGCAATTACGATCAGATGACTGGATGACATCTACCTACAGAAACCATAGCCATGGAGTTGCCCGAGGACTCGATATCTACAGGATGGTGGCAGAACTTTTGGGAAGAAGAACTGGATATTGCAAAGGGCTGGGTGGATCCATGCACATTGCCGATCAAGAAACCAATTTTATCGGTTCGATGGGAATTGTTGCTGGTGGGATCCCAATAGCTACCGGTGCTGCATGGGGTTCGAAGATGAAAGGAAGTGATCAAATAGCACTGTGTCTATTTGGAGAGGGTGCTGTTCACCAGGGCGCATTTCACGAAGGCTTGGAGTTTGCAATCAAATTTAAAGCCCCTGTTTTATTCGTTTGTGAGAATAATCTGTACGCAGAATCAACAGCAAGCAATTATCACCTATTGCATGAATCCGCCATTGGTTATGTGGAACCTTTTGATATCAAAGCAATCAAGATTGATGGAAATGATTACGAAGCAGTGGAAGCCGCAACAAAAGAGTGTGTTGAGTATGTAAGAAAAAATAAGAAACCGGCATTTATTGAGTCTATGACCTATAAATTATCTGGACAATATGAAGGAGATGCAGAAACCTATAAGTCTGCAGAAGAAATCGCCTATTGGAAGGCTCGTGACCCTTTAATCAGTTACAAGGCTAGAATTTTAGAAATTGATCCCACAGTGGAAACAAAGTTTTCAGATTTTGAGAGAGAGAACCAGTTACATATTTCAGATGCCTTTGAAAAAGCCTTCAATGATCCGTTCCCAACAATAGACGACATGCATCATGCGGTCTATCTTGAACAGGAAGTAGGATCATGACCCGTCAAGTAACCTACAAAGATGCAATAAATGAGGCTATCCGTCTTGAGATGAGATTAGATTCTTCGGTTATTTTGATTGGCGAAGACGTTGCTGGTGGTGCTGGAAATGACCATATTCCAGGTGCTCTGGATGCTTGGGGCGGGCCTTTTGGAGTTACTAAAGATTTAGTCACCGAATTTGGTCGAGAACGAGTGATTGATTCATTACTTGCTGAAACAGGTTTCATTGGAGCTTGTATAGGTGCCACATTTGCTGGAATGCGTCCGATTGCTGAAATTATGTATTCTGATTTCATAGGAACCTCACTTGATCAAATTCTTAACCATGCTGCAAAGTTGAGATTCACCTATGGAGGAAAAGTCAGTATCCCAATGGTAGTTAGAACAGTGACTGGAGCAGGATTTAGAGCTGCATCTGAGCACTCTCAAATGTTGATTTCAATTTATAGCCATATTCCGGGCATTAAGGTAATTGCGCCTTCTAATGCCTATGATGCCAAAGGTCTATTGATTGCAGCAATAAGAGATCAAAATCCCGTTATTTTCATGGAGCATAAGCGCCTGTATATGAAGAAGGTCGATGTCCCTGAGGGTTCCTACACCATTCCAATTGGAGTAGGAGATGTAAAGCGAAAAGGAAAAGACATAACAATTGTTGGAGTGCAGAAAATGGTGCTTACAGCGCTAGATGCTGCAGAACAATTGGCCAAACAAGGTATTGATGCTGAGGTCATTGACCCACGTTCGTATTCTCCGATTGACATTGATTTGATTTGTGAATCAGTCGTTAAAACTGGTCAACTCTTAATCGTGGATGAATCTCATCCTCGGTGCTCAATTGCAACTGATATTGCAGGAATGGTCGCAGATCACGCATTTTCATCACTAAAAGGCCCAATTAAGACTCTAACAGGTTTACATACTCCTGTTCCATTCTCACCCCCGTTAGAAGATTACTTCATACCTTCAATCGAAAATGTCATTGATTATGCAGTCAAGATGCTCAGAGGAGAAAAAATTGACCAACGAAACTAAACAAAAAGTTGTGATGGTGTGTGACACTATGAATGAAATTGATGATCAATTTGCAATTGCCTATGCCCTCGGAAGTCCTAAATTAGAAGTTCTTGCAGTTGTCTCATCTCATAATACATTGGTACATGGTCATGACTCCGTTAATCTTTATCGTGATGAGGCGCAACGCGTATTGAATCTATGCCAACGCAGCGATATCCCTTGCCTCCAAGGTGCCACTCGTCCAATGGAGAGAATTGATGAGGTTCTCCCGAGTGCTGGTCTTGACTTCATTGTTGACCTTGCAAAAAAGGGTGAGAGATTTTCAATCTTAGGAACAGGGCCCGCTACTGATTTAGCAGCAATCAAATTGGGATTTCCTGAACTTGCCAAGCAAATACCAATAATTTGGGCAGGTTCATTTCCCGATAAAACAACCTGGACTAAATATAAATATGGTGAGCTCAACGCCCGCGCCGATATTGCAGCCTGGCGGGTTCTTTATCAAAAAAATGAAAACTTAGTTGTGCTTCCGGGTTGGCCCGGAGTGGTAAAGGTTGCCGTCGAGAATGGCGTGTTTATTCCTGAATTGCGCTCAAGAAATAAGGCCATCCTTAATTTCTTGGCTGACATAATGGAAAAGTGGGGCCATGGCAGAGTCAAAATGGATATGGACTCAAATAGACCCACAAAGGTATTGTGGGACATTGTGAATATTGCTTTTTACACCGTCCCAGAGGCTGTCATTACTCGACCAATGCCAATTCCTGAAATCGATGCCGCTGGTTCCATGTATTGGGACCGTCCAACCGCGACCATTCCAGTATGCATGGATGTCGATGCCGTTGCAATAATGAAAGATTTCTGGGCTGCTATGGAGCGATTACCAAAATAAACTCATGAGGCAGCAGGATTTTTTGATTCACGAATTTGGCATGGTGCATCAAACCTTATTTTGAAACGCTCGGCGTTGTACCAAGTCTTATTCCACATAATGCTTCGTGAACGGCTGTCTGTATCGATTGTTTCCTTGACAAGACAAGGTGTACTAGAGACTAAATTTAGCAATTTAGATACCCTTTGATCGGATAGCTCCACAGAAATCTCAGTTTGTGAAGTTGTTATTGAAATTCCAAATTTATTTTTTAGAAGATCCTCTAGTGATCCTTCAAGTTCGGTGTCTTGAATCAATCCGATGTAGGTTGTGGGAATAGTGGTGGTTTGATAGGCCATCGGAAAATCACCGCCAAATCTCAATCTTGAAAACTTAAGTATCTTTGCGTTGAGCGGGATACGAAGTTTGCCAGAACTAACCTTGTCTGCCGAGACAACTTTCGAAAACAAAAGCTTATTTCCTGGTTCCAAGCCTTGTGACTTCATCTCGGATGAAAAAGACTGGCAGCGAGCTGCGAGTGAATAGCACTGATTGGAAATATAGGTTCCAGATCCTGGTCTGCGCTCAAGTCTCCCCTCGAGAATGAAAGTTTCTATGGCATGACGCAATGTCATTCGAGCAATACCAAAACGCTCCGACAACACACGTTCGCTCGGAATTTTTTGGCCAGGATAAAATTCATTTAGCAGTTGGCTTAACTCATCACGTATCTCCATAGTTTTGGTCCATCCATTCTCGTCTAGGGTGCCCTTTCTACTAGGAGAGAATGCTGTAGTAAAGGCTCCAGCTACCCTTGTCGGTTTACCCCCGGCCAATAAGGGGCCACAACTACCAAAAACGTTCTCATTAGTGGCACCCTATTGAAGCCAACTACCCAATTCTTCGAGGTTTGATTCGAATTTTTTTTATATTACTTGAGTCATACACGTCTCAAAATACCCTTACGATGACTGTATGAAAATGTCAAAGGCTGACTGGCTCGCAGCTATAGGAATGAATACTGAGGAAGTTCCAGAAAAAATTATTCTTGAGGGAACTTGGTGGTACAAAGATAGGTACCCCGTTCGCCTCGAATATTTGACGAATGTCCGAGAGTTGAAGTTTCCTGATATGTACCTTGGTGAATACAAAGGCGACAAAGTTATGTTTTGTTGTGCCTACGGGGCTTCCAGAGTTGTTGAGCCAATCCACATATTTGGGATCCTTGGAACAAAAAAGGTTATACAAATTGGATCTTGTGGTGGCTTACAGCCCGATATCATAACGGGAGATATTGTGATTCCAAGAACATCAATTATTGGTGAAGGGGCGTCTCAATATTATGGACATTCGGATAAGTCGATTGCTTCTCAAGATTTACTCGATACAGCTAATAACAAATTAGTTAGTCGCAACTTAACGACTCATTTGGGCTCACACATCTCAACTTCTGCTTTGTTGCAACAGTCTGATAAGCAAATTAGCGAATGGCAATACATGGGTCTTTTAGGTGTTGATATGGAAACATCTGCTGTTTATAGTGCCGCAACTTATTTTGATATGAAGAGAGTTTCTATGCTATTTGTTTGGGATGAGTTGCTGAAAAATAGAACATGGCTTGATGAATTTTCTGTTACTGAAAAGATAAGGCAAACTGAAGCAAATCGCGCAATTTTTGAAGTAGCACTACAGCTTTAAAGTGGCATTACGCAGCGAAATCCAATGTGGCTCGTTGAGGTGTTCGGAGAGTTGTATGTTCGTGCAGAATTTCTGTAGCGGTAACAATAAGACTTGTGGCATAAAAAAGAACCACCCTTTAAGACCCTGTTTCCTGAGGACTTAATTGGGCCAACCGGATTGTTTCTAGTCTCTTGACGCTCTTGTGCATGCCACCTAGTTGACCAAAAGTCATTGGTCCACTCCCAAACATTTCCAATGGTGTTGTAAAGACCATAATTGTTCGGCTTATAGGTTGCAACAGGAGCAGTTCCAAAAAATCCATCTTCCTCCGTATTTTCTTCAGGAAAATGTCCCTGCCAAATATTGATCTGATGAATGCCACCATCGAGCAAGTCATCCCCCCATGGATACAACTTTCCAATTAGCCCGCCACGAGAGGCTTTTTCCCATTGAGCCTCCGTTGGAAGTTGATATCCCGACCATTTACAAAATGCTAAGGCATCATTATGAGTAACATGAACGACTGGGTGATCTAGTAAGTCTTCAGCGGTATGGGAATTTCCATAGGGCTTGTACCAATATGCTCCTTCGATAGCTAGCCACCATGGTGCAGAACCTGCCACACCTGTAACCTGATTTGAAACTGCATCTTGGTCAACAAAACCATTGAACACATAGGACCACCCATAAATTTCTGAATCTGTCCTATATCCAGTTGATTCTACAAAGGTCGCAAACTCGGCGTTGGTTACCGAAAATTGTGAAATTGAAAATTGGTCCAACCAAACATATCTACTAGGGCTCTCTCCATCGGTTGGATAAAAAGAGTCATCACTGCCCATTAAGAATTCACCTGCTGGAATAGTTACAAAATTCGAGTTGACTAAATTCTCTGGATGCAAACATTCAAGCGAGGCCGACAGGCCTTTATCCTCTGGGCGATTTGGGGAGCAACAGGAACTGTCAGACAATTCCATTGGAGTTACCTAGACTTTCTGCACATTCCATCCAGACGCGTCTCCAAGCGTAGAGCCCTTCCACCACTCACGATCATCGGCATCCTTGAGATTCAATGAAGCTTCGAACTTCTCCATCAGCTCACTTAACTCTGTTACAACTTCTGGAAATCTATCTCCCAAGTCATAACATTCAGCGGGATCGCGCTCTAGATCAAACAACTGAGGCAGTGACCACTGAGAAAATTTTTCGCCACCCCAAGTTTGACGTTTCCTATGTAGCTTCCATTTACCTTTGCGCACAGCATTCAAACTAAATGCATCAAAATACCAAATGGGGCCATGACTTGAGAGAGAGCCTTTCAGAAATAGGTCAGAAATATCCTCGCCATCAAACGGCATATTTGAATCAGGTTCAATCTGCAGCAGACTGCATAGGGTGGGAAGGAGATCCATGGTTGCTACGGGCTGATTAATTACTTGACCCTCTAGAATCTGAGCTGGCCAAGAAATCAAGAATGGGACTCTCATTCCTCCATCCCATGTCTCAAACTTACGACCTCTTAATCCGCCATTCGAACCCTCCCACCACGGACCATGGTCACTTGTAAAGACAAAAATAGTATTTTCAATTTGCCCTCGAGCTTTAATATGTTTGTACAACTCGCCGGAATAAAAATCAATTGCTTCGCAAGTGTCACCGTATAAACCAGCCTCAGAAGTTCCAATGAATCTTTCCTCCGGAGTTACTGGGTGGTGGGGACTTGTGAAAGGGAAATAAATAAAAAATGGTTGATTTTTCGGTGTCTTATCAATGAACTCAATTGCTTCATTTGTGCATCGCATGGCCAAGGAAGCAACATCTGCGGGTTCTTCAACAGCTTCTTCATCTCGGTAAACAATCATTGGGTCCATGTCGTTGCTGTATGGCAAACCAAAGTAGCGGTCGAAGCCAAACTTTAACGGTCCACTATCTGGAATATCCCCCAGATGCCATTTTCCAAAACAACCTGTTGCAAAACCGAGCCCCTTCAAATAGGCAGCCATAGTTATCTCATGTTCGTGCATGCCTCGATTATCACCAGGGAACAGAACTCTTGCTGCACCAGTTCTAGGTGCAACACGACCTGTCATAAGGGCAGCGCGCGCAGGGGTACATGTGGGTCCACCGCTATACATCGAAGTAAGTCGAGCACCTTTTTGTGCAACAAGATCAAGATTGGGTGTTTTGATCATTGTCGCACCGTTACAACTCAAATCCCCAAAACCAATGTCATCACAGATTATCAAAACAATATTTGGGCGCGATTTAGTTTCGGCATACATATCCCTGATTCTATAAAATTTTGAAGACAGAGTAAATATAGGCTTAACCTTCGCCTACCCTGTTGGAAGAAGAGTCACCCTATAAGCCGGATTCTGTCTTGCTATTGCTAGCGAGATCACCATCCATCTAGATCTGTAATTACTTACAGATTCAAGCAACCTACCCGGTGACTCGTGTGGGCACACTCAAACGCCACCTGCATGGTCTTGCTCCAAGTTGGGTTTACATAGCTACGTATATTCCTACACGCACTGGTGGTCTCTTACACCACCGTTTCACCCTTACCAATATTGCTATTGGCGGTTTTCTCTCTGTTGCACTAATCCCGCGGATCGCTCCGGGTGGGAATTACCCACAACTTTGCCCATTGGAGTCCGGACTTTCCTCGGTGCTTAAAAGATAATTAGGCTCTTAAGTAACGCAGTGATCCGGGCGACTCTTCAAGCTAAATTCTATAGCTCCTGTCAATATCTGCTAAATCACTGCGCTTCTTGCCTAAATCTCAATAGCCAATAGGGTTTGGCAATGGCCAATACCGTTGATGCAGACTTTCTAGCACTTCCCTTAGGCGCTCTCTCTGATGCAGCTATTGATGCCGCAAAGGCTGCAGGGGCATCTCATGTTGATGTCAGAATTGAGAGAACTAGAACTGGATATCTCTCACTAAGAGATGCAAAGCCTGAGACACAGAGCGATGAAT
>Ga0194129_10004792_pt1 | contig 17721 bp, 11 predicted proteins | sample TA2KigCa35mmetaG_FD_150862 | JGI IMG/M metagenome (GOLD analysis project Ga0194129, IMG submission 150862) | Freshwater microbial communities from Lake Tanganyika, Tanzania - TA2015038 Kigoma Deep Cast 35m | ecosystem: Environmental > Aquatic > Freshwater > Lake | place: Tanzania: Lake...
TTCGAGTGCCTTGGTCGCGTTTTTGATATACTGTAATTCGGTGTTTCCCGTCGCACAAATGGGCGCGGTTCCTTTTGTTTCAATACGAAATGTATCGTCCGCAGAACATGACATGATAGATTTATCGTGTTTTTTATCGTGTTTTTTATCGTTATATAAACACGATAAAAAAACACGATAAAAAAACAAGATAAAAAAGAATACGTCCGCTCACGCCCGTCCGTCCAGTGCGCGCCCACGAACACTTTAATTCGCAACACAATACCTGTAATACAAACTCGTCACAGATGTCTTACTCGACCGAGTAATTTTACAAATCTGCCCTGGTCGCATTCCAATCGCAAGCGCTACCGGGTCGTAACGCGAAATACTCGGCATCTGTTTTGTGTCGGTGATATTGTATTTTTTAAGAACCTGTTCTTGTTCGGCTTCATTCAAAACCACGTGTTCTGGAACGTATTGATGCTCCAAGATATTGAACTGAAGTCGGTCAAGCGAATGAATCACGATGAATATCTTGTCCTTCTCCCAAATTTCATTGAGAATGCCGACCAATGTATCATTGACTTCCTGTTTCATCACAATAATCAATGTATCGGTGGGTTGAAGCACCTGTTCTAAATAGAAGAGGTCGTCAATCATATGATTGATATTCTCGCGACGAAGTGTTTTGCCTAAATAATATTTCACATACACTTTACGCGCTGGATGGATATCCTTTTCCGTCGTAAGAAGCATATCCAATTGGTTATTCACATACATGGTCTGAACTTCACCCACACCATAATCCGTATAATTTGAAACATCCAAACCTTGTTTCTCAAGGAGTTGAAGGAGTATATTTCTCGACTTGAATAAGGTGGAAATGGTTCCGCTGCTAACGTGTGTTGTCATATGACCGTATTATATACTATGAATAAATCTTTATTATCCAATAATCTGATTCAATTTTACAGTTTGATTGAAAATGTTTTCACGCCTTGTGCGTTGGGTTCGAGTGTGCCAGGTGCGGGGGTTCCGCCGACTTGTCCTTGGGCGCCCAGTCCAGCATTGGCGGCACCCGCGCCTGTCGCTGCGCCCGTCCCCGCTCCCATCGCCGCGCTTGCTCCCATCGCCGCGCTTGCTCCCATCGCCGCTCCCACACCCACTCCCGCCCCCGCACCCGTTTGGAACGGCATCATTCCCGCCATTGGCATCGTCGCAACAACTGGCACATTCATTGTAGGAATGGCGCTGCCGCCAACAACAAAAGGGTTCGCGCCACCAGACATGGGATGAAGATTCTGATTTTGATGCGTGCCGTATCGTGATGTCAAATATCCTTCAAGCACGCCGCTCGGGATTTGCGGGATAAATTTGTCGTTGCCGCCACCGCTACCCACCCGGCCCCGGTTGCCACCACCGCTGAAAATCGAAGAATATTCGGGAGTTCGTGGTGTCGTGGGTCCACTCAATGGTATATTCTCGTCGTCATTTCCATATTTTTCAAGCATCTTTGTATTGAAGGACGCGACTGCTGCGCGTAATCTCTCGGCGTCATCAGCCGCGGAAGCAGCCGTCGGAGTTCCACCCGGCGACTCCATCATGCTTGTATACGGTGGTGTTCTCATTCCGCTTTCAGCAAACGGCGTCTCGGCCGCCTTGGTCGCCTCGACTTGCTCGTTTCCAACACTGGATTCCATCTCTCGACGTATCGCATCCAAACGGACACGTTCGTCCGTCAACCGCGTCATTTGGACCTTCAACCGCTCCTCCTCCGCGACATTGCCTTCCCGTTTCGCGCGCTCAATTTCCGTCGAAACTCGCTCCAATTCTTTCGCATTCTCCGCGATATTCCGCGAATTTTCATCCATCATGCTGTTATTCTTTTCATATGCGCTGCGCGCATTACGTGTAATCTTCTTTTCAATGAGGGTGATAATCGCGCGCACCCAGTTCAATGGTTTGCGAGTCTTACGCAATTCTTCGACCATATCACTGGGTGGAATCGGTGTATCATCCGGATAAACCAGCATTCCAGATAACCAACCATCAGGATAACGTGTCGGATAGTCACCCGTCCATTGACGACCACCAATCGCCCATCTCTCGGTGGGTTCACCATTTTTATCCAGAATAACAGATTCAAGAACAAGGTCTTCGCTGGTAAGGTCGTTCGCAGACACTCCTTTTCGCATCTGTCGCGCAGTATCCGGTTTCAAGGCAAATCGCCAACCAAAATTGCGAATACGTGACTTGGTGTCGACATCCAGGTCCATTATAATTTGCTCTGGGTTGATGTCGGGGTCGAACACATTGGCCGCAGCCGCAGACGACGACGACGCCGCCGCCATCGCATACTCTTCTTCTTCACTACGACTTGGCAAATAGACGCGACTGCCAACACCCGATTCGTCGTAATCTTCGCCCGCACCCATACCCATACCCATACCCATGACTCCCTGGCGCGCGGCAGCAGCAGCCCTTGCGGCCATATCGCGCGGTTTGAGACCCGCGGCCAACCGGTTTCTCTCGATAATATCATCTACCCCCATCGCGCCCTTGCCATCCTTAATCACCTTATACACGTTGTTCGAATACGACATGCTTGGAAGTTGGTCGATATTCTCTTCTGTAATAATACGCATTTGGACGTTCATCACAAGCAATTCTTGGATGAGAAGTTTCAGACAATACGGAATGCGAACAATACTGAATGAACGACCAAATTTCGTCATATGAATCACGCTGGCGCCTCCGCCATTCCCGCCGTCCGTCAAACTCCCGGAATATTGAATCGGTCCATCCACCATCGGACTCATGAATAAGTTCTGGTTCTGATTATAAATGGCAATCATACCGGACTTATTACAAACCGCCATATAATATTCATCACCGCGCACCATAAGCGACTCATTCAGAAAATGCGCGGCGCCGTGTGCCAAAATACCATCGCGTTCCATTTCACCGACACGAAGACCACCGTCATTTGCGCGACCTTGGACGGTCTGGCGCGTCAATTGTGTGCGCGGACCTTGCGAACGATAGTTGATTTTATCCTTCACCATCTGTTTCAACCGCATATAATACGTTGGACCGATATAAATATCGCTCTTGATTTGCTCTCCCGTCATTCCATTGTAAAGCACTTCTGTCCCGGATGAATGAAACCCGTATTCCGTTAAAACCGACCCAAACGATTCATGCTTGGTTCCGTTGTTTGTATACGCGGTGCAGTTACCGAACCCGCCGTGAAGAACACACGCCTTCCCCATAAGCGACTCGATGAGTTGTCCGATTGTCATGCGTGTCGGAATTGCGTGAGGATTGATAATAATGTCCGGGCGAATCCCGTCTTTTGTGAAGGGCATGTCTTTCTCTGGAATAATCAAACCAACGGTTCCTTTCTGACCGCAGCGCGAGCAGAATTTGTCGCCAATCGACGGAAAACGTTCCTCGCGAATTCGGATTTTCCCAATTCGGAACCCGGTGTCCCCCTCCGTCATAAATGCTTTATCTACAAAACCGAGTTGCCCCTTCTTCGGCATCACCGACATATCGCGCATTTGTCCGCCTTCATTATGGATACTGACTGAACCCATACCAATCACGACTTTCTTGTCGTCCATTTCGGTATTCTCGCGAATAAGACCGTTATCATCGAGGTAACTATAGTCATACCCAGGTTTAATACCGATGGCGCCTTCCTTCTGGATGTTCGCGAAACGAGTATCGCGTTGGGCGCCGCGGACACTGCTGCTTTCTTCGCGCGCTTCATACATATTGTAGTATGTAATACGGAACATTCCGCGTTTGATGCTGGCTTCATTGAATAAAATCGAGTCTTCCACATTGTATCCATTGAAGGACATAATTGCGACAACTGCGTTGAAACCGCAGGGATGTTCTTCATGATTGATGAGGTCGAGATACCGACTCTTTACAATCGGGACTTCACCGTTGTTGATAACGACACCCATTTTATCAATACGAACTTGGTAATTGCTGTGGTAGAGTGAGGCTGCTTGCTTCGCCTGTCCGCATCCGAACACATTACGTGCGACGGGATTATTTTCTGGAAAGCAGATTTGATTTCCCATAACACCCATTAAAAGGGACGGGTGAATTTCGACATGGGTATATTGTTTTCCATCGCTGGAGAATACGGTGTGGCGATGGTGGTGGCGTCGTCCACGACGATGACTGCTTCGACGACTGCGGCTTCGTCCTTTGCGTTTCTCTCCGCCAGTTTGCTCGCCCTCTCCCGCGCCCTCTCCAGCGCCTTCGCTCTCGCTGCTCTCGCTGCTCTCGCTACTCTCACTGCTCTCGTTTTCGCTCTCCTTATGCGCTCGGTGGGTCGACGATTCTGCGCCGACGGGTCTCTCAAACTTATGACTCATTGAAATCAGCGTGGATTCCGTTTCCGATGTGTCAATATACTCGATAATCGCCTGGGTGGCCTTCAAACGCCGAAAATCCTCGATAGTATTCACACGCGCGACATCTTCGCTCACTTTCTGTTTGGCCGACAATGCGGATGTGTCATGAGCGCGCCCATACAACTCATCAATGGTATAATAGTTACAATGCGATGGATTGAATGTGGGGTCCGATTTCGCAGTAAATCCGGTCGTCATTTGTTCCCACGACGCCTTTCCACCGCGTATCATTTCCAGGATTTCTTCTTTATCATAACTCGGGCGACCTGTATCTTCATCGATATAGAAAATCGGACGACACAAACGACCCGCATCCGTAAACACATGTATTTCGTTATTTTTGATATCCCACGAACAACTGATATAAATCGGGATGAGCGCATTCCGACGATGAAGACGAATCAGGCGCATGGTTTCTTCTGGTCGTGTCACCGCGCCAACCCACGTTCCATTTACAAACACCTTCGTCGTATAATGAAGAAACATTCGCGTGCATTCTTCCAGAAGGTTCATCTTCACGACTTCACGCAACCAGAGCGTCATGGGATACGCAGAACATTGATTCGTCACCCGCGCGCCAAAGGCCAGATGTTTGTGAAACCCAATATTGGCGCCATCCGGCGAATCCACCGGGTCAATCATTCCCCACTGCGACCCGTGAAGCATACGCGGTTTCACTACTTTCGCACTGCTATCCATCGGCAGGTTGATTTTACGCAGATGCGAGAGAAATGAATTGTAGGACAATCGATTCAGGTCCTGGATGACCCCAATCCGCTTGGTATGCTCGGTTGCGCCCCAGTTTCCCTTGAATGCCTTCTTGAATCCGCTCTCTACGATACGCTCGCGAAAGAATTCCTGGTAATTCATCTGGATAAGACCAATGAAATTCTTCTCGTATTTCTTCGGGTCTTTGAAATATTCGCGGTCCATCGAGAGACGGATATGCTGCTGTTGAAGCGCGTAATACTCTTTGAAGAGGTCGTAGATAAGCGAACCACTTAATTCAATACGCTTGAATTTGAAACTGTCGCGGTCAGTGGGCGCGTCGATACCCTCGGATACGCGCAGTAATTTATACACCATATTTCCGAGAAAATACGCCTTCTGGATATAATTCGTCTCGCCAACTTGTGGCAGGAAATAGTTCATCAGAATATCGTGGACTTGAGGGATGGTCTTCGATTTCGTGAGTGTGGCGATGAATTTAATCGCGCCTTCTTGGGTGAAGATTTTATTGGCGTCGTGAATGGAGGGGATGAAGCGGTCCAAGAGTTCGGCATTCTCATCCAAGTCCAGAAGACAGAACTCGAGAATCTCTCGGTCCGAGAGAACACCGAGAGCACGCATCACGATGAATAACGGCACTGGCGAACGAACATTGGGGATATTCACGACGATTTGTTTGTTGGTTAAGAGGGTGGTGGGCGCGACAATACGGACGGACAAGGTGCGCTCGGGTTTGGACGCATCCTCGCTGACGGTGCGAATATCGGCCGCGTGCGTGTATACATTGTCCGCATTGTTCTCGCGAATATAAAGCATATTGTCCGCGAATTTTTCCTGCGAGATAATGGTTTTCTCCTTGCCGTCGATGATGAAATACCCGCCGTAGTCATTTTTACATTCGCCCATATAAAACCGGGCTTTCGGTTCAAGACCGTGAAGAATACAGTGGTTGGATTGGACCATGATGGGGAACCGACCAAGAAGAATTCTCTCGAGGGTCGCAGTAGTGACTTCGATGCGGCGACCGTTGACGCCACCGCCACCGCCACCGCCCTCCCCGCTGCTGTCGGGAACCGCAATTTTAAAAACCACATCCACGTCATAATGAATCGTGGTTCCGTAGGTCATATTCCGTAACCGCGCCTCATTTGGAAACATATAATGTTCGCGGTCATCATCATAAATAATCGGTTTTCCGAAATAAACCTTGTCGCCATTCTTTCCACCTAAATACAATTCACATCGCAAATTGAACTCTTGTGTGTCAGGGTCCTGTTCTTTCTGGAGGATAATCGGGTTTCTCTCGCGAAATATTTTGAAAATACCTTTTCCGAAGAAGTCGTTATATGAATCGATGTGATGACGAACCATCATTTGTGGGTCATCTTCAAAAAGACGCTGGATTACCTTCCACGGAAGTTCAGGGTCAGAATCCATATTTGTATATACTATTATATACAAATAATGTTTATTATCTATACATGTCTAGAATCATCGTCTAAAATCGCATCCCGCCAAATGCGTCATTGTTCGAGCCGATTACAATTGCGACACTGGCTTCATTCTGTCGATTCGTGTTTAGGATTTCGGAAGCGCCAAATAACAATAAACCAAATAGCATAATGTAAGGGAACAAAAGAATAAACCATGCGACACTCGTGTATCCGCGCGAGCAGATGAAGTTCAACACCCACGTCCAGAACACGAGGAACAATATTTCGACAATGAAGATGGTTGATGTATTGGCAACATTACAGCTCACGTTTCCAAAACAATAAGAGTTCGTGTTTTGGATATTGTCAAATAACATAACAAACAATGAGATGACCGAGATAACGAAAAAAATGAATGCGGGCGTGCATAATGAACGCACTTTGTTAATGACGGAATCCATTGGATATATAAAGAATGTCTTATACAATAATGAAGTAAAATAATATCATGCTAAATTCATATTCCATATTTCATTTCATATTCCATTTCATTTCATATTCCATATTTCATTTCATTATTTCATCGTAACTGAACTGGTGCTGCGATAGGTTGAATGGTTGGGTCCGCATGTCGGAATGGAGTCGCTGCACCCTGTAATGAGTTCATAATACTTCCGGGTGTTTCAGCAAAATTACGAAGTCCTGTATTTATGGTTTCTGGAAAAAGTTCTGCCATACCGCCACTTTGTTCGCCAATAAAGCGACGACCGCGACCGTGACCGCGACCGTGACCGCGACCGTGACCGCGACCACGACTTTTCTTCTTATTCTTCAGAGCCCCGCCATATTGCCCTCGTTCAACAAGGTGGTTGCTGTTTTGAGGTGGAGCCATCGGTTGAGAGTTCAATGTATAGTGATTACCGTTGATGGAATGAGGAACTGCGCCAGCGCCATCACTCGCGCCACCCGTCGCCGGATGAACGTCGCTTGGACCCCACGGCCACCCGCCAGTGAGACTTCCACCGCCAGACTGACAACCGGTCTGATGCCAGTGGCGTGATTTACGCTTTTTTTCGGTGCGGGGGGCGCGCTTTCTGGAAACACGGCCTCCCTTTCTATATTTGGACGAACGCAACGATGACGCCTTCTTCTTACTACGCGATGCCATTGTATTATACTAACAATAGAAAAAGAATACGGTCGATCTCGATCTCGACCACGTCTAAATAATATCCACATGGGTCAACATATGACGGCGGCAACACATCTTTGTAAGACCAAGTGCGTCCATCACCTCTCCCTCGGGCGTCTTGTCGATATATTCAGATGTCAGATAAATCACTTTATCCACGTCCAAATTACGAGAGAGTTTGATTTTACGCACTTCGGCTAAATAGTATCGGTATTTATCGGCGAGGACCTTGCCACAGGTGAAGCACTTGACGGGGATAATCATATGGAGCAAGAAGAACAGAGTAGTTTGATATATGAATACATATTGTTTTTATATATCAATTTTTCATTTCATTTCGGCACATGTTTTCGGCGCTTGGTGCTTACACGACTGCGACTGCGACTACGACTGCGACTTTTCGACTTTGACTTCGTAGGTGATGGGAAACGATACCCACCGCGTTGTTTCTTTGTCATTGACATTTATAGAATCGTGTATTCTATACAATCGTGTATTCTATACAATCGTGTATTCTATACAATACACTTATATTTTTACGAACGAACCGTCCCCTGTTTCATACACCCGCGTCCGCCAACACACTGACCTAAATAATAATAATACGCGATATCGCGTCCTTGGGAACTCGCGTCGCCAAAAGGTCGTTTGGAATCCCCTGAAACGCATTTTCCAGGAATCTTCGCATCCGCCGACCTACCACTCGGGTCTCGCGCCTTCGCCTCCGCGGTATTCATTCGAACGCTAGGGTCATTATCCCCTTCAAACCCAGTATATTTCGTCCATCCGCAACAGCATTTTGTCCCGCACATTTTCCGGTCGGTGATAGAATTACATGCTTTCTCTAAATCTTCCGGCGATTTCTGGTTCATCACGCAAAAAGAATCGCTACACTTCGTATGAATTTTCTCAAGTTCGGATTCGGTATACGGAGTTCCGAACGCCTCTTTCAATTCGTTCCGCATGCTAATTGCGGGGACGGTCCACGGAACATCCGTCGGAAGAGTTCGGGTTGATGTAAACTTGTCGATAATACCAATATTCGGTTCAATATGAACTTTACGTTCTACCTCAACATTCTTGGCAGTGGGCGAAGCAGCAACGTTTCCTTGCGCCGCGAAATCAATGTAGATAATACTTCCAAACAATATCAGAACGACAATAAGAATCGCAGTAATATTCTTGAAAAATGACTCGCCTAAACTCGTTCCTTTGAATGCGGTTACGCCGCTCTCCGCAGACGATGAGAAAAAATCGCCCAAGCGAGTTGCGCCAGATAGACTCGCGTCTTTGATTGTAGTGAATGCGTTTGATAATCGGTCCATCTATCGAATCGAATCTATTCTAATCTACCAATTACATTATAGATAGATAATAAGACCACTACAATGCCGCCGCTGCCGATGCCCCCACCGCCCCCGCCTTCGCCCCCGCCTTCGCCTTCGCAACAATACGCACTCCCTTCCCCGTTTTCACTTTCACATGTTCCACGCCAGTCGAATGAATCTCTCGGTGACAATCTTCGCATATGGACGCCAGGTTGGCCGGATGGTTTTTATGGATATGACCGATGAAGTCATTCGCATCCGCGTTCTCTTGATGTTGAAGATGATGAATTTCAGTCCCGCGCGCTTTCTCGCACATTTCGCATAAACGTCGCAACTTCGCCGCATTATACCGCGACGGCACAGAGTCGTCTAAAATGCTTGCCGTGGGTGTTTTCGCGCCAATCCCGCGATATTTCACGCGAATCTGATTGGCGTATTCAAGGAAATCGTCGGGGAGGTGGAGTGATTTACACACTTCCAGTCCATACATACTTTCTCCCGCGCCATCCTGGAGTTTACGGTCGTAGACGAGTGTATCATTGGCCCGGTCATAAAATACGCGCATGTGTGCGAGGCGAAGACGCGGCGCCATCTCTCGGATTTCAGAATATCCAGCAATTTCATGAAGATGGGTGGCAAATATAAACGACGCCCCCGCGCGGTAGAGGTGCTGTAAACCGGCAACAAAGATACTGATTGCGGAATCCATTTCGGTTCCAGAGCATAATTCGTCACCCAGGACGAGGGTGTTCCGGTCGGCCATTCGCAGAATCACGCGGAGTTCGGACATTTCAACCACGAATGTTGAGAGACCCTTGAATAAATTATCATTGCCGAGAATGCGTGTCATGATTGCGCGGTAAGGGCGATACACGAACGATGACGCAGGAACATAAAATCCGGCTTGCGCCATGATGACGGCCACGCCGATTGCGCGGATAAGACTCGTTTTCCCGACTGCGTTCGTTCCGTAAAGCAACATGCCGTCACCGCCAAGTTGGATGTCATTGGTGACGTAACATTCATCTTCATTAATTCTCTCGATGAGGCAATGGCGCAACCCCGCAACCTGGACGAATGACTTCTCTTCGGTCCCAACGGCACCACCGGTCCCAGATTCCGCAATCACCGGTCGGCAATACCGATACTTCCGTGCGACATAGCAACGATTTTGTATCATATCTACCGCACTAACAAATGCGACCATATTCTCGAAATCATGGTAATATTCATGAAGGGAATTGATAAATTGGTAATAAAGAATGGATACCATATCCGAGATTTTCACCCGCAAAGAAACAACTGCGGCGCATAATTCGTAGATTTGTTGACTGTGGATGGTATTATTGCTCCCGGATGCGGTCGGATACGTCAATCCGGATGTGTCAAACAGGAGTGTGCGGTTCGATTCCTTGTCGATTTCAATCGTAATGATTTTACCTTCGGTCGGTAGTTTCTTAATCCGGTCTTCCAGTATTTTGGTTCGTCGTTTGGTTGCTTGAAGAGAGATTCCCATTTTATCGGTTTCGTGGATTTTGACGTAATCGACTTCTGTGCTGTCATTGCCGCCGTTGCCGCCGTTGCCGCTTCCGCTTCCACCACGCCACCCCCCGGCGTTCGACGACGATAACGTTCGTTGTTCGCCAGCTTGTATCAATTCATTCAATACCCGTTGGACCTCGTCGAGAGATTTCTGGGTATACCGATACTCATCCGTGAGTTTATCCAATTCCGCAGATATACCGCGCTGGATAATATTCGTTTCAAACAATGAGTCTGTAATATCGCGACACAATTCAACGTCCAATGTCTTCTCAAACATATCCAGTAGTAGTGTGCTTTTTCCGACGATATCATTCCGGATGGACCATCTCTCGGAGAGATACTTACATACTTGCGAATCTCTCAAACACACCGTATACAAATCGCGGATATGGCGCAAATTATGAAACAAACAAAAGACGTGATAAGGCGCAATCTTGCGTAAAATAATATGTCGGTGAAGTTTCTCAATGTCTTTCATTAACATTAATTTCTCTCGTAATGACGCAATTGTAAGTTCGCTGCCGGTGCCAGACTCGCCGAGAATATACTCGGTGATGGCATAATCTTGCTCCAGTTGAATTTCATTGAATATGGGATGTAACAGTGCGTATTTATACGCGCGAGAACCCATCGGAGTCACTGTATGGTTCAGTAAAGACAGCACGGAACTCAATCGCGAACTCACACCTGCGCCCCCTGCGCCCCCCGCGCCACAGTTCCCGTCTTCGATAATATTCAATTGACGCAGCGAATGATTCGCCAGGATTAATCTCTCGGACATATTCTCAAAGACCGGTTCTTGAATCTTGGATACCAGATTCGGATTGTGTTCGTAAATAAAATTCAGGAGATAGACAAGCGATTGCGTCGCAATTGTATAATTCAAAAATGATTGTTCGAGAGATTTGGCGTGACCTTCCGGATAAAATGTTTCCAATACTTCCATTTGGTAGATTTGTTTCGAGCATCTCTCGGCTTTGATTGCGCTGGCGCTCGTCCCCGTTCCCGTCATCGACACTCGGTGAATCACTTTCGCCTGGATATTTGTATAATGAATTACGTCTTCCACATCTCTCGTCGAGAGATTGGATATCAATATCACCTCGGATGGCATATACGACGAGATAAATCTCTCGACTTCATCATATGTTGTCGGATTATGAGAATCTTTATTCTCCGTTTCAAAGATGGTAGAACGACCAGTATAGATATCAATGTTTGTCATTCCCATGATTAAAGTTCCGGTTCCGGTTCCGCTTCCAGACGCCACACTTCGAGAGATTTTATCAATCCAGATACATGCGATATTATTGGAAAGCGCTGCTGCTGCTGTTGCTGCCCCGCCGTTTGACATGTGACCGCCCCCCGCGATATCCGTCGAAAAGAACGTCCCAGGCGAATAAATCCCCTGTAATACCCTCACGGGCGGATTCTTCAGTCCATCTTGGACGTAAACCACCGCGGTATATCCTGCCTCCTGTAATTTTTTCAAATACTTATCCAATCCGTAGTCACGAAATCCCGCCATTACAAACCCCGGGGTCTTATTCGCCTTCGCCAGTTCGCAAATCACGCAGAAATCGTCGATGCGACTTCCAGAGCAACGAACGCCGACGCTTGAATCGGATGCGTTTGCCGGAGTAATTAGTTGTCCGTAGACCTCGAAAAACGCGCCCACTTGAAGAAGGACGACGGTGTTGGGTCCATATTCCGCACTGTATTTCTCGGTTAATGTAAAATACTCTTTAATAAGCGCCATGACAGAAGGTGTGTTATTAAAGAACGAATCGGGGGTGGGGTGGGAGAGTGTAATCGATACGTGTCTTTGATATATATCTCTCACACGATATCTTTATTATACATTCGTCGCTTGCGTAATCTCCGCACGACAAATGGGGCAAGAATTTTTCACTGCCGCGAATTTTGAATAACACAACGAACAACAAACTTGGTGGTCGCATGGAGAAAATTTCATATTTACGCGATACCGGAAACAAAGAATACATTGGTGTTCTTCATCGTCGGTTTCTTCCGGTGTGATGCTTGCGGCCACTTCTGTTGCGGCCGATATTTCCGCATGTATCATTGCGCGCCGGACGGACGACAATAATCCGCGGTCAACCGATACGCGTGTATAAAATTCGAGGAATCCGGTCCGCGCGATTTCATTATCGCATATACGCACGCGTGACCCCAGTGCGTCGTTTCTCTCGAAATACACACTATTATTCTCATTCCGAGAGATATTGAATACAATATTCGGCAAGATATTGGATATCGGAATCACGACCATTTGATTCGCGAGAATGCGAACATCCGATTCATAGGTGATTGGCGACGTATTCCGCGACATATACGATTTCTTGATACTACGGTTGCGGTCATACATGAAATCGCGATACGCCCATGCCTGGTAGGACCTCGCAGGTATCCAAACCGCGCTCTCATTCGATGACGCCGTGGTATAATCCACTAAAAACACATAGATGTCGTGAATATCCATAATCGGAATCGTGAGTGCGTGAACTTCAAGCGTTTCGTGAATCTCTCGTCGGATGATATCGGTCTCGTCCGCGCCCTCGCCCGCACCCGCACTCTGCCGCGTCATGTGCGCGACATCAGTTACACGCGCAATATAGGTTGGTAAATAGGGGTCGTTGTCGGGTCGGTAGACAATATAACCTTCGTGAATACATAGTCTCTCGCGTATATATGAATCATTGACGCGTTCTTTGTATTCAATATACGCATCTCTCATCCCGGGAGTGATACTCGAAACATAATGCGTCCACTGAAATGATACGGGTTCACGAATACAAATATTCATCGTCGTTATCGTCGTTGTATTCTATCATGATTATGGTTTTATGTCGGTTTCCATACCGGTAGAACATCACTTAAAGTGATGTCGATATTATTATGTATTGACACACAACAGAATGAACCACCTCCGCAAAAACCAGATTCATATGTTAACACTTGATGTGCGTGTTTCTTGCGATACATTCTGGAACTACAAATTCAATATCCCGATTCGAATCGATGATTATTATAATGCTGAAACACGAAACATCAACAATATCCATAACGGACGTATGTCACGAGGCAGTTCACCTTTAGAGACCCGCGAATCATCAAATACGACAACATGCGATATTGGGAACATCGGACGAAGCGACCCCATGTTCTGTCGTTTAGAAGAATATCTCGTGGATTATGTCATTCAGGCGATATATGATGACCTGATTCAAAAACGACAAATACGAGATATTCCGATTCTGCTTAAAAAAGCGCGGAAGTTTCATATTCATGGACGCACACTAGAAGATTTGCTGTTTCCGGCAACACGGAATGGGAACGAACACATGATGCCGGAAAATGTGGTGTATATATGCACGCATTGCTAATGGAATGGAATGGAATTCGTGCCACATTCCGATTTTTTATCTCTTTGTAAATTATACAATGAGCACACAGACAGCAATCGAAACTGGTTTAGAAGTAGCCGGTGGTATTATCGACGGCGCAGTCGGAAACAGCATTGAAACCGGTGTGGATGGATACAAGTCGTATCAGGATTTTCAGAGTGGCAATGACGCCATGGGAATCGTTGATGGTGGTCTGGCTGTTTACCACGGTGTTATGACCGGAGTTGACGCTGCGACCGGACAGTGGTGGTAAATGAATCATTTTGAATCCATTAGTGTTCGCCGCCACCGCCACCACCGCCGCCCGACATGAAATTATGTAACAATACATCATTGTTTGTATTTTTAACATCCCCCGTCAATATCGCATCTTCATACATGCGCCGTAACACATCCGGCGGCGCATTTGAACCAATTTTCAGCAAATGATGGTCGTATAAATATTTACGAATTTCACCAATCGTTTTTTGTTTCAGTGTCAAATGCTGACTTTGGATATGTCGCTGTGTCTGTTTATTTTTCAATAACACACCGACAACGTTGTCATGTTTTCCAATATGGTATCGTTTTTTTTTGGTTTTACGAATCTTCACACGCATTCCCGCGATATTTTCCGGGTCGATTTCTGTTTTGTCATTGGAGGTCTCTTTATTTGCGCCACCGATGCCGCCGCCCCCGCCCCCACCATCGCCCCCGACCCCGCCCCCGACATTGCCCGTCGTCGATTGCTCTTCACCACCACCACCCAACATATTTTTAATCGATTCCACCGGTTTATTTAATATTTTTGTGGCCCATTCGCGAAATGTCGGTTTTTTTCCGCCTTTTAAGCATCCGTGTGGTGGTTCTTCTTTAATGAAAATTGATGGAAGATAATCTTCCGGTTTTTCTGGAATATGGAGCGCGGGTTCCGATGTCGATGCTGCCGCCGCCCCCGCCCCCGCCATCGCCCCCGCCACCCCAGTCTCGGTCGTTGTGACCGGTTTCGTCGCAGATGCGATAGTATTATTATACATATCGGCCAAGTCGGTTATTTTAGGGATTGGCATTGGCATTGGCATTGGCATAGGTTCGGGTAGTGACGACGACTGTTGCGGCATCGACATCGCGGGCATCGCAGGCATCGGCGTCGGCGCAAGTGAAATCATCGCAGGCGGTGGAGAAGTCACCGGCGCAGTCACCGGCGCAGGAGACATGGTCGGAACCACCGGCAATCCAAGTAATCCCGTGCTTGTCACAATTTCACCATGATGTAATGTCCCCGCCACATGATTCAACATTTGCGCTTCCGGGGTCCGAATATCGGACACTCCAGTATCTGGACGTCTTCGTTGGGTCGTATTCTGCTGTTGTTGTCGACGTTTTAGCGCCAATTTGCGAAGAAAATCCATCGATTGAGAGAAATTATCGTCTTTTCCACCCATATCCGCACCCGGCGCCCCCGGCACCGCCCCGGACGCCTCCGAACCAGTATCGTCACGTTCACGCTCACGCCCGCGTTCTCTCGTTCGTTGATGTTGCTTGATTCTCTCGAGTAATGTTTTCTTCAATGTGCTCGGTTGAACGATGGAACTCGGACGTATCTTTCGTTCACCACTCCCCGCATTTCTTCTCGACTGTCTTTTTGTAGACCCCCCTAATAACGACGACGTATCGATGACGATACTTTTTCTCTCGCCACTCATCTGTCGTTTCGTATTATCTACCGTATCGCAATGTATTATATATTTATAAATATAACGTTTTCATATATGGTCCGCATCCGCGTTCTTTCCGTTCCTTCACTTCCGGGTTGTCAATAAACATTTTGAACCCGTTCTCTAAATCGACCAATGTAATTATTTTCTTCTCGGATGCTGGAAGACAGAACACGCGGCGACTATGCGCGATTTTCGTTTTCGTGAATAATGTTTCCATATCACGACCGAAAGTTGTAAAATATTCCATGCGTGATGCGAACCATGACTCTGGAATGGTGACGGCAACCGCCCCCGACCCCGACCCCCCTGCCCCCGTCGTCACCCCCGCCACCGTCCATCCATAATCGCGCACCTGCTTTTCATAAATGGATTTCAATTCACACGGTTTATACCCGTCCAAACGAAACCGCCACGTAAATCGCGAATTCAACCCTTCATTCAGATTGAAAAAACAGTCATTCAACTCCTTTTCATACCCAGCAATAATCACCATCCAGTTATGTTTATGTTCGCTCAACGCCTCACACAGCGTATCCACGCACTCTTTCGCAAAACTATCCCGCTTTTCCGAATTCCCGAGAGAATACGCCTCATCAATAAATAATACACCACCAAGCGACGCCTTAATCATGTCTTTGGTTTTGATTGCGGTTTGCCCTAAATATCCCGCAACCAGGTCATTCCGACTCACCTTTTTGAAGACTTTCTTGTTTAATATTCCGAGATTGCTGAAAATACGACCGATGATTTTCGCGACTTCCGTTTTTCCTGAACCAGGCGGTCCATATATGACGGTATGCATGAAATCACCCTTGGTTGGTAAAGCAAAATCGGGACTTACGCTGCTGCCTCCTCCACCACTGCCACCGCCATCGGAACCTTCAAACGCTTTATTCTTGATGTTTTCAGAAATACGCTGATTTAATGTTTTGAAATCAAATGAGTGTGTTGCTCCAGTAGCGGCCGCGCTATTCCCGAAAAACGGCGCACTAAACGGATTGAATAGATTTTTGATAGGGTCGTTCGATACAGATGAATCGCCACTTCCGGTCCCTCCCGTCCCCCCGGTATCTCGTTTCAATGACTCCGGAATATGAAGTTCCTGTAAATAATACAAGATTTGGTCTACAATGGTTTTTTTAATCGAGTCCATACCAATCATTTGCGATAAATCGTGTAACGGGTCTCGGATTGCGTGAATTGCTTTCATGTTGATATTGTATTTCTTGGATTCGGATAAAGGATATTTGTCACATAACGCGATGAGGTCGTCGATATGTTGAATATCTTCATGAATATAGACCATTTCAGGTTCTGGGGTGGGTTCGGGTGCGGCCGGTGCGGCAGATGCGGATTCTGAAGCGCCCGTCGATTTTACGCGGTCGTCCTCTATTTTCAACTGAATCGGTAAAATCGAAGTCCATATCGGTGTAGAAAACAATGAGAACTGGGGTGTATTCGAAGGAATAAATGGAGTAAATGTCATATTCATAAATGGATTCGTGGTTGTTGTCGCCACTTGAAGAGACGCGGGGGCTGGGGCGGGGGCTGGTGCCGTCGAGGGTGCTGGTGCCGTCGAGGGTGCTGCCGAGGGTGCTGGTGCTGCCGCAGGTGCCGGTGCAGGTGCCGGCGATGTGAATTTATAGACGCCTGTATCATCAATGTATGTATACGGCGTATTCGTTTTATGAAAATAAGCGTGTAGTTGTTTTTCCATGAGCGCAACTTGTTTTTCGTTTTCTTTTCGTGATTTTTCCAGGTCTTTCAATAGTTCCTGTGACGATGGACGCGCTGGCGGTGGTGCTGGCGGTTCCTGTGTCGGATTCGGATTCGCATCGGTTTGTTTCTGTTTTTTATTCTCGGAATCTTCAGGTTGTCGGGAATGTTTATAATACCATCGGCGCCTTTTCTTTGGGATACGGTTGTTATTGTTATTATTGTTATCACT
>Ga0194129_10004793_pt1 | contig 17715 bp, 16 predicted proteins | sample TA2KigCa35mmetaG_FD_150862 | JGI IMG/M metagenome (GOLD analysis project Ga0194129, IMG submission 150862) | Freshwater microbial communities from Lake Tanganyika, Tanzania - TA2015038 Kigoma Deep Cast 35m | ecosystem: Environmental > Aquatic > Freshwater > Lake | place: Tanzania: Lake...
TGTTGATTTCCACGCGATCTTGACCCCGGTTTTTCATCCAATCTTGACCCCACCATGTTGGTGTAGCCGGGCTACGCGTCTGTGGATAAGTCTACCGTTGATGCATTGATTTCTCCTTTGTCTGCTGTGCCCGCTGTATCAGCTGCGGCGCTTTTCGATTTCCTTCTTTGACTGGCTTTGGGCGCGGCGCTGGAGTGCTTGAAGCGCCAGCTTTCGTTGCCCGTCTCCACGATGTGGCAGTGATGGGTCAGCCGGTCCAGCAGCGCTGTGGTCATCTTTGCGTCACCAAACACCTGACCCCACTCCGCGAAGCTCAGATTGGTGGTGATCAGCACGCTGGTGCGCTCGTACAGCTTGGACAGCAGATGGAACAGCATGGCACCTCCTGCCTGGCTAAAGGGCAAGTAGCCCAACTCATCGAGGATGACCAGATCCATGTAGACCAGACGGTGGGCGATCTGCCCAGCCTTGCCCTGGCTTTTTTCCATCTCGAGTGCGTTGACCAGCTCAACCGTCGAGAAGAATCGCACACGCTTGCCGTGACGCTGGATCGCCTCGATACCGATGGCCGTCGCCAAGTGAGTCTTGCCGGTACCCGGCCCACCGATTAACACCACGTTATGGGCCGCATCAATACAGGCGCCGCCGTGCAGCGTGCGCACCAGTGCCTCATCCACGCCAGCTTGACTGAAGTCGAAGCCCGCCAAGTCGCGGTGTGCGGGGAAGCGCGCAGCACTCATCTGGTACGCCATGGAGCGCACCAGCCGCTCCGCCTGCTCGGCACGCAGTAACTGGCTCAGGAATGCCTCTGGGCTGAAGTCCTTGTGCCGCGCTACCGCCGCAACCTCCGGGTAGTTGGCGGCCATGCCGTGCAGCTTGAGCGCCTTGAGCGCCGAGATGATCTCCTGGTTCATCATCGCGCTCCTTGCTCGTGATCCACGCGTGTCGAGCGCAAGCTGTCGTAGCGCTGCACGTTGGCCAACGGCTGTACAGCCAGCATCAGCGGCGCTTTGACCTCCCGCAGATTGGCCATCTCACCGCCCGCCTTCAACCGCGCCAGCACATTGAGCACATGCTCGCCACTGGGTTTGCCGCTCTCCAGCGCCAGTTCGGCCGCCACCAGTACCGGCTCCAGACCGTGCACTGGCACAGCCGCCAGCACCTGCGCCATGACCCGGTCCCCGCCCGCGTGACGCAGCAGAATGGCCTGCAGCTTCTTCAACGGCTCGGGCAAGGTCTCAAACGGCGCACCGTTGCGTAACGCGCCGGGCTTTCGCTCAATGAGACTGACGTAGTGACGCCAGTCGTAGAAGGTCTGGCTGCGCTCAAAGCTGCGCACATGGCTTGCAATACGCGCGCTTTGTGCAACCACCTCCAGCCGCTCAGGGTACAGCCGCAGGCTCACCACCTCGTGGGCATACTCGGTCGGTACGCTGTAGCGGTTGCGCTGCAAGTGCACCAGTGCCGTACTCGAGACTCGGGCGAGCACCTCCACATAGCCATCAAACGGCTTGGGGTTGGGCATCAGGCGCAGTTGCTCGTCCTGCAGCACATCGGCCACCTTCAGCGTGGGCCACTCGGGGTGGTTGAGCTCGCCCCAGGCCGTGCGGCACTCCTGGGCCAGCCACGCGTTGAGATCGTCCATGCTCGCCCAACGCTGCTTGACGGCCTTGTGCCAGATGCTCACGCGCCGATCGCGCACGTTCTTCTCCACGATGCCCTTCTCCCAGCCGCTGGCAACGTTGCAGAACTCCGGCTCGAACAGGTAGTGCCCCGTCATGGCCTCAAAGCGCGCATTGATCACCCGCCTCTTGCCCGCCCCCACCTTGTCCACTGCGGTCTTCATGTTGTCGTAAATGCCGCGCTGAGGCACTCCGCCAAACGCCGCAAAGGCCCGTGCATGCGCATCAAACAGCATCTCGTGGCTCTGGCTGGGATACGCCACCAACCAGAAGGCGCGGCTGCCGCACAGCTTGGTGTGCGCCACCTCCAATCGCCGGCGCAGCCCACCCACCCAGGCGTACTCAGTGCTCCAATCAAACTGGAACGCATCGCCGAGCGCAAATTTCAAGGGCACGAAGGCCCCCTTACCAGCCGTGCCAGCGCGCTCCTCGCGCCAGCGCCGGGAAAACGCAGCCACCCGGCCGTAGCTGCCCGCGTAGCCCAGTTCCACCAGCGCCTCAAACAGCGCCTTCATGGTGCGTCGATCGCGCCTGCCGCGGTGTTGATCTGCACCGAGCCAACCCGCCAGCGTCTGCCGGTAGGCGTCCAGCTTGCTCTGGCTGACCCGTCGGGGGTACTTCGGCTCAACCATCTCACCCTTGCGCAGCCACGCCTTGATCGTGTTCCTCGCAAGCCCCGTGCGGCGCTCTATCTCTTTAATCGGAAGGCCATCGCGCAGGTGCATCCTGCGGATCTTCGCCAGTGTTCCCACGTTGATCACTCCTTGAACCCTCCTGCTCAAAACATCAGCAGGAGACCTTACTCAAGGGGTCAGATTTAGATGAAAAAACTCACCGCCAAGGGGTCAGTTTTGCGTGGAAATCAACACTTGAAGAGGAGGTAGCAGCAGCCTAGGTCAAGCGCCGACACAATGCCCAACTGGACTACCCGCATCCGGTTGTCGCCAAGATAGTGCTGCAACATCACCAGAAGCACTGCGTTGCCAATCACAACCAAGGCAATCCAGCCCCAGGGCGTCGGCGTACTCGAGAGCTCCTGCCGCAGGGCTTCGGCGATCAGCGCGAGCATCATGGTGACCAGAACAAAGCCGATCATCAGATAGGCGACTTTCGGCAGCAGCGTCTGCAGGACAAATAGCGATGCGGTGCCCGCGTAACAAGCCGTGCCTGAAAACCAGAAGCGGGCGGCCTTGTCACGCTGACCCTTGAGCAGAACCCAGGCAATCGCTGGCATCAGCCAGAACTGGATCAGGCCAACGATTAAAAGCAGTGACAGAGCAGGATGGGGGCTCAAAGCGGATACTCCTCAGGCTGCCATCGTATCTCGAGGGCGCTCAGCCCGGTGCCCGTCAGGAAGGGCATCCTGTCATCACTCTCAACGCGGACTGAAAAGATTTTTGAGTTTCTTGCCGTTCGCATCGCGGTAGACGTCAAAGTCGCGATCTAGCGAAACAAGATGCGCAATGCCGAGTCGGGCAGCAGCCTCGGCGATGGATGCATCGGCCAGGTCAAGGGGCAGGCTGGCAAACCGCCGGCAGATGCCCATGACGGAAACGAGTGCACCATCAGGCGGGCTGTCTAGCCTGAGCGCACCGCGCTGAGCCCACTCAAGGAAGTCAATCGCAGCAAGATTGTGAACGCGGCGGGCGAGCAGCGCGCAAACCTCGGTCATCACCGGCCAGGTGCTGTGCAGCCGAACATGCTGGTTGGACTCGAGCCATGCCATGGTGGCGGGATTCCAGCGGTCGGAACGGTTGAACAGCGCAATCAGCGGGCCGCTGTCAATCAGCGCATCACGCGGCGGGCGCGAGCGAAACCAGCGCGGATCCGGTTCGGCCGCAGACAGTGACGGACGTGGACTCATGCGCCACGCCCGGCCTGACGAGAATCCCAGACCTCGGCCAGCGCCTGCTTGCGATCGGCCGCCAGATTGGCCGCGCCGGCGTGGCGACCGAACACCTCTCGGCCCAGAGCCCAGGCGGAGTCCATCTCAGGCTCACGCGCGAGATAAACGCTTAGTGCGTCGCGCATGATTTCGCTGATGGAGCGCCCCTCGTGCAGGCAGCGCTGCCGGAGCGCCGCTTCGAGAGAATCGGGAAGCTTGACGGTGGTGGTCATGATGGCAACCCATTGAGTAATAACTTTTATATTACCATAAAACCGCCACACAGACCGGGAAATGCTCACCTGTACAACCAGCACACCCCCGTCCGCGAAATGCCCTCGCCTTTTGCTCCAGGCAGCGCCGCGGCTAAACTCGTGCTTACGCCTCCCAGACGGTCACCGCCCATGCCTACCGATATTGAAATCGCCCAGTCCGCCACCCTGCAGCCCATCGAGACGCTGGCCCGTGAGCGCCTGGGTATTGCGCCTGAGTATCTGTCCCCCTACGGCCGCTGCAAAGCGAAGCTTTCGCTTGATTTCATTGAATCCCTGAAAGACCGGTCCGACGGCAAGCTGGTGCTGGTCACCGCCATCAGCCCAACCCCGGCGGGCGAAGGCAAGACCACCACCACCGTGGGCCTGGGCGATGCGCTCAACCGTATCGGCAAGGACGCCATGGTGTGCCTGCGCGAGCCTTCGCTTGGACCTGTATTCGGCCTCAAAGGAGGCGCAGCAGGCGGCGGCTACGCGCAGATCGTGCCCATGGAGGACATCAATCTGCACTTCACCGGCGACTTCTCAGCGATCGCCCTCGCCAACAATCTGCTCGCCGCGCTGATCGACAATCACATTCACCACGGTAACGAACTCGGCATCGACCCCCGACGCATCAGCTGGCGCCGGGTGGTTGACATGAATGATCGGGCGCTTCGCAGCATTGTGAATTCGCTGGGCGGTCCCGGTAACGGCTTCCCGCGCGAGGACGGCTTTGACATTGTCGTGGCCTCCGAGGTGATGGCTATTTTGTGCCTGGCCACCTCAATCGACGATTTACGCGCACGGCTTTCGCGCATCATCATTGGCCGCACGCAGGACGGCCGCGCCGTCACAGCAAGTGATCTCAGCGCGCACGGCGCCATGACCGTGCTGCTTCGAGACGCGCTGGCCCCCAACCTGGTGCAAACCATCGAGCACACACCTGCGTTTGTGCACGGCGGGCCATTTGCCAACATCGCGCACGGCTGCAACTCAGTGGTGGCCACGCGCGCCGCGCTCAAGCTTGCTGACTACGTCGTCACCGAGGCGGGATTTGGCGCCGATCTTGGCGCAGAGAAATTTCTCGATATCAAATGCCGGGCCAGCGGCCTCAAGCCTTCGGCGGCGGTGGTGGTCGCCACGGTTCGGGCACTGAAATACCACGGGGGCGCTGATCTGAAATCGCTCACCCGCGAAGATCTCGGCGCGCTCGAACGCGGCCTGGTGAATCTCGAGCGTCACGTGGACAACGTCAAGCGCGTCTACGGCATTCCATGCGTGGTCTCGATCAACCGCTTTGATGCGGATACGCCTGCCGAAATCGCACTGATCCGCGAGCGCATCTCGACACTTGGGGTCGATGTGGTGCTGGCTACGCACTGGGCCGATGGCGGCGCGGGAGCAGCCGACCTCGCTCGCGTGGTGGTGCGTCTCTGTGACCAGCCCGCGAGCCCTGAATTTGTCTACAGCGATGACACGCCCCTGTGGGACAAACTGCGTGCTGTCGCGACCCGCGTCTACCGCGCTGCCGATATCCGCGCCGGCGCGCGGGTGCGGGCCGCCATCGACCGGCTGCAGGCCGAAGGCTGGGGGCATCTGCCGGTATGCGTGGCAAAAACCCAGATGTCCTTTTCAACGGACCCCTCGCAACGCGGCGCCCCGGAAGGTCACACCATCGATGTGCGGGAGGTGCGGCTCTCAGCGGGCGCGGGCTTTGTGGTGATGATCTGCGGCGATATCATGACTATGCCTGGGCTTCCCAAGGTGCCCGCCGCCGCCCGCATCGACTGGGTCGATGGCAAGGTGGTGGGACTCTCCTGATCAACGCTTCGCCGACCAGAGCACCTGATCGCGATCCGCGTCCGGTCGCGTTGCGCGGAAGAGCGGCAGCTCGGGTTCATGCCAGGCCTTGGGAATTTCCCCCGGCACGCATACCGGCCCAATCTGCGGGTCACCCACCTCGCGCACATCAGCACGCGCCCGGAAATAGGGGCTGGCGTTGATCGTTGCGCCATCATGCACCTGCGCGGCCGCCACACCCTGTCCTGAAAGGAATGTGAGCGCCTGGTCGACAGGGAGGGCTTTCACAATATGGGTCGTCTCATCGGAAACCGATCCGCGCAGCATGAGCCAGTGGCCGTCGGCGCAGCGCAGGGCCTGCAGGGCATTGGGGTTCTGATCTTCATCACCCGGAACGCCCCAGCCATAGGGATCATTGCTGCCCACCCGCATGGGGGGGCGCCCCATCCGCTCGGTGAGCGCGAGCTGACACTCGGTCATTCGGAACAGCGGTTCAAACAGCGCCACGTCAGCGTGAGTACCTTCCGCTCCACCCACATCGCGCTGATACAGCCCGAGCGCAAGCCCGAAAGCACCCATGAGACCGGCTGAGGTGTCTGCCAGGCTGAAGCCAATGTGAATGGGCACCTCACCCGGCGAACCGGTGAGCATCACAATCCCGCTCATGGCTTCGGCGATCTTGCCAAAGCCAGGTCGTGAGGCATGCGGGCCGGTCTGCCCAAACCCGGAAATGCTCGCCATCACCAGTCGGGGATTGACCGCGCGAAGCGCCTCCCAACCCAGCCCCATGCGATCGAGCACACCCGGCCGGTAGTTCTCGACCAGCGCGTCAGCCGTTGCGATGAGATCAAGCAGGGTCTGTCTATCATCTGCCTGCTTCAGATCGAGATCGATGCAGAGCTTGGCCCGGGCAGCCACGCCCCACCAGACCGCCACATCCTTGACACTGATACCCATCAGCCTGGCTGGATCACCACCACCGGGCTTCTCTATCTTGATGACCTGAGCACCGAGCTCTGCCATCAGGCTGCCCGCAAACGGTCCGGCGAGCGCAAGCCCAAGCTCCACCACTCGCAGGCCCTCGAGGGGCCGACGCGCGCTCACGCGCGCCCCGCACGGGGTACGCCGAAACGCTCGGCCTCGCGCAGCACATCATGCGCGCGCGGGAGCATCGCGTAGTCGACCATGATGCCGCGATAGCGTACGGCGGCGTCGCCCTTGGCCTCGGCAGCCGCCATGGCCTCGACCAGTCCGGCGTAGTAATCGACTTCGTCGGGCGTGGGGGCGAAGATTTCGTTGGCCACCGCCACATGCGTAGGGTGAATCAGGATTGCGCCCGAGAACCCGATGGATTTCGCCCGCATGGCGAGCTTGCGGACCGCGTCGAGATCGTCGAGCGCGGTTCCGATGAGGCTCGCCATGGGCCAGGGCGCGCCGCCAGCCCGCGCATCGAGAACCATCTTGGAGGCCAGATACAGCTGCTCGGTGCCCTCAGGCGTGGGCCTGAAGCCCATTGCGCGCGCCACATCGCCTTCAACCATGCCACCTACAATTCCCGCGAGCGTCGAGCAGCGACGGCTTGCTGCCACCAGGTGCCTGGCATCGGCGAGGCCCTCAGCGGTTTCGGGGAGCGGCATGATCGCGATCGAGCCCAGCGGCAGGCCCTCACGACCCTCCACATAAGACAGCACATTATCGAGCTCGCGAATCTGTCCCACATCACGCGCCTTGGGCAGCATCACCCCGGAGAAGCCGGCTGCCGCCACGGCCAGAATATCGTCTCGGCCGCCCTCTTCCCAGTTGTTGATGCGAACAAATGCCGGAATGCCCTTGCCCTTCAAAATACCGATGGCCTCGCGGCACTGTGGACGCGCCGACACTTTAAGGTGGTGCGGCACGGCGTCTTCAAGATCGAGCACAACCGAGTCCGGCGCATAGCGATTGACGCGTTGAACCCAGTCTGTCTTATGGGCGGGAATGAACAGCATGGAGCGAAGGGGCCACATCTAATTGTCCTCAAGATTGTCGTTGGAGCCCGCCGCCACATCCCACCAGTAGAGCGCAGTGAATACGAAGGCGGCAAGCACCATACAGCCAAGGAAAAGGAGCTCGTCGACCAGGTGCATACGGACGCGCGCAACAAACGCCCAGAGCGCGAGCGCGATGGCCATGCAGCCCGCCCAGATCCAGCAATTGCGACCCTTCGCAGTCATGACACGCTCCCATTGGAGGTTGGCTTTTTGCGAATCAAAATGGGGCCAATGATCACCCCAAGCAGCGCGGCACCGGTGAGCCTCAGCCAGGTGTCTGGCATCGAAAGACAAAGCGTTGCAAGCAGGAGCGCCCCGCGGCTTACCCTGGAAAGCGGCCCGCGAAACCAGCCCTCTACCGCGAGCGCAAGCGCAAGCACCGCGAGCAATGCCGCGATCGATGTTTGAACAATGGCACCGAGATCATCTTTCAGAAGCAAGCCTGGGCTGTAGACAAAAATGAATGGCACCACAAATCCCGAGATGGCGAGCCGGAGTGCAACAAAGCCGGTTCGGTTGAGATCAGCCCCGGCGATGCTGGCCGCAGCATAGGCGGCAAGCGCTACCGGCGGCGTGACATTGGCGAGAATGCCGAAATAAAACGCGAACATGTGGCTCGCGAATTCCGGTGCGCCCATCCTCACCAGCGCCGGCACGATCAGTACCGCCACAGTGAGGTAAACCGCCGGGGTGGGTAGCCCCATGCCAAGCACCAGTGCCACCAGTGCGGTGAGGAGCAGCGCAACGAACAAATGACCGCTTGAGACCGCAATCACGAAATCGGCCAGCAGATTGCCAGCGCCCGACACCCAGAGTGTGCCCATCAGGATGCCAGCAGCCGTCACGGCCGCACCCACCGCCACGTTGTTGGACATGGCATCAATGATCGCCTCCAGATACTGGCTCATCGGTACCCGGGTGGATCGATGCATCAGGGACACCACGAACAGCGCCGCCAGCCCGATGAAGGCCGACAACTGTGGCGATGCACCGATGAATAGCGGTGCAATCAGTGCGGCAAGCGCAATCATGAGGTGCCCCCCTGAGCGCATCGCTTCAGACACGGTAGGGAGCTTTTCGGTGGTCGCCTGCAGATTCTGTCCGCGAATGTAGATTTCGACCTGAACGTGAAGTGCGATGAAATAAAGCAGGGCCGGGATCAGCGCTGCCACCACGATCGACCAGTAACCGATGCCCAGCAGCCCTGCCATCAGAAATGCGGCCGAGCCCATGACTGGCGGCATGATCTGGGCCCCGGACGAGGCCACCGCCTCGATGGCACCGGCCGTGTGGGGCGCAAAGCCCGTCCGGATCATGAGCGGAATGGTGACGTTCCCCATGCCCACCACATTACCCACCACGCTTCCCGAGGTGGTGCCCTGAAGCGCGCTCGACAGGATGGAGACATGGGCAGGTCCGCCTGCCCGACGGCCAAGAAGCGCAAGGGACAACTTCTCAAAAAATTCAATGCCATTGGTGCGCACCAGCATTGCACCAAAGATGAGGAAGATCATGAGGTAGCTTGCAGCAACACCCGCGGTGGGACCGAAGATGCCGTTGTCCTGCATGAACAGCACTTCGATGAATGTTTGCCAGCGCACATTGGGCGCAGCGAACATGCCGGGAAAATGTTTGCCAAACAGCGCCTGCAGACCGAACACCAGACACACCACCACCATCGCAAGCCCGATGAAGCGGCGTGTGACTTCGAGCGCCACCACCAGATAGACGATACCGATCGCCAGGTCTTCAGGCAGCGGAAAACCGATTCGCCGAGCGAAATCTTCGTAGTCGATGAAGATGTAGACCATGCCCGCGGCCATCACCACCACCAGCAGCAAGTCGGGCGCGAGACTCACCCAGCTGCGCTCAGTCCAGCGCCGGCCACCCGCCGAGCGTAGCAGCAGGCCAATGGAGAGAATGGCCCACACGAACGCGCAGCGCTGCAGGAACGCGGTGAGCGAACCGAACAGCGCACAGTAAATCATCATCACGCCGAGAAACATCGACAGGAAGATGATGAGCGCCGCCACCACGCGCTGGCGCAGCAAACCCTGCCGGATCACCTTTCGGATAGACGGCACCGCATCGGTCGCCTCCCTGAGTGAGGCGGCCGCACGTGCCGCCTCGTCGGGGTTGCGCAGGTCAGCGGAGGTCACGGCTTTTCTGCACCCACCGCAATCGTTTTCACCGGATTACCCAGCTCCCGGTGACAGCGCTCAGCCCCCGGATGCAGCGGAATGAACACGGTCTGCGCTGCGCGATCAGTGAGTTTTTCCGCTCCCTTCCAGCCAGGCACTGACTCGCCCCAGATACCGGCGGTACGCGGCGAATAAAGCTGCATGCAGATTGCATAGACCGTGGCCTCGGGCAAATCCTTGTGCACCACATAGCCGAGAGAAAGCTGCACGCCCACCACCTCATCAGCCTGCCAGGCGTAAGTCTTGCCTGGCATGACATTGCGCGTCATGGTGGGGTAGTTGTCCATCAGCGACTTGAGCACCCCGTCGCTCATGCTCACGATACGCGCCGAGTGGCTGGCAGCAAACTGGGTAATTATTGGCGAGGGATGGTCGGCTGTGACGAACACCGCATCAAGCTGACCGTCGCCCAGCATGTCCATCTGCTGATTCCAGTCACCGGTGTGCACCAGCCCGCCGTTTCGCTTGATCTGGTCATAGGACAGATTCGCCCCGCGCAGGCCCACGTTGACCATGGTGGCGGTGAGACTGTCAGCCGGTCCCACACCGATTTTTTTATCTTTGAGATCGGCCCAGGATTTGATGGATGAATTGACCTTCACCACCATGGTAGGACTCGCCGAGGGCTTGTTAAGAAATCCGAGATAGGAGCCCATGTAGCGCAGATCACGCATCTTGGGACGACGCGCAAAGGTGCGCTCGGCGTTCCATGCGTCCACCACGCTTTCGCCCACGCCGTGCCCGATCTGCGCCTCACCGTTCTGAATGCGGGGCGGAACCGCTGACGCAGTGCCAGGGAGCCTGCGGATCTGCACGCCCTGGCCCGGGAAGGAGCGCTTGATCGCCTCCTCCATCACCACAAACGCCAGGTCGCTGGTACTGCCCGAGGAGCCCCGACCGATCAGCGTGATGGCCTCGGGCGCCTGCTGCGCGGCCGCAGCGCCCGAGCCGCCCAGCATGGCGGCGAAGGCGAGCATGGCCCAGGGCCGTCGGCGAGCCGAAAGGGGCTGTCTGTGTGAACTGGGATCAGTCATGTCGGTCTCCTCGTGTTGTCAGGGGTCAGCCCAAGTTCGCGCATGAGCGCTTCGGTATCGGCTCCAACGGCTGGTCCGATATGGCGAACCCGCCCGGGCAGCGTGGATAGATGGGGTAGCGGTGCGGGCATAGGGATCTCGCCACCCCGCCCATCGGCTACACGCACAATATCGCCACGCGCCGCGATATGTTCATCGCATAGCAACTCGGCCGCGTCGAACAGCGGCCCGACCACCACATCATTTTCCAGCACCTCGCGCATAGCGACGTCGGCGTCGCGCGCGGCCATCCATTGCGCGATCCGCGAATCAAGCTCATCCATGTTGTCGCGCCGCGCCTGCGGGGTGTTAAAGCGTGGATCTGTGCGCAGCGCCTCGCCGCCCACCATGTTGAGCATACGGTCGGCAACGCTGGGCGTGGCTGCAGATACCGTGAGCAGCCGCTCGTCGCGTGTGCTGAAGATATTGCCGAGGTTCCAGTTCATGGGGAATCGGTTGCCATTGCGGGGCTCGGCATACCCCTGCACCGAAGCCACCTGCAGCTGCCACTCATTCATGCGCAACAGCGTTTCATGTAGCCCGATCTCGATGGGAACCGGGCGTTCACCGGCCAGCCGGGCCCGCCGCAGTTCAAACAGCGCCGCCGTCGCGGCCATCATGCCGCTCGTGGCATCCGCCAGCGGAAACTCTCCCTGAACCGGAGGGCCGTGGGGATGGCCAGTGAGCGCGACCACCCCGGTTGCGAGACCTGCGAAGCGGGAATCCGTGCTGCCTGCGAAGGCTTCTGGCAGGTCTGCACCAGGGCTAAAGAGTCTGACCACCAGCGCCTGATGATCGACACGCGAGGCCGCCTTGCGCAGCATGAGGCCCAGGGGGGAGTCATCCGTCAGCAGCAGATCGGCGTTCTGCACGATGACCTCAAGCACCCGGGCAGTGTGGGGGTCGGCGGCATCAAGCGCCAGCGAGCGCTTGTTGCGCCCAATAATCGGCCACCACACATCCTGCACCAGCTTAGCCCCCAGCCGCCGCAGACCCGAGCCCTCCGGCGCTTCGATGACCGTGACCGAGGCGCCGAAATCACCGAGCAAGGCCGCAGCGAATGCCGGCGCCGGCGTATCCGTCGCTTCGAAAATTCTCAGATTGAGCGCCTGGTCAGCGTTTGGCATGGTGGGTTCCTACGCACTCTGCGAAGCGCGCCTCGGCCAGCATTTGCCCGGTTCGCAGGGCCGTGGGATGCGAAGCGGGCTTCATGGACAGTTCTGAGCCTCAGAGCGGCGTGGCAAGCAGCGTGGGAATGAGTCCGGTGTCGGCCACCACGACCGCCGATCGGATGCGGGCCGCGCCAGCCTCGACGCGCAGCCCCATACGGTATCGACCCACCGAGAACAATCGCGACACGCCCTCAAGATCGGTTTGAAACGCACTGTACGACGCCTCGACCTGCCACAGACCGTCAATCAGCCCGAGATGGCGCGGGAGTCCGATGACATGGCGATCCCAGTGCAGGTTGTATTCATTCACATGACGATACGATTCGATCCGGTCGAGCAGCATGTCGCGGTTGTCGCACCAGATCATCACATTGGGCAGTCCCTGCTCCTCGTTTTCGCGACTGATCACGCGGTAGTCGCAATCGTCGGTAAAGAGTGCGGCCCAGTCATCGAGCCTGTCCTGATCGAGTGCCATGCCGTACTCGGCAAGCAGATCGAGAACTGCGTCGCGCACCTCGCGCGCAATGGCGATGGGAGTGCTCATCGCACGCCTCCCTCGGGTTCAACACCCATCAGTTCCGACCAATACGACCAGAAGCCGCGAATCGGGGTTTCGGTGACGCGATGCGCGAGATCCCGAAGCGGTCCCCGCCCGCCCATCTCGACCACGCTGGAACTGCCGACCGGCGCGCTCGCGCTGGTGCGATGCGCGAGTTCGATTGCCTCGCCGTCTTCCATGCTCACAAGCCCAGCTGGTCCAACCAGGTTGGCGAGAACCAGCCGATGTCGAATCATGTCAGGGGTATCGTCTTCATACCCAAACAGGGTCTGGAACACCTCGAGCTGGTTGACCCCTTTGGGACGAATGTGTCGGGTCCCCAGGGTGTTGTTGATCTGAATGATGATCGAGCTTGGGAAAAACGTGGGCGCAGCCAGATTCATACCGTCTTCGAACTCGGGGATGTACTGCAACAGTTTGGTATCGCGCAGCTTCATCCGGTCAAGCTCTACGCCGGCTGTACCCGCATAGGCAGCCCGAGCCTCGTCCTGCGTATCAGAGGCCGCATACGCGTGATTCATGTTGTGGCGATGGCGGGCATCCATTTTCACGCCTCCCTTTTGGGTGGCGCGATCAACCCCGTAGGTCACAAAAAACTCGTGCAACAGACTCGCGTGATAGGTGTCGCGAAGATTCTCGGCATAGAGCTTCCAGTTGCCATGAATCAGCTGGCGCGAATAGCCAAGGACCCGAACCGGCTTGTGCATGAAGCGGCGAATCATGCCGGTGCCGAACTCGCCAAGAAAATCTTCAATGGACTCGCACTGCTCCGAAAACGTACCAAACAGCACGCCATGAAAGTTGACCAGCCGAAGCTTCCGTGGTGATACCGAGGCCGGACTGAAATCGGCGGGCATGCCGCCCTCGCCCTTCAGGCCGCGACGAAACGGAATCCCGGTGAGATCACCGCTCGGCGAATAACACCAGCGGTGATAGATGCAGACATGGTCAGCTGAGTTGCCGTGCACTTGTCGGACGATGGTGGCCCCACGATGCGAGCAGCGGTTTACCCAGGCATGCAGCTCATCCTTTTTGTCGCGTGTGACGACGACCGGTGTGTCACCCACCCAGGTGGTACGAAAGTCGCCGGGCCGCCGCACTTCGGCTTCCAGGCAAAGGTAATGCCACAGCGGGCCCCGGAAGATGCGCTCCATTTCGAGGCGATAAACCTCGTTGTCGTGATAGAGCCAGTGCGGGATCCGCGAGTAATCATTGCGCTCCCAGTCGACCTTAAAACCCATCGTGCTCCCCAGGAAAATTGACCGTGTTCCACAACGATACCGCAGTCAGGCGGTTTCAAGCGGCCGCGACGTTTCGCTGGCGGCTATCTGCGGCTCAGTCTACGATACCGGTCGCCTCAACGTCCCCCATGAAGCCGTTCATCTCATGACCGACCCAATCCCCCCGTTCATCCGCCTGCGCGGCGTGCGCAAGGTGTATCGCACTGGTAAGCGCGAGCACCTGGCGATTTCCGACGCAACGTTCGATGTCATGCCTGGCGAGTTGGTATCGCTGGTGGGGCCCTCCGGTTGCGGAAAGTCCACGCTGCTGAAGATTCTCTCGGGGCTGCATCCGCATGACGGCGGCGAGGTCTCAATTGGATCAAGCACGCATCCGTTTGACCCGGCTCGTGACATCGGCATGGTGTTTCAGCAGCCGCTGCTTCTGAAGTGGCGTCGAATCATCGAGAACGTGCTGCTTCCGGCCGAGATTCTCGGCTTGCCCATGGCGGCCGCGCGCGAGCGGGCCCGCGATCTGCTTGCGCTCGTGGGGCTTGCGGGCAATGAGTCGAAATTTCCGTATGAGCTATCGGGCGGCATGCAGCAGCGCGCCGCAATCGCCCGATCGCTCATCCATGACCCCAAGCTGGTGCTGATGGATGAGCCTTTCGGCGCGCTCGATGCGCTGACCCGCGAAAAGATGAACCTTGAGCTGCTTCGCATCTGGAAGGAAGCGGGCAAGACCATAATCTTCGTGACGCACGGAATCTCGGAGGCCGTGTTCCTTGGCACCCGCGTGGTGGTGCTGACTGCAGGGCCGGCAAAAATGGCTGACAACTTCGAAATTGATCTGCCGTATCCACGTACGCTAGACATGAAAACCCAAGCCGAGTTCGGCGGCTATACACGGCGAATCTATCGACTTCTTGGAATGGAATGATCGCTGCCATGACCGGCCTCACCCACTCACTCGCTCAATTCGTGCACAGCCCGACCTTTGGCGCTCTGCCCCAGAAGGCCGTTGAGATCGCGCAAAGCGGGTTCATCGACACCATCGCCACAATGATCGCGGGCCGGCACGAGCCGGTCGTCGCCATCGTGCAGCGCTTCGTCGCGGCACGCGGCGCAACGGCTGCCGACGCCAGCCTGCTGGGCGGCACCGCGCGTGCTGCCAGTGCGGACGCGGCGCTTATCAACGCTACCGCAGGGCATGCGCTCGATTTTGATGATGTGGCCATGGGTGGGCATCCAAGCACGGTGCTGGTCCCGACCGTACTCGCCGAATCGGAGGCGCTGGGACTCAGTGGCAGTCATGCTCTCAACGCCTACCTGGTGGGCTATCAGGTGTGGAGTGAACTGTTTCGCCGCGAGCCCGACGCTTACCATCTGAAGGGTTGGCATCCCACCGCTGTGCTCGGAACGATTGGCGCTGCGGCCGCCGCGGCACACCTGCGCAAGCTGCCAGTCGACCAGGTTCAGCATGCGCTTGCGCTGGCGGCCAGTTTCGCAGCGGGCCTGGTCGCCAACTTCGGCACCATGACCAAGCCGCTCCATGCGGGCCGGGCGGCAGCGGCGGGCATTGAGGCGGTACGGCTTGCCCAAGCGGGTCTCACCGCCTCACCCGATGCGCTTGAGCACCATGCGGGCTATCTGGCCGCGCTCTCGCCGCAGGGTCGTGCCGATCGCCAATCCCCCGTTCAAATTGACAGCGGCTCCCCTGCCATCCTCGACACCGGGCTATCGATCAAGAAGTATCCGATCTGCTATGCCACGCACCGCGTGATTGATGCGGTCATTGATCTGGCCACCACGCATCAGCTGCAGGCCGAGTCGGTCCGCGAGGTTCGGGCGTGGATCGGCGCAGCGCAAGCATCGATGCTGCGCAACCATCGCCCAGTCACCGGTCTGGAAGCAAAGTTCAGTCTTGAATTTGCGGTGGCCTCATCGTTGGTTGCGCGAAGCGTAGGCCTGGCTGAGCTCACCGACAACTTTGTCAACCGCGAAGCCGTGCAACAGGCCATGACGCGAGTCACCATCCATGCGGTTGATGGCGAGCGTTGTCCGCATGAACCGGTGTTTGCCCTTCACGACAGAATCGAGATCGAGCTTCACGACGGCCGCGTACTCAACTCGGGCAACCTGCGGTTTGCTCGCGGCAACGCCATGCTGCCGCTCAAACCCGCCGATCTTCGCGCCAAGTTTCTCGACTGCACACGCGAGGCCACTGACATCGACACGCTGGCGGTATTCGATCGCCTGAATCAGCTTCGCGACCTGCCGCAGGTTTCCCAGTTGTTTCGGAGCTGATCGCGGCTACTTCGATGAACCTTTCACCGACACTGCCCAGCGCAGTCGACTGGTCCGGTCAGACTCGAACACTGGCACTCCGTCACGGCACCCTGGCTGCGGCGCGAGACAGCGCTGGCGCCACCTTAAGCTACGCACAGCTTGGCGCGCTCTCCCACGCCTTTGCCTCCCATCTGCTTGCACGCGGCCTGCAACCGGGCGACCCCGTTGCCAGCCTGCTGCCCAATAGTCTCGAGGCAATCTGGGTGAGCCTCGGTCTGAAGATAGCCGGCTTTACGGAGGTGCCGCTTGGCTGGGGTTACACCGCCGAAGAAATCCGCTGGTGCGCGCAGTTGTCCAAGGCGAGCCTCCTGATTACCCGACCCGAGCGACTGGCGCTCGCTGGCGAGGCGGGGCTCGAGCCACTGATCACCGCGTCAATGTCGTTGACCGATACCGGTGCCCATCTGCCTCCCGTACCCGGCAACACGCCAGGAAGAATTCTGTTTACCTCGGGCACCACGGGGCGCCCTAAGGGTGTGCTGGCCTCGCATGCAAGACGCTGGGTTGCCGAGCAGTTGCAGAAAGCCTGCCTGCCCTTCATGCCGGATCCCGGGTCCAAAATTTTGCTGATGACGCCGTACGTGCATGGATCGGGGCTGCTCAGCAATGCGTGGTTCGACTGCGGTGGCGAGATCACGATTCATGACGGCGTCGATCCTGATCGCGTGCGACCGCTGCTTGACTCCGGCAGCTATCAGGCGATGTTTGCGCCGCCCACCGTGCTTGCCAAGCTGACCGGTGCCTTTGATGGGGCAAGGTTCACCGGTCTTCGCTGCATCTTTACGGGCACGCAGCCGCTGGCGCGTGGCCTTTACGAGCGCGCCCGGCAAATGTTCGGCCCGGTGGTACGAATCACCTACGGCAAAACAGAATGCGTCAACCCCATCACCACGCTCACTTTCAGTGAAATCGACGAGGCGTTTGCCGACGCGCCGCCCACAGGGGGAAGCTGCACCGGATGGCCCGCACCGGGCGTCGAGCTGCGCATCGGGCATCCTCATCAACCAACACCTGCGCCCGGCACCGAAGACGAAGTGTGGCTGCGCGCAGCGCAATTGTCGGAAGGCCTGATGACCGCGGAGGGCTTTCGTGTGCATGAGCCCGACGGCTGGCACGCCACCGGCGACCTGGGAACCATCGATGCGCGGGGCCGACTGTGGCTCACGGGCCGCGTGGCCGATGTGATCAAGACAGGCGGCTACCGTGTCAATCCCGATGAAATCGAAGCCACCCTGGCAGGCATGCGACACTGCAGTCAGGCGGTGGTCACCTCGCTGCCCTCTGACTATTGGGGCGAAGTCATCATGGCAGTCATCGAGCAGCCCCAGGATGGCTGGCGCGCCGAACTTGAGCAGCGCGTTGCTGCGTTATCGAAACACAAGCGGCCGCGGCTTTTCTTTGAGATGGCCGCACTGCCCCGCAATCCTCAGGGCAAAGTAAGTCGCAAGGCACTGCGAGAGCACGTGCTTTCACACGCAAGACTGATTGAC